>Ga0187843_10000851_pt1 | contig 20035 bp, 19 predicted proteins | sample SpaLakP09_SKY_43_FD_134516 | JGI IMG/M metagenome (GOLD analysis project Ga0187843, IMG submission 134516) | Oligotrophic lake water microbial communities from Sparkling Lake, Wisconsin, USA - SP09_SKY_43 | ecosystem: Environmental > Aquatic > Freshwater > Lake | place: USA: Sparkling Lake...
ACCTTATGCAGCTCAATGAGTCCGCCCGTGGGATCATTGCAGAGAATGTTGTGAAGACTTTGGGACCATTGTCAAAATCCCCCTGGTTCTTTTTGTTTTATGAGGAATTCTTTGATTACCTAGAGCAGCATATCTGGGGGAATTTGTTTGATTATGTCTATCACGAGTCGTTGCAGGATGGGCTAGGATGGCGGAAGACTCAGAACAACTGGATACCTAGCGTCCATTGTGACGAGCTTATTCCCGAGAAGTTCAACGCCGCGGTAATTGCTCCTAGGGAACTCATGTAACTAAGCATGAACCCATTCATAATCTTCGTGCGATTGTATCGCGAGTAGTAACCAACAGTGCTACAACGCTGTTAATCTACCGACCTTTTTGGATGTGGCGCTGCGCTGGCCTGCGTATGGTAATGCGCGGTATTGTGCGACGCATTGCTTGGCGATTTTCATCGCTGCGATTTGGTCGCGGCTTGGATGTGATATCTGGTGTACGCGGTCATCGCAAATTTAGGCAGTCTAGGAAATTTTCATAAACAGCCTAAACTTTCTGGAAATGTAGATGTCGAATCACGACACCTTGATTCGTTACAAACCGTCTGTCGTTTGGAGGAAATTGCGGTGCCATGTCGACAAATACGCATACCACAGCAGTGAGGTCCGCAAAATTCAGGTCGAGTGCAGCCCCAAGGCCTGTGTCGCTGGTGTCTGACGCAAACCAGACTTAATGCACCTGCTGCCTATCAGCCGTTGGCTTTATTGGATAATGCTTAGCTTCATAGGCTTCAACTACGGACGCGAGCGTTTTTAGATGATCACCTGCAGTAGTGCCCAATTCGGCGGACATTAACTCGTCAATTTTTTTGAGTGCAGCCGCGTAGTCAGCGGCGGTCTCGATCAGCGCGTTATCCATTGGCGTTCTCCCTCGTCCTGTTGGCGTACTTCAGAAGCGGGTGCCACGACAATGTCGTCCATCGTGACCTTCTCATTGCACCGGCATCAAGACTGGCATCAAGTTAATCGGACCGGTGCCGAACCTTTACATGGTCGGAGCGGATTGTTTGAGTGACGTTCGAGTCCTATACGCGCATTATCGGCAGAGGCCCCATTGCATGGATGATTCCCAAACTATCGTTGCAGTGAACCCGCCTGGGTGAAGACTGGGGTTGCCCCTGAAATGGGCTTCGGCGATACGGACTTGCAAATTGTCATCGGTGATCTTTTCTACATAGCCGGTGTAGACAATATCCCCGCCTCCCTCTTTGCAAACGCGCGCTCCTACCTTTCGGATCATGACTTGGTCCCGTTGGCGCTGCTCGCTGACCTGAAGGCCGGCATTGGCCGCGGCCATTAGTTCATTGCGCCGCATGGTCTTCAATACCAGATCGCTGACGAATTCATGTTGTGCGATTGGGTAGAGTTCGCCGAGGCGTGATTTCTTGAATCGGTCAAGCATCACAATAGTTTGCGCCGGGCCGCGTAACACGTAGGCTACACCGGGCTGCGCCTCGAACATGTAGGTGTCCGGTGTGCAGCTCTGCGTACTGCTGGCATGGCAGACATATACCAACACGGCGTGTCGTCCTGGGAGTACATTGACCCCTGATCGGGTGGCCGTACCCGGAAGGATATTGCTACCCTCAGTCGTCAGTTGCAACGCCACCCGGTTAGGGCCGCGATCAATCTCGGTGATTGCGGCACCATTCCCATACAGATCCTGGGGGACGAGCAGTGCATAGTTGTGCAATTGTGCCGGGGGTATGGACGTGGTAGCGCACCCCGACAATGCCAGCCCTAGACCGATCATCACGCACCGCAAGACCAGGGAGAAAGTGGTCATAGACAGCTCCAGAGGAAAGTTAATATGCAATATTTGTGGTGTTGCCACATATTGCGATGTTACCAGAATTTCTTCGTGACACCACTATTCATGTGGTTATTCATCATGGAATGTGGAATATGGTCACGGCGCGGCAGGAAGGGCAATTTGCTAAGAGAATCGGCAAGGCATTGGCCAAGCAGCGCATCGCGCGCAATCTGACTCAGGAACAAGTAGCTGCAAAGTTGGGCGTCGAGCAGGAAACCATTTCACGTTTTGAACGCGGTGCCACCCTTCCACCGCTACTCCGGCTGATTGACTTGGCGGAGATCTTTGATATACCGCTCGATGCGCTGGTCCGTGCAGGCTCGCCCCGCTCGATTGATCAGGCCATTGACCTTGCGGGTGCCCTTAATATGCTGAACGAAGAAGACCGCGTCTGGATGCTCGGTTGGGTCACGGAGATGTGCGCCAAGCTGGCCGCCTCGGCGCACGCCAAACGATAAGTGGGCACAAGCCATCCCGTTGTGCGCAACCCAAGCCGCTTCCCAAATTTACGGTGAGCATGGCCTATGACCGTCGGTATTCAAGGTCCTTAGACGGCATTTCCGATTGATACGTGTTGCCATTCTACCCGGTACCGGGGTGTGAAGACCCGCAACAAGCATGCTTAGATGGGGCCTTTGAGACGCGGTTGTGCCTGCATTAGCATCAACCACACTCGCGGAGACGATCTCCTCAACTCCAAGACACGGGGGGCTTGTGAGAGTTATCAATAATGTATAATTTAATTCAAATTGGAAATTAACTGGCGGTACTAACCGCCTTTGCTAAGTTAGAGAGCTATGCCTGACGCGAATCAGATTAAAACGGTACTGGACTTGCTGCAGGATGCGACCAGTAAAGAAGTTGTGCAAGAATTTTTGAAGAAAAAGGGGTTGCATCACTCCGGCACTTGGCCAGTGGTGCGCGAGAAATGGTTGACGCCGTACCTCAACGACTTCCAGATCACCTTAGAGGAGTTGATCGAGCTGGTTGTTTCGTCCGAGGAGTCTGGGGACCAGCACGTTTTTCTGTTTCAGTGCTCGGAGTTGGCGGACGTCGCAGAGATGTTCGATGAAGGCCGCGTTCATGCTGCGCTTCGTGCAATGGGGTTGGAACGCTTGATAGGCGCGCGCGACATTGAGCGTAAGCCGACGACCCCGACGCTGGTGGAGGTGCGCTGGGATGGACATCCAGTGGCGCAGACTTTGACTATCAAAGAGGCGGAGGTGCACAAAAAGCACGTTCTGCAAAAGGAGAAGCCTCGCGGTAAGATATTAGTCAAGTACTACGTCGAGCAAGAGGTTCGCGCAATCAACATCGCGAAGCTTCATCGCGATGGTTTATTAGAGGTGCGTATCCAGTCCCGGGATAACACTACAAAATATGGACGTGACGTTAATCGCTTTCTGCGTCAGATCAATCAGTTTTTCCCGATTGCTAGGTTCCGTGAGTTATCCCTCACTCAAGCTAAGTCGGCGATGTGGGCACGCAGGCGAGAACTGGGAGATCTGTTAAGATATACTAACGCCTCAGTAGTGGATGAGTCTGGACACAAAGTCCATGCCGCAACCGGCCACGATGGTGGTAAGCTAGACGAGAGCGCGGCAGCACGGAGCGTGGATTTTGTACTGAACGACGATGAGAATGCATATTGCTCGGACTCCAATTTATGGTTCTTGAAGTCTGATCATATCTCCAGCTCTGTTCACGTTTTGTTAGAAGGTGACTCGAATGAGTTTGCAGTTCCTCGTAAGTGCTCAGCAGAGGATTATGAGTATGTCCTCAGACAAATTCGACATTTTAATCGATGAGTTTCCCGAAGAGACGGCTTTAGTACGCCGTCTACGGGAGTTGATCGCTCGCGCTTTGGCGACGCCGGGGAGAAAAGAATTTTCCCCGACTCGCCTTTACGACGAACTGCACCCAACGAACTATCGGATAATGATCCGTGTGCTCTCAAGCGCCTCCGAAAAGGGGTTGCTGCACAAACATATACGCGTCGAATCCTCAAGCGGTAAAGGAGGCATAGGCGACTTCAACTCATTAATAGATGTTCCTCCCCGCCTTTACGATAGCCGAATTGGACGTGATGTTGAGGTTATGCAAGACCAACTTGAGATGATTTATTCGATTGAGAGATAACCTGCGAGTATGGATTTCAATAACCTGCAGGAAGCCCAGCAGTATCTTCAAACATTCACTGATCCCGCCGAGCGTGAGATCGCCGAAGCGAACCTCTTTCGAGGACCTACAGTTCCAACGCCTGTGAGAAAGCATATCGTTGTGCTCCTGCACGGGATGAATACCAATGCGGAGTGGCAAGAGGCACTGGCGGAGTCAATGCGTAATTCGCCAGAGTTAGAGCCAACTGTTGTGGGCTATGGCAACTTCCATCCTGTTAAATTTTGGCTTCCTTATGTGTACAGGCGCGGGCGGATAAAGAAAGTGCTTACCGACTTGCGAGGAATTAGAACCCGCTATCCTAACGCGGACATTTCGATAGTCGCCCACAGCTTTGGGACTTACATCGTTGCCAAAATTCTGGCAGCCTATAGCGACGTCAAGCTTTATCGAGTCCTGCTGTGCGGCGCTATTGTTGATACGGATTTTGACTGGAATGCCGTGTCTTCGCAACTCAAGGATCCCGTGATCAATGACATTGGTCGCCGGGATATTTGGCCCAGCATGGCAAAATCCTGGTCATGGGGCTACGGAAATAGCGGTGTGATTGGCTTTCAGAATAGTCTAGTGCGTGATCGGCACTTCGACTACGAGCACAGTGATTTTTTGAATGTGGCCCACATGCGGCAATACTGGTTGCCATTTTTAGTTGATGGTAAAGTGGTTTCCTCTAGCTTCTCATCGTTGCGGAGTGTAATGTCTACGCGTGAGAAGATCCTACGTGCTTTTTGTTGGAAATATTTGATCATGCTCGGCTGTGCAGTCGGGGCACTCATCCATTACGATGTAGTACTTGGGTTCTTCAATTACGGCATGGAGCTCGCTAAAGGATTCACGGCTATTTGGTCGGCTTAACAGCTTGGCTTTCATTTGACTGGGCAGCTTCCGCATCAGCAGATGTTTGGTTAGGGCCAGCAAGTCATCGACTTTGCCATACAGGGACGCCGTCAATTTTGCCGTTTGACGTCTCACCGTACACGCCCGATCACCGGTTTCAATTTTTTCAGGCTGGCTCGCATGCGCTTGTATTGCTTGGGGGGGGCATAGCGCTAGATCTGTAAGGTGAACTTGGGCGCCTCTAGGTTGTAGTTCTGGCGTAGGGCTACCCGCTTAACGAGCAGATTACAGATGCATCAATATGGCAATTGGTCGTGATCGATCCCTTATTTGACTAAAGACAGCCAATACCGATTTCTAGTTGTCCTTTAGGAAGTGCAAGCCACATTCACGGCCAGAATAGCCCCAAATTTGCGCCGCGTGGTACGCGCGGCAGCGGATATCAAGTTAGGTCAATTCAACGTGCAAACGAACTCTAATCTGCAAAAAAAACGCTTGAAACACGGTACCATTGCATATCAGGATTCATAATTTCAACGACTACCAGATCAAATGGATGTCTACAAGCTCCGCATAGAACACACTGGCTCAAGCAAAATAGACCGAGACACCTTCGAAGAGGAAACTCGATGTCGAGAACCGTGGTATCAGGATGGCTCAGGCGACAAACGGTCCCAATTTGCCGTGTGCCCCGCATGTGACAACCCAATACAACTGGTTGGTCTGTATGAGCTTCCGAAGAACCTGGATAATCCTTACGGAAAACATACAACCACGGGAATCCGCGGTATTGGACTAAGTGACCGCGAAGCCCGGGAATGCTGCCCATACTTCAAGCCTCGCCAGCATCAGAAAACCGACAGGAAGGTGGGGTTTGAGGGCACTCCCCGTAAGATTTTGATGCTACTGATCGAGCAGTTCGACCGGGTGGCTTACATCATTGAAAAGCAAACGAATGTAGTACTTTCCGCCGCAACACTACGCGGTATGCTCGAACGTTACAAAAGGGAGCGAGGCTACATGTACACGGGCGCCACACTGCGTAACGTGCCATGGATTTTCACCTATTTGTCTGACGCCACCGATCTCTTTGGCCAGCGGGTCGCAGCAAACAAAGCGCTTGCACAGGCAATTTCAGACCGTGTTCTAGGTGCCCTAATCGACGAAAATGGGCGATTGGTTGCCAAGGTACTTCCCAACGGGAAAAGAACCTTCGTGGATGTAAAAATGAGCTTCATCCGCCATCGGTTCTCTAGGGACAACGAGGCCGGCGCGCTTCACGAATCCATGGAATTCGTAGTGTCGTGGTCGGTGAACCGCGAGCTGGAAGACATTCACAAAGAGCTAATCGAGTTCGACCATAACTGGTTTGAGCGCTTAATCCATCTACCGGTCGATCGTCAAAACCGTAGAATGGACAGGGTCACTTTGGCGCGAGAAGTTCTCGGCAGCCTTCTCTGAGCATTTAAGCAAAGGCTAAGAGAGAACTGGAAAAGTACAGCACATGGAACTGCTCAGGACATGGGTGTGGTTTCCCGAGAATTCCGCAATCTCCCGTTCATGAAATAAAGGACTCAAAATGACAAAGTTCTCTTGGGCGGTAGTAAACTTCCTGCTCTCGATAGCCAAGCGCCTCCCCCCTATTGAACCGTTTCCGAGCGCGTTACGCAGCGCCAAGGTTTGGGTTGCACTGACCTTGGGATGCAGCCTGGGCCTTTTGGATTGGGCCTTTGGCCCCAGCCATATGCCGGCTGAATCGTTGGCCTGGGTTGTTGGAATGCCATTCGTTGTGTCTACACTTCTTGTCCTAGCTACGGTTGGGTATTTTTCCCAAACAGGAAGTGACACCATTCGTCCACAAGCCTTGCGTGTCTGCGTGTCTCTTACACGTGCACTTGGTCTCAAGGTAACCATCGGCGCGGCGGCCCTTGTCGGCATTTCTCTGTCCGCCCTCATCTGTTGGGTATTTACGCGTAGTTCTCTAGCACTGGTAAGCGCAATGCTTGCCCCAATGCTTGCGGGATTGCTGCTTAGGGTTCGAGCAGGCTTAGTTCTGGTTGATAAAAAGATTGCCAGCGATTTGACCACCGTAGCCAACTAGAGCGACATGTAGGCGCGCAGTATGGTGACGGAAGCGCGCTGTACCACCTACGCAGCCTGGTGGAAACCAAGATGCGCAGCTTCAAGCTGCTAGGGGAACGGGTAATGGCGTGTGACTTTGACAGGCAGGTGGCCGAGCTACAGGTGCGTGCTGCGATTCTCAATCGCTTCACGCAGCTGGGCAAGCCTATGACGATGGCCATGCCCTAAATCCGTTTGGGGTGGGGGCATCACGCGCTCAGCTGATTTGTGCAACAAAGCCCAAATATTGGGAACACTTTTATGAAAACCGACGACTAGAGCAGTGATTTACATGCATCGTCACCAATCTTGATATTTGATTAATTTCGGGGTAAGATCAAAAATTCTGGGCTGTAAATTGGAAACTCAGTGCAAAAGTCAACAGGCGTGCGATGGCGTGTCGACGCATTTCTTTATATCTGTCGTCGTTGGGTCGAAGCGTATTGCCTACAGGCGGTTCTGCTTGGATTCGGTGTCGCTGCCTGCATCGCTGCGGGCATTTGGATGGTTTCCAATGCCGCCAGTCTCCGTTTAGCGACCGATGATTTGAACCGTTTGCGTGCCGCGCGTCCTATGGTGGATGTAACGGCCACGCGAGTGGCGGCGCCTGTTTTACCATCGTTCGCGTCATCACGCTTGGTCGGACAAATTCACGCAGCAGCAGCGCAGTTAGGCGTCGCTATCGACGAAATCAACCTAACTTTCGAAAATTCGCTCAACCAGCCATTTCTACGCTATCGAGCGAACTTTAAGGTAACTACGCGTTACCCGTCAATTCGATCGTTCGCTGCAATCACACTGGCCTCTTCCAAGGAGTTGGAACTTGATGGGGTGTCCTGTTCTCGTGCCGATTTGAATACGCCTGATGTCACTTGCGACTTCACCGTGTCGGCTCTGTACGAAAGGGACAGTCATGGTTAAGTCCGCGCGACGACGCTGGACAGTGCTGATTTCGCTGTTTGCTGCAACACTCGCGCTTATTGCATTTGCACCCGACGAAGAAGGTAGCAGTGCCATCAGACCACGAAATCGTATCCGTTCAGAAGGGGCGAGCCCGGTGAATGCTCCTGCGGCCTTGGCGATGGTATTAACAGAGGAGGCTGATGGTGATCCCTTCGTAGCGCACGCATGGACCGCACCGCCACCGCCCCCTCCACCTGAGCCACCCAAACCTGCAGCTGTTCAGGTTGCGCAGGAAACAGTGGTTGTCGCCCCTGTCGCGCCGCCCCTACCATTTAAATACGTAGGCAGATTTAGTGACGATAGCGGTGGCGTTATCTATCTCTCAATCGGAGAACAGACTTTGCTTGCGCATGCCGGAGATACGTTGAGCGGCGGTTACAAGATTTTGACAGCGGATGCGTCGCGCATTGAGTTCGAGCACATTCCAACCCAAACCAAACAAACCCTGATGCTCCCGTCTTCACCGGAACTATGAAATACCGAACTTTTCCTCCATTGCACCTGCGACGATTTCTTGCCATTTGCACTTGCACATTTCTCGCCGGCTGTGCGGCCCAGATCCATCATCGCGTTGGCATGTCCGAAATGGAAAAGGATAATTTTGCGCAGGCGGTTGAGGAGCTGCGTCTCGCTGCCGAGATGAAACCCGACGATGTCGTGTACCAGCGTGATTGGCTGCAGAGTCGCGAAAAGGCCACGAATAAACTCATCGCACGTGCTGATGCGGCGAAGGCAGCTGGGCGATTGGATGACGCACGGTCGATTTATGCGACGATTCTGAAGTACGATCCGGCGAACGCGCGTGCGCGTATCGGCCTTGATGATTTGACCGACATCACCCGAGCACTGGGTGACGTGGAGCAGGGGCGTGTCGCGTTGAAGCAAGGTGACCTGGATCGCGCACAGCGGCAGGTCGCGCGCGCATTGGATCGCGTGCCTAATCTCGCACTAGCGCGCGCGCTCAGACGCGACATCGACGAGGCTCTACCACCGGGGCCGCTGTCGCTACCGGGACTAGCGGGCTTATACAAGAAGCCGATAAATCTTGAATTTCGTGATGCTAGCGTGCGCACCGTTTTTGATGCCTTGTCGCGCACGACCAGCATCAACTTCATTTTCGACCGTGACGTGAAGCCGGATGCGCGGACCACCGTCTTCCTAAAGCAGACGCCGCTAGAGGATGCGATCGATGTCATCCTTGCGACTAACCAGCTAGAAAAGAAAGTCCTTAATGCGACCAGTGTGTTGATTTACCCGAACACGCCACAAAAGCTCAAGGAGTACCAAGACTTGCTCGTCAAGGCGTTCTATCTCTCGAACGTAGACGCAAAGACAGCGGCCAACCTGCTCAAGTCTGTCCTCAAGATCAAAGACGTATATGTGGACGAGAAGTATCACATGATTGTCCTGCGGGAGAACGCAGATACGATTGCGCTTGCCGAAAAGCTCATCGCCTTGCAGGACCTCGAAGAACCCGAAGTTATGCTGGAGGTTGAGGTCTTGGAAGTAAACCGGAACCGGTTGCTCAACCTTGGCATTCAGGTCACCGACCAGTTGACCGTGTCGCCGTTGAACGCGAACAGCCTTTCCGGCAGTACTACGGCCAACAACGGGACGACCTCGCCGACCTATAAACTTAGTGACCTACTGCATCTGAATTCGGACAAACTAGGCGTAACGGTTCCAAGCGTAACGGTCAGCTTGCAGAAAGCAGATGGCGATGCCAACTTGCTGGCAAACCCACGTATGAGAGTGCGCGACCGCGAGAAAGCAAAGATCCTCATTGGTGACAAGGTGCCTGTTGTGACTACAACCACGACACCCAACGGTTTCTTGAGTGAAAACATCCAATACCTCGAAGTGGGCTTGAAACTTGATGTCGAACCTGAAATCTTTGTCCATGACGAGGTAGCATTGAAACTAGGTTTGGAAGTGAGTTCGTTGGTCGGTTCGGTCAAAACGGCAACTGGCTCGCAGGCTTACCAGATCGGAACCCGCAACATCAACACTGCGTTGCGTTTGCGCGATGGCGAGACCCAGGTGCTTGCTGGTTTGATCAGCGATGCAGATCGGTCGAACGCAAACCGTATTCCGTTACTGGGTGACGTTCCCTTGCTTGGACGCTTGTTCTCCAGCCAGAAGGATGATCGTCAGAAAACGGAAATCGTCATGTCGATCACACCGCACCTGATACGAAATATCCAGCGTAAAGCGCCAGTCGCTGAGTCGTTCTGGTCCGGTACGGAGGCAACTTTACGTACACGTACAATCCAACTTGGCGTAGTAGGTCAGAGTAGCGGAGCGACGGCGGCCTCGTCTGCGTTGTCGGCACATCCGAGCGCTGCAGTAGCCACGCCAGCGACGGCGGCAATTGATATGAGTGGCCTGCAACTACAACTAAGCGCGCCCGACAAGGTAAAGCTTGGCCAAGTGTTCGCTGTTGAGGTCAAGCTTGATTCCAAACATACCCTGCGCGCGGCACCTCTTCAGCTAGCCTATAACCCAGCCGCCTATGAGGTCATTTCAGTGCAGGCTGGTGACTACTTCTCGCGCGGTGGAAGTCTGCAATTTAGCCATGTCGTCGACAAGCAGAGCGGCCGGATCTCGATTGGATTGTCGACTAGTGATGCGAAAGGATTAGCGGGAGGCGGGGGGCTCGTCAAGGTCGAGCTCAAGCCCTTGTCCGCAAATGTGGAAGGCGACATTGCTGTGATCGCGCTAACGCCGGTCGGTAGCGCGCAGGCAGTAAGCGCACCGACGCTACCGCAATCGGCACATGTGGTGATTGAGTAATGATGCGTTCGTCCGTGCGCGGCTTCAGCCTGGTCGAGTTGCTGGTTTCGGTAGCGATTCTCGGGCTGCTCGCTTCCATCGCTATGCCTGTAGTCGAACTGACTCAGAAACGTCAACGTGAGGCGAACTTGCGTGAGGCGTTGCGCAGTATTCGTCACGCCATTGATGCATATAAGGATGCGAGTGACCATCACCGTATCGCTGTCGACAATGGCGCCAGTGGTTACCCGCCGTCGCTACTGGATTTGTCCAGTGGCGTGACGGATTTGAATAGTCCGGATGGACCAAAGCTGTACTTTATCCGACGTATTCCGCGTGATCCGATGAACGGCGACATCTCGGTTGATGCGATCAAGAGTTGGGGGCTGCGTAGTTTTGCATCCCCCTATGATGCTCCTCGCAGCGGCAATGATGTTTTCGACGTGTACTCGACCTCGACCGAGGTTGGACTCAATGGCATTCCATACAGTGAGTGGTGAGATGCGCGTACGAGGCTTTTCCATGATCGAGTTGATGGTCGCGCTGGCGATTCTGGCGATGATCCTATCGCTAGCGGTGCCGCGCTATTTTAACAACTTAGATTCGTCGAAGGAGAGCGTGCTCAAGGAAGATCTGTTCATCATGCGCGATGCGATCGATAAGTTTTTCGCGGACACGGGCAAGTATCCGGACAAACTAGACGATTTGGTGACCAAGCGCTATCTGCGCAAAATTCCCGTTGATCCATTCACCTTGAGCCCCAATAGCTGGGTAGTCGTCGCTCCGGAAAACACGACGCTGGGCGCCGTCTATGATGTGCATACTAGCGCACCGAATAAGGCACGCGACGGCACTTGGTACAAGGACTGGTAAGTGATGATGTGGCGACATCAGAATGGGTTCACCTATGTGATCGTGATGTTCGCGGTGGCGATCGCATCCATCATGGCATTACGGGCTACAGAGAGCGCATTGACCAATGAGCGGCGGGCGCGTGAGGATGATTTGATAGAGGTTGGCACGGCGTTCCGTAATGCGATCAGGGACTATTACGAAGGTACACCAGGAACATTTAAAGAATATCCGACCACACTGAAAGACATGCTGGACGACGTCCGCACCAGTACACGCCACCGTGAGCTGCGGAGGCTTTATCCAGATCCGATCACCGGCCAGTACAGTTGGGGATTGGTCTATGCGGAAGATGCGAAACATATCATTGGTGTCTATTCGCTATCGACGAAATCACCATTGAAAGTCGGTGGTTTTTCCACGATGTTCGCGAACTTCGCCGGTGCGAAGACCTACCGTGATTGGCAATTTAAATATGTACCTAACCAGCCCTGAACTAAGAAGGAAAATCAAATGAAACAGCGTGGCTTTACACTGCTTGAACTTCTTGTCGTGATCGTGATCATCGGCCTATTGGCGGCGTTTGTCGCACCAAAGTATTTCTCACAGATAGGTAAATCACAGTCGCAGATCGCACGGGCACAGATCGATTCTTTTGATAAGGCGCTGGACCAGTATCGTATCGATGTAGGTCATTATCCGACGACGGAGCAAGGCCTGGCTGCCTTGAATGCGGCACCAACCACCGAGGGCTTATGGCGTGGCCCCTACCTGAAGAAGGATATCCCGCTAGATCCTTGGGGCAATGCCTTCGTCTATCGCACACCATCCACCGTACCCGGTCGCGATTACGATCTGATCTCGTATGGCAAGGACGGCAAGGTTGGCGGAACGGGTGACGACGCAGACATCACGAACAATTGATAGGATCGGCATGCAGTTTCGCGTTAAATCCCTGTCGAGTAATTTTGAAGTTGAAGAGCAGTTGATTGAGGCGGCCGATGAGGCCGAAGTGCGCCGAGTCATTGACGCTGCTGGCACACGTCTGCTTTCTGTGACGCCGATCGGGCAGGGATGGAAGTTCGAATTACGCGGCCCGCAGTTCAATCTGCCGGTCTTTAATCAGCAATTGTGCTCTCTACTTGAGGCGGGACAGCCTATAGTGGATACGCTGGAGATATTGGGGCGCAACGATGTGCGTGGTAGGTATCGGCGCGTCTACGATATGTTGCTTCATGCGCTGCGGGGGGGGAAGCAGCTTTCCGAGGCGATGGACACGATGCCATCGGTCTTCCCGCCGCTCTATGTGGCGATGATACGCTCCAGTGAAACGACAGGTACTGTTCGCACTTCGGTCAGGCGTTACATACACTATCAGAAGCAGGTGGACGAAATTCGCAACAAGCTGGCGGCAGCGGCTGTGTACCCCGCTGTGTTGATGAGCGTCGGCTTCCTAGTAGTCGCATTTTTGATGCTGTATGTCGTCCCTCGTTTTTCGTCGGTTTTCGATGAAGTTTCGACCAGCAGGAAGGTGTCAGCAGGCTTTGTTCAGGTGTGGGGTAGCTTTGTGCGCCAGCATGAAGTGCTGGCCTGGTCAGGCGCCGCTGTGACCGTGGCGGCTATCGTGGCGGCAGTAATTCATCCGGCTGTGCGGGCGATTGTTTTACAGCGCCTGTTGGCCATTCCTTGGATCGGGGAGAAGATGCATGTCCTGCAACTGGCGAGGTTGTATCGCACCCTCGGAATGCTTTTGCGCAGCGGCGTCAGCGTAATCAATGCGATGCGCATGACGACCGACGCACTATCTGTCAATTTACAACCAGCGATGCGCAACGCGATCGAACAGGTGAGTCAGGGGCTTCCGCTCTCGATAGTGATGGCACGGCAAGGCTTGTCCACTGAGCTCGCGAGCCGCTTACTGACGGCAGGGGAGTCCTCGGGCAATCTGGACGAGATGATGGAGCGTATATCCGACTTTTACGATCAGGAACTATCGATGTGGATTGATACGGCCGGCCGGTTGGTCGAGCCTGCACTGATGGTTGGTATTGGTCTTGTGATCGGCGCCGTGGTTGTAATGCTGTATATGCCCATTTTTGATTTGACGAGTACGATTTGACCATGACCTTGCAAATTGATGCGCTGCGGGAAGCGGCGCGCGGACCAGCTGTGGACTGGCTAGACGCGGTCGTTAGTGCGTTTGGTGGTACCAGAGAAGCACGTTTGGCAGAGACGGCCACGTTAACCGGCTACGAACTCGGCGATGCGTTACTGTCAGCGCTGAAGCCGCGCTTTGATATTGCCGGCTATTCGGAAATGCTTGCGCGGCGCGTTGTTATTGGGGTGGATGTAGAAGGGCGCGTGCATGCGATTGTGGGCAAGCCCTTCGACACGACGCTGGGTGTTTGGATGGCGACGAAGCACTTGTCGCTGGCATCTATTTCTTTGGCAGATCCCGAGCAGATCAGCCGCCATATCGAAGCACATGAAGCGAGTTTTAGTGCAGTCGCCGACGCGGTGGGCGAGGATGAAGCGAGCGAACTGACTATCAGGTCAAGTGAGGAACTGACGCTTTCGGCGATTCAAACCGAGGCGAGTCCAGCCGTTAAGTTGGTAAATTCCACGGTTTTCGATGCCTTGCGTTCGGAAGCAAGTGACATTCACCTTGAATCCATTCCTGGCGGGATGACGATCAAGTTCCGTATCGATGGCGTCCTCACAAAAATCGCAGAAGTGGGGAGCGCAATCCTAACGGAGCAGGCTATCGCACGTATCAAGGTGCTTGCGGAGCTGGACATTGCAGAAAAGCGGATCCCACAGGATGGCCGCTTTCGTGTGACCGCCAAGGGAAGGGATATAGACATCCGCGTCTCAATCATGCCGAGCATCCATGGGGAGGATGCAGTCCTGCGTATCCTCGACAAACAGGCATTGATCGATTCGTTGCAGCGCTTAACACTTGACTCGTTGGGTTTTGACCGTGAGACCATCCGCCTTTTGCGGCGCCTAGCGTCAGAGCCTTACGGCATGATGTTAGTTACTGGGCCGACCGGCAGTGGTAAGACCACGACTTTGTATGCCGCGCTCACGGAAATTAATCGCGGCGAGGATAAGTTGATTACCATTGAAGATCCGGTAGAGTATCAATTGCCGGGAGTGCTCCAGATCCCCGTCAACGAAAAGAAAGGCCTTACTTTCGCGGTGGGCCTGCGCTCAATACTGCGCCACGACCCGGACAAGATTCTTGTAGGTGAAATCCGCGATCCAGAAACAGCCCAGATAGCCGTTCAATCCGCGCTGACGGGACACATGGTCTTCACTTCAGTACACGCTAATAACACCTTTGACGTGATCGGGCGCTTCATGCATATGGGGGTCGATCCGTATAGCTTTGTTTCATCCTTGAGCGGTGTCGTCGCACAACGTCTGTTGCGCCAGAACTGTCCACAGTGCAGCGAACCTGTCGAAATTTCGTCCAGCCTGCTGGAAGAGTTGGGCATTACGGATCCCCAGACTTATGAGTTTCGCGCGGGGCGTGGCTGCGCGCATTGCCGCAACACGGGATTTAAAGGGCGGATCGCGATCGCCGAAGTGCTCCGACTGACGGACGAAATCCGCGAGCTCATTATTGGCCGGGCCACCATTCGCGCATTAAAGGCGCAAGCTAAGCTTGAAGGCACGCGCTTTCTGCGCGACGTAGCGCTCGATCTGGTGCGTAGTGGCGCTACGACTTTACAGGAGGCGAATCGTGTTACGTTTGTGGCGTGATCGCTTACATATTGGGCTGTATGGTGAGCACGCAATACTTGCTCGCAATAGCGGTCGAAAGCGTGCTGTTTATTCCGCTCCTCTGGACGGAGATGTGATTGAGTGGTTGAAGGCCGTCGAGCATGTGCTGGACGGCGCCGGCGATTTCTACGCCGGAACACCTCTTACATGCGTCGTGTCTGACCGTGCAGCGATCGTGCATGCCGTGCCTTGGCGAGATGGTTTACGCACAACTGAGGAGCGCATTGGCTATGCGCGCGCATGCCTAGAGCAGATCGGTGCTAGCGCTGTTGACGATTGGGAGCTTCATGTGTCTTTCCGTCGATATAAAGCCCATGGCCTAGTGTACGGTCTGCCCAGAGATTTTCTTGAGGGAATGTTGGATGTGGCGGCACAACGTCGGTTGCGCCTTGTGTCCGTATTACCTGTGTCTGCAGTTGCCTACGATGTACAGCGTCCCGATCTAGGATCTCATACTACATTGGCTTTAATGATTGAGGGGAGCCGTGCGTCGTTGCTGGGGCAAACACGTACAGGCTTGTATTTGCATGATACCGAGCCTTTGGTCGGTACTTTAGATGCGACGCTTCGTCGTCTTTTCACGCGAGTTGGTCTCAATGGCGTATCTATAGCACGTTGCGAGGTATGGGCTCCGGATGCTGATTCGGAAGAAATCAGCAAAATCGTGGCAACGTACGTAGATGAAGGTAGGCTGCACATGCTGCCTAATGCGCAATGGGAGCAGGTGCGATGAGCGGAGAAATTTCCCGACTGCTGCGGCCAAAGGTACGTCACGGGGCTATGTGGCTTGTTCCCGGATCAGTACTGTTAATGATCGCTATAGGCTTGGCAAATGACGCCCTTCGGCAGAGCAATGCAATCGCTCACGTCAGAGATGAAATCGCGCGCGCCAGTGCACAGAGGCAGGCTCAAGAAATCCAGCCCAGCAAGGCAGCGCAGGAAGAGCGCAAGCGCTGGGACGTGCTCGCAGCTGAACGTGCATTCCCATGGCCGAAGCTATTCAAGGCTATTGAAACGGCCATCGACCCGGAAATCGAGCTCCTCGAGTTTCGGCCAGATAAACGCCAACGGACAGCTACTTTACGAGGCGAGGCCAAGACGGCTGAAGCAATTGAACGCTACCTCGACATTCTCGCAGCGGACAAATCGCTGACTCAAGTTTATCTAGTCCGCGAAGCAAAGGTAGCTCACGGCCATTTGATTACGATTGAGTTCGAGATACGCGTAAGTCTGCGCACTTCAACCTGAAGAATTCTATTTGGCGTTGAGCCGTGCCGTTCGCGGCCCTATCGGCATGCCAGATATTGCCAAATACAGAATATTTTTTGCAAATTTCTGTGGCGCATTATTGCAAAAATGTGCATACTATTATAATAGCTAAAAAAGCAAACTTGTTTTTGTAAAAATTAATCTGACTCCCTGCAAATTTTTGGAAAAATCCCGATGCGATTGTCCAGCCTGAATGCTGTCTCGAAAACGATAGAAGTACTGTTGCATTTTATGCAGCACCTGCGGTCATTAGCCTTGGTAGTAATATTTCTTCTGTTCAGCCTAATCAGCGGAACTGCATCGGCGATCAACAATGCCAGTTTTGTTTCCTGGAGCGGAGTACCGAGCTCTATGGCGCCTGGGCAGACAGCCAATGTAACCGTGATCATGAAGAATACTGGTACATCGGTTTGGCAAGCAGGGAGTGACTTTAAGCTGGGGTCGGCTAATCCTTTTAATAACTGGAACTGGGGCACGAGTCGGGTGCTGTTGAGCTCCGATGTCGCAGCCGGTGATTCCGCTGTGTTCAGTTTCACGATTACTGCTCCGTCAACACAGCAAACTTACTATTTCCAATGGCAGATGTTGCAAGAAGGGGTGGCATGGTTTGGCCAAATGACGCCTAGCCAGTCCATCAGTATCGTCGCGCCTACGCCTGTTTATGGTGCCTCTTTCGCCGGACAGTCCAACGTGCCAACTCAGATGGTAGTTGGGAAAAACGCTACTGTGTCGATCACAATGACCAACACGGGTAATACAAATTGGACAAGCGCTGATCAGTTCTATCTTGGAGCTCAAAATCCGGTCAACAACTATAACTGGGGTTTGAATCGGGTAAGTGTCCCCGGCACTATCAAACCGGGTCAGTCTGCCACTTTTAGTTTTACTATCACTGCGCCAAGTACACAAGGAAGCTATCACTTCCAGTGGCAAATGTTGAAGGAGGGGGTAACTTGGTTTGGCACAGCGTCGACCGATACCGTCATTCCCGTCACTTTGCCGCCTGCTCCCACCGTTTCGATTAATCCTGTTTCGCCATCGTCGGTCAGTTCGGCTTCGAACAGCTATCCTGTTTCGGTGAGCGGAACAGCTTCGGCAGCAAGCGGAGCTAGTCTGAAGGAGATCGATCTTTACGACACCTATAATGGTACGACAACAAAGATAGCAGGGCTGACCACGAATCTGACTTCACCCAGCTTTAACGTGACGCTGAGTGGATACGGCGCCCACACGCTGCAGTTGCAGGCAATTGATACAAACAATTCGACAGGGCAAAGTGGCACTACTTCGTTTGTGCTAAACGCACCAGCCGACGATGCGAGCTATTCTGGTCAGAACGTGCCGACGCAGGTCCAGGTAAGTACTAGTTTCCCGGTTTCGTTCACCATGACCAACTCAGGGACGACGACTTGGGCTAGCGGCACGTATACCCTGACCGATGGTGTCACTACATGGGGCACGACAAGTATTCCACTGGGGACTTCTGTCGCTCCAGGCCAGAGCTACTCGTTTACGGGCAATCTGACGGCACCTTCGACTCCAAGCTTGACAGGATATACGATGAGCTGGCGCTTAGCCAAAAACGGAGTTGCGTTCGGTAGCGCGACGCCGAACACAACGGTGAAAGTGGTGCCACCACCGCCAACTGTCAGTTTGAGTAGCCCATCAAGTAATTACAGTGTACTGACCTCTAACACCAGTACGACATTGTCAGTAAGCGGCACAGCGGCCGCTGGCACCGGTGGTAGCCTTACCGAGGTGGACGTGTATGACACATATAACGGTACGACTTCTAAGATTGGCGTCGCGACCACCGGCCTTAGCGCGCCGAGTATCTCTGTCACTTTGAATGGGTTGGGTATTCACGTCCTGAGGCTTCAGGCGATTGATAATTTTGGTCAATCTGTACCATCGGGTACTGTCACGGTCACTCTGAATGCGCCAGGCGTACCCACGGTGTCGCTGACTTCCCCAACAGCAACGGGGCAATACTATTCGTCTGGCAGTACTCCGACTATTCAAGTTACGGGTAGCGCGGCACCGGCAGCCGGCACCACTATCACTCGCCTTGATGTGCTGGAGGGAAGCACGACGCTCGCGACTGTCAATACTAGTTCGATCAGCCAGAAGATCGCATTGGCGGCAGGCCAGCATACGCTTACGCTCTTGGCGAAAAACAACTATAACAATACGAGTTCGGCGAGCGTGACGATCAATGTTGGCACGGCAGTCAGTGGTAACAGTGCTGTCTTCGTTTCGCAGACGGTTCCGAATACGATGCGTGCTGGCCAGCCGTATAGCGTGCCTGTTACCTTTATTAACAATGGTACGACGACCTGGACGCCTTCGGGGATCAATGCTTATCGCTTGGGCGCTATCAATCCGAGTGATAACCTAAATTGGAATTCCGTCGCGCGCACGCAACTAAGCGGCCCAGTTGCGACCGGCGAGCAGGTGACGTTTATGGTGCCAGTTACGGCGCCAGCCCCGGGCACTTACCATTTCCAATGGCAAATGGTGCAGGAATATGTGAATTGGTTTGGTACGCCTTCTACAGATGTGTTAGTAACGACGGCTAATGGCGTCGGCCCAACAGCGTCGTTGACAGCTACGCCGACGAATGCTCGCATGAGTGGAACTACCCCTGTTACGGTTACTTTCACCGGATCTGGTGCGGAGACTCCTACAACTGTTACCAAGCTTGAGTTGTTCGCTGACCCGAACGGACTGGGCTTTGTTTCCGCCCCGGTCAACACCGTAACTGGTAACGCAGCTAGTCTTTCGATGACTTATAGTGCCGCCCTAAATGCCGGTATCTATCGTTACAAGATTCGCAGCACTGACAGTGCGGGCATCCAAACAGATTCGCTACCTGTTCTGATCAACATTACCAACAGTTCGCTGTTGGGGCAGGTCAATGGTGTGCGTGTCGACAGTAGCTCAGTACCGCAATTGAATGGCTGGGTATGCCGTGACACGAGCACCGAAGCGTTGGCCTACCAGGTGCTGACCAATGCCCCGACCCTCGCGACAGGTGGAAAGGTGGTGGCTAGTGGCACTGCTAGCGATTCGACGGATAATGAAAACAGCGCAGCGCAAGCGGCGTGTCATACGCCCGGCACAGCACATCATTTCAATGTCGACCTCACGACGTTGAACGGAGTTGCTGCTGGAACCCCGCTGTATGTGGCGGCCAAGACCGTCGACGGCACCAGCATCATCTTGCCGTGCGCGGATGGTAACTGCGTAATGCCATCTGGTCTACGTATTGCGTTGACCACGCCGAAGAATGGTGATGTCTATCACGGTACTTCCCCGGTGTTCGCACGCGCGACAATGAACCTTGATGGTCCCTACGACGAAGTATCGTTCAATATTGGTGGGCAAT
>Ga0187843_10000854_pt1 | contig 19978 bp, 14 predicted proteins | sample SpaLakP09_SKY_43_FD_134516 | JGI IMG/M metagenome (GOLD analysis project Ga0187843, IMG submission 134516) | Oligotrophic lake water microbial communities from Sparkling Lake, Wisconsin, USA - SP09_SKY_43 | ecosystem: Environmental > Aquatic > Freshwater > Lake | place: USA: Sparkling Lake...
ATCGTCAGGCTAGTTATATGAAAAAACCCCGGAGCCAATGGCCTCGGGGTTTTTTTTCGTCCACAATTTCCCAACCAGGGTCAGACCTCCGGCGAGTAATGTTCCTCCGCCGAGGTCTGACCCTGGTGGAGGCTTTTATCGCCGGAATCCTTCGCTTTATCGCTCATCGGGGCGGCTTGATGCCTTTTGCTGCCTTCGCGCCGGTGCGCCGTATATACTCGCCATTCATCAAATCAGGCTGACATCGTGATAAAGAGCCCCCTCCTCAGGAGTATCTGTGCGCATGCCGCCGGCCTTGGCCTGGCGCTGCTGGTGGCGTTCGTGCTGGCGCTGTTCATGATGTCGGGCTACCTGCTGTTCGCCGAGACGCCTGTCATCTTCAGTGACCGGCAAGTCGTCTATCTCGGCTTCTGTGCGCTCAATGCCACGCTGGTCTGGGCCTGCCATACCTGGCTGACCCCGGCGCTGGAGCGGCATTATCCGGAGCGGGTGGGGCCGCGCCTGTTGTTTGGCCTGCTCATTGCGTTCTCGGGCGCGATCTGCATCACGATCGCTGTCTACCTGCATTTTTTTGAATGGTTCATGGGCCGCCCGGTATTCCCGGCCGGGCAGTTCCAGGTGGCCTACCGCGTGACCTTGGTGTGCGTGTTCATCTATGGCTGGCTGATCATGCAGAATTTCGTCCGCGCCGAGGATGCCCGCGCCCTGCAGTTGCAGCTGGAAACGGGCGCGCTGGCCACCGATGTCGACCGCAGCGAGCTGGCCATGCTGGAAGCGCAGATCGAGCCGCATTTCCTGTTCAATACGCTGGCCCATGTGAAGCGCCTGTACCGTGTCGAAGACGGATCGGCCGACCAGGTGCTGCATACCCTGATCTCCTACCTCGAGCGCGCCTTGCCGGCCCTGCGCCGCAAGGACTGGACCGTGGGCGACGAACTGCACCTGATCGATCTTTATCTTAGCCTGCTCGAACTGCGCTTCGGCGGCCGCCTGCGCTTCGGCTTCGTCGCCGACGACCAGGCGCGCCAGTTCCAGATTCCCGCACTGACCATCGCCACCCTGGTCGAAAACGCGGTCAAGCATGGCCTGGGGCCGAAGGCCGGCAATGGCCTGGTCACGGTCAGCGCGGTCCTGGTCGGCGCCGGTTTGCAGGTCGATGTCGTCGACGATGGCGTGGGCTTGCGCGGAGGATCGGGCAGCGGCCTTGGCCTGGCAACGGTCCGGGCCCGCCTGCGCGGCATGTTCGGCGGTCGCGCCAGGCTGGTGGTCGAGCCGGCAACCACCGCGGGCGTGCGCGCCGCCATCCATATCGCCGGGGTGCCCCATGCTGCTTAAGCGCTTGCGCAGCCATGCCAGACTGACCGCCGGCTTTGCCATCATTGGCGCCCTGGCCGCGGAGTGTGCAACGGCACTGGAATGGATGGACCGGTATGAGCGCAGTGGATGGGGGCACATTGCCAACCGCCTGCCGCGCGACCTGCTGGCGACCCTGGTCGGCGCCATGGTGATCATTCTTGCGCTGCGCATGTGCACGGAACGGGCCAGTGACCTGGTCCGCCGCCCGCTGAAGTTTCTCGGCTTGCTGGTCCTGATCGTGGCGCTGGGCGCCGGCATCGGCTGGTGCTCGCTTGTCCTGATGAGTAACGGCCGCCTTCCGATCAATGCCGGCGCCGAAAAGTTCTACGACATCTGGATGCAGGGGATGCTGTGGGGAGGCATGGTCGGCTGGATGTACTTGCTGTCGCTGCAGCGGGCCGAGAGCCATGCCACGCTCGCCGGCTTGCTTGGCCAGCGCGTGCTGCTGGCGCGCCAGCTGGCGCGCTCGCGCCTGGGCACGGCCCGCGCGCAGTTCGACCCGGCCATGGTGGCGCGGGTACTGAGCGAGGTCCATGAACGCTATCGCAACGACCCGGCCGACGCTTCTGCCTTGCTCGACCAGTTGATCAGCTATCTGCGGCTGGCCATGAACCGGGCCCGCGACGAGCGTCCCGATGCCGCCGCCGAAGAAGCGCTGGGCGCGGCCTTGTCCGCCCTGCAGCGCGCCGAACAATATCAGGGAGAACCAGCACATGTGGCCGACCAGACCGTCCGCTGACAGCGCGCCGTCGGCGCTGATCGTGGAAGACGAACCAGCCCTCAGCGACGAACTGTGCGAGCTGCTGCAAGCGCTGTGGCCATCGCTGCGCATCGTCGGCCGCGCCGCCGACGGCATCGAGGCGCTGCGCCAGATCGCCCAGCACGAACCCGATATCGTGTTCCTCGACATCCAGATCCCCGGACCGAACGGCCTCGATGTCGCGCGCACGCTGCGCGACCGCTGCCATGTGGTGTTCGTCACGGCCTACGACGCGCACGCGATCGAAGCCTTCGACAGCGGCGCGGTCGACTACATCCTGAAACCGATCGACCCGCAGCGCATCGCGCTGACCGTGCAGCGGCTCAAGCAGCGCATCGCCAGTGCGCCGGCCGATTTGTCGAACCTGCTGCAGCAGCTGGCCCCGCAGCGCACCAGCTACCTGCGCTGGATCACGGCCACGGTGGGCAATTCGCTGCGCCTGATCACGACCGACGAAGTGGTGTTTTTCCAGTCCGAGCAAAAGTACACGCGCGTGGTGCTGGCCGATTCCGAAGTCCTGATCAAGAAGACGCTGAAGGAACTGGTGGCCGAACTCGACCCGGAGCAGTTCTGGCAAACCCACCGCTCCACCGTGGTCAATGCCATGGAAATCTCCAGCATCGAACCGAACATGGCGGGCCAGCTGACCATCAAGCTGCGTTCGCGGCGCGAGCAGTTGCCGGTGGCCGAATCCTTCCTCAGGCGTTTCCGCCAGATGTGAGCTGCTCCCAGTCCAGGCCGAAGCGGGCCAGGAATTTTTTCAGGCGGTCGGCGTCGTTCGGCTTGGCCTTCGCTTCGCGCGACACGTTGTACAGCTTGCGCCCGGCGTCCGACAGGGACCGCGACTGGCGGCACACGGCAATCACGGCCGACAACTGCGTGGCGTCGAACAGGTCCAGCTGCGCGGCCGACTCGCCCAGGTAGTCGGATAAATCGACGGCGCCCGCAGGCTGGTGATAGTGGCGCCACAAGGCTTGCAGGCGCTCCGTTTCGGCCACCACGATCGCTTCCGTGATGCCGCCCGCTTCGGCCAGCGTGGCCATGCGCGTCACCGACGCCGACAGGTCGCGGAAATTTCCGGTCCAGCGCGCCTGTCCCGACATGGCGAAGCGCATGTAGCGCTCGCGCGCTTCCTTGTTGAAGCGGACCATCTGGCCATTCTCTTCGCTGAACTGCGTGAGCAGGTAGGCCAGGTTCGGTTCGATGTCTTCGGGGCGGTCGACCAGGCCAGGCAGCGCATAGGTCCACAGGTTGATGCGCGCGTACAGGTCTTCGCGAAAGCGACCGCTCACCACGTCGAGCGACAGGTCGCGGTTGGTGCCGGCGATCAGCTGGAAGTCGCTTTGCACTTCGTTGTCGCTGCCCACCGGCAGGAAGCGCTTTTCTTCGATCGCCTTGAGCAGCATGGCCTGTTCGTCCGGTCCCAGTTCGCCGATCTCGTCGAGGAACAGCAAGCCCTTGTGGGCGCTGCGCAGCAGGCCGGGACGGTCCGCGGCGGCGCCGGTGAAGGCGCCCTTGATATGGCCGAACAGCGTCGACGCGGCGCCATCGCCATGCAGCGTGGCGCAATTGAGTTCGACGAACTTGCCATCGATCTGGTGGCGCGCTTTTTTCAGTTCGAACACGCGCCGCGCGAGGAAGGACTTGCCGGCGCCGGTAGGGCCCATCAGCAGCATCGGCGCTTTCGACTTGATGGCCACGCGTTCGATCTCGTCGATCATGGTGTTGAAGCGCGCATTGCGGGTGGCGATGCCGGACTTGAGGAAGGCGACGCCTTCGGCCTGTTCGCGCGAGAAGCGCTGGGCGATCTGGTCGTAGCGTGACAAATCCAGGTCGATCAGGGCGTAGCTGCCCGCTTCCCCGGCGCCCTGGCGGCGTGGCGGCGAAGTCTGCACCAGGCGGCCCGGGAAAAAGCGCGCCTCGGTCATCAGGAACATGCAGATCTGGACCACGTGGGTGCCGGTGGTGATGTGGATCCAGTAGTCCTCGTTGTCGGGATCGAAGGGGTAGTGCCTGGCGAAGTCGTACAGCGTGCCGTAGACCTCTTCGAAATCCCAGGCGTCGCGCATCTCCAGCGCACGCGGAACTACCTTTGTTTCGGGCGACACCGCGCCGATGTCGGCGCTGACCTGCGCGATCAGGTTCTCGAACGAACCGCTATACAGCAGTTCGAAGCGGTCGATGACCACGTCCTCGCGCTGGGTGAGCGCCACGCTCGGGCGCCACTTCTCCCAGCGCGCGGCGCCCTTGCCGCTATCGAGCTGAGTGCCGATAAAGCCGATGACGACTGTCTTTTTCTTTTTCATGTTTGGATAAAAGCTTATCTTGTGGGATAAATATTCTGCGATTTGCATTGTGAGCGTTTTTTATCTGTTTTGCACTATTTCTTTTACTATCAATGAGTTGGCGAATTCCGCGGGGGCTGGCACAGCCCTTGCAATAGAGGAGATGCAAACATAAGAAAACGAGGAGTAAATCATCATGGCAAACGTTCAGCTGTTCCAGTCGATCAAGGGGATCTTCCTGCCACGTGCCGATGCAATCAATGATGCCGGCGCCACCGCCTATGCAATGACCCCGCGCCACCAGCTGGCGCAGTACGCCGCGACCGGCTGCCTGAACGCGACCTACTATGCCGCGGCCGAAACGCAGCTCGACACGGTGCTGCAGCTGTGCGACCAGGTGGACACGAAATTCATCGCGCAAACGGGGCTGTACTGCCGCGAACGCGGCTACATGAAGGACATGCCGGCCTTGCTGGCCGCCGTGCTGGCCGCGAAAGGCGCGCCGGAGCTGGGCCCGGTATTCAAGCGCGTGATCAACAACGGCAAGATGCTGCGCAATTTCGTGCAGATCGTCCGCTCCGGCGCTGCGGGCCGCAAGTCGCTGGGTACGCGTCCCAAGAAGCTGGTCCAGGCATGGTTGAACCAGGCGTCGGAACAGGCGCTGCTGGCGGCCGCCGTGGGAAATTCCCCGTCGCTGGCCGATGTGGTGAAAATGGTCCACCCAAAGCCGTCGGCACCATGGCGCGAGGCTTTTTTCGCCTGGCTGGTAGGTAAGCCGTTCAATGTGGAAGCCTTGCCGCCACAGTTGAAAGCCTTCGAAGCGTACAAGCGGGATCGTTCGCAGCCCTTGCCGGACGTGCCGTTCCAGATGCTGACCGCGCTGGAGCTGTCGGCCGTCGATTGGGCGCAGATTGCGGTCCAGGGTGGCTGGCACATGGTGCGGATGAACCTGAACACCTTTGCCCGCAATGGCGTGTTCGCCTTGCCGGGCATGACGGAGGGCATCGCCGAAAAGCTGCGCGATCCGGCAGCGGTGGCAAAGTCGGCGGTGTTTCCGTACCAGCTGATGGCTGCGTACAAGGCAGCGTCGGACCAGGTTCCGCTGGCTGTGCGCGAAGCCTTGCAGGATGCACTGGAGCTGGCGCTGGCGAACGTGCCGGAAATCGAGGGCAGTATCGTTGTGTGCCCCGATGTATCGGGTTCGATGCAGTCGCCGGTATCCGGCTACCGTGGACCGGCTACTTCGGCAATGCGCTGCATTGATGTGGCGGCGCTGGTGTCGGCGGCTTTGCTGCGCAAGAATGTGCATGCGACAGTGCTGCCGTTCGCAGTGGACGTGGTGCGTTGCGACCTGAATCCACGCGATACGGTCATGAGCAATGCGCAGAAACTGGCGGCCATCAACGGTGGCGGCACAAACTGCAGCGCGCCGCTGGCGCTGCTGAACAAGCAGAAGGCCAGGGCCGACCTCGTTATCTATGTCTCGGATAACGAATCGTGGATGGACCAGCGGCCGCGTGCGACCGCCACCATGCAGGAATGGACGCAGTTCAAGCAGCGCAATCCGGCGGCGCGGCTGGTGTGTATCGATTGCACGCCAAACGCGACCAGCCAGGCATGCGAACGCAGCGATGTATTGAATGTGGGCGGTTTCTCGGACGAGGTCTTCAAGATTGTCGCAGCGTTTGCGGCGGGCCAGCTGGGAGCCGGTCACTGGGTGGGCGAGATCGAATCGATCACCCTCTAAAGGTTTGAACCGGACGCGAATGCAGGTGTGATTACATCCCAAATTGTATAGATCACACCCACACCTTGTCGCGCGAGGTTCAATATTGTTTTCGATGAATGCAGGTGGAATTACATCGGTAGAGCGCTGGCGCAAGCCAGAGGACCTGGTTCAATTCCAGGCAGGCGCAAGCCTGAAGCTTATAAAAAATTTCACCGATCCTTGTCATCACTTTTTTTAAATGAGCAGAGCAAAATGAAAAACGAAACTTACGATGTCATGAATGTAGAAGGCGGGCGCCACGTCAAAATGTGGACCCGGGGCGTGCCGGTCGAGGACGTGGCGAAGCAGCAGTTGGCAAATACCGCGAAGATGCCCTTCATCTACAAGCACATCGCGGTCATGCCCGACGTCCACCTGGGTAAGGGCTCGACCATCGGCAGCGTGGTGCCGACGCTGGGCGCCATTATTCCGGCGGCCGTGGGCGTGGACATCGGCTGCGGAATGATGGCAGCCAAGACCACGCTGACCGCGAACGACCTGCCCGACAGCCTGGCCAAGCTGCGTAGCGCCATCGAGCGCGCCATCCCGCACGGCATGTCGCCGAAGACGCGCGGGTTCCGCGGGCGCGACGAAGGTTCGTGGAACACGCCGCCAGCGCCGGTGGACGCCGCCTGGGCGACGCTGAAGGATGAATTCGACGCCATCTGCCTGAAGACGCCGAAGCTGAAGAACACGAATAACTATCGTCACTTGGGAACGCTGGGGAGCGGTAACCACTTCGTCGAAGTGTGCCTTGATGAAGTGGGTTTCGTCTGGTTCATGCTGCACTCGGGTTCACGCGGCGTAGGTAACGCCATCGGCACCTACTTCATCGAAGTGGCCAAGCAGGATATGCGCAAGCATTTCATTAATCTGCCGGACCAGGATCTGGCTTACCTGGCCGAAGGTACGGAGCACTACAACGATTACGTCGAAGCCGTAAGCTGGGCACAGAGGTTCGCGCGCATGAATCGCGAAGTGATGATGCAGAACCTGATCACGGCAGTACGTACCGTCATTACCAAGCCTTTCGAAACCCACGTGGAAGCGGTGAACTGTCACCACAACTATGTGCAGAAGGAGCATCACTTCGGCAAGGATGTCCTGGTTACCCGTAAAGGCGCGGTGTCGGCGCGCGCCGGCGAGCTGGGAATTATCCCTGGCTCGATGGGGGCGCGCAGCTTCATCGTGCGCGGCAAAGGAAATGAAGACAGCTTTCATAGCTGCAGCCACGGCGCCGGCCGTACCATGAGCCGTACCGAAGCAAAGCGCCGCTTCACCCTGGACGACCAGATCAAGGCGACCGAGGGAGTGGAGTGCCGCAAGGACGCCAACGTGATCGACGAGATCCCGATGGCCTACAAGGATATCGACGCCGTGATGCACGCCCAGCGTGACCTGGTGGAGGTAGTGCACACCCTAAAGCAGGTGGTGTGCGTCAAAGGATAAGAACATGATTGAGTTGGATGGCGCCGCCGGCGAAGGCGGCGGACAAATTTTACGCACGGCGCTGACCCTGTCGATGATCACAGGGCAGCCTTTTCGCGTCAAGGATATCCGGGCCAACCGCGCCAAGCCGGGATTGATGCGCCAGCACCTGGTCGCCGTGCAGGCAGCGGCGCAAGTTTGCTCCGCGGTCGTGTCGGATGTGCAGGTGGGTTCCACCATGCTGGAGTTTTCTCCCGGCGCGATCAAGGCGGGCGACTACCAGTTTGCGATCGGTACCGCCGGCAGCTGCACGCTGGTGCTGCAAACGCTGATGCTCGCGCTGCTGTACGCGGACGGACCGTCGACGGTCCGCATGTCGGGTGGTACCCACAATCCGATGGCGCCGCCGGTGCAGTTTCTGCAGCGCGCATGGTGCCCGGTCCTGGCTGCGATGGGCGCAAACATCGACATCGAGATCAAGCGATTCGGCTTCTATCCCGCCGGTGGTGGAGAAGTGGTCGCGCGCATTGCGCCATGCGCCCAGCTCCAGCGGTTAGATTTGAGGGAGCGCGGGTCACGCAAGGACGGCTACGCCGAAGCCTTCGTGGCGGGTATTTCGTCGAACGTGGCCGCGCGCGAACTGGAATGCGTGGGCCAGGGGATGGGCTGGAGCGAGCCACAGCTTCGCCTGCGCGGTTTGCCGGGCGAGCAGGGGCCGGGCAATGCGCTGCTCATCACGATCGAACACGAGCACGTGACGGAAGTGTTTACCGCGTTCGGCGAAAAATCGCTGCGCTCGGAAGCCGTCGCCAAGCGCGCACTGGGAGAAGCGCGGCGCTACATCGCATCCGGTGCGGCGGTCGGAGAGCACCTGGCAGACCAGCTGATGCAGCCCATGGCGCTGGCCGGCGGGGGCTCCTTCACCTGCGACACGGTATCCCAGCATGCGCTCACGAACGCGGAAGTGATAGCCCGCTTCCTCCCGGTGAGCATCGGCTTCGTCCAGGACGGCGCGCGCCACCTGTGCACTGTCGCTTGACGGCAGGGCGTCCAGGCCGCACCAGTTTCGTGCATTTCCGGGTGGCATGGTTCTTGATACAAGAACTGTGTGGCAACAGCGGAATAGTGAAATGGCGAAATTTTTTGATGAAATGTTTGCCGACGAGTCGGACTCGCCAGGCAAGGTGCGCGAACACTACCGTGAATTCGACAACTGGCTGCGGCGCCAGAAGCCCGAAGTCATCGAGCGCAAGCGCGCCGAAGCCGACCTGTCGTTTCGCCGGGTTGGCATTACCTTCGCCGTCTACGGTGACGATGCCGGCACCGAGCGGCTGATCCCCTTCGATACGATTCCGCGCATTATTCCCGCGCACGAGTGGACGGCGCTGCAGGCAGGTCTGGTGCAGCGCGTGAAGGCGCTGAACATGTTCGTGCACGATATTTATCATGAGCAGAACATCATCAAGGCCGGCATCATTCCTGCGGAGCAGATCTACAGGAATGCGCAGTACCGGCCCGAGATGCAGGGCATTAATGTGGCGTCGGATATTTACGCCCACATTGCCGGCGTGGACATCGTGCGGGCCGGGGAGGGCGAGTTCTACGTCCTGGAAGACAATCTGCGGGTGCCGTCCGGCGTGTCCTACATGCTGGAAGACCGCAAGATGATGATGCGCCTGTTCCCGGAGCTGTTCGCCCGCAACCGTATCGCACCGGTCGAACACTATCCGGACATGCTGCTCGAGAACCTGCGTTCGGTGGCGCCGGCCGGCGTGGCCGACCCCACCATCGTGGTCATGACGCCGGGCATGTACAACTCGGCGTATTTCGAGCACGCCTTCCTGGCCCAGCAGATGGGCGTGGAGCTGGTCGAAGGCAAGGACTTGTTCGTCAATGCGAATGCCGTGTACATGCGCACCATCCGCGGTCCGCGCCGGGTGGACGTGATCTACCGCCGCATGGACGACGATTTTCTCGATCCCCTGGCCTTCCGCTCCGATTCCACGCTGGGCGTGCCCGGCCTGCTGTCGGTGTATCGCGCCGGGCGCGTCACGCTCGCCAACGCCATCGGCACCGGCGTGGCCGACGACAAGTCGATCTATCCTTTCGTGCCCGACATGATCCGCTTCTACCTGTCCGAGGCGCCGCTGCTCAACAATGTTCCCACCTACCAGTGCCGCAAGGCCGAGGACCTGGCCTACACCCTGGCCAACCTGGCCGAGCTGGTGGTCAAGGAAGTCCACGGCGCCGGCGGCTACGGCATGCTGGTGGGGCCGGCGTCGACCAAGCAGCAGATCGAGGACTTCCGGCGCCGCCTGCTTGCGCGGCCCGACGGCTACATTGCCCAGCCGACGCTGGCCTTGTCGTCCTGCCCCACCTATGTCGAGAAGGGCATCGCGCCACGCCATATCGACTTGCGCCCCTTTGTACTTTCCGGCAAAACCATTTCGATGGTGCCAGGCGGGCTGACCCGCGTGGCGCTGCAGGAAGGTTCGCTGGTGGTCAATTCCTCGCAAGGCGGCGGCACCAAAGATACCTGGATACTGGAGAAATAAATGCTCAGCCGAACCGCAGACCACCTGTTCTGGATGGCGCGCTACACCGAACGCGCAGAAAATACCGCCCGCATGCTGGACGTGGCGGTGCAGACATCGATGCTGCCGCAATCGGTGGAAGACGCCGAACTCGACTGGCGGGCCATGCTGGGCATTTCCGAGCTGCAGAGCGCCTTCGATGCCAAGCATGCCGTGTTGGACCCGAAAACCGTGCTCGAGTTCATGGTCAGCGACCCGGACAACCCATCGTCGATCGCCGCCTGCCTGACGGGCGCCCGCGAAAATGCCCGCGCCGTGCGCGGCACGCTGACCACCGAAGTCTGGGAAACCCAGAACGCCACCTGGTTGGAGATGCAGAAGCGGCTGGCCCAGGGGGCGCTGGAAAATGATCCCAGCGAATTCTTCGAATGGGTCAAGTACCGTTCGCACCTGTCGCGCGGGGTGACCGTGGGCACCATGCTGACCGACGAGGCCATGCATTTCATTCGCCTGGGCACCTTCCTCGAGCGTGCCGACAACACGGCCCGCATCCTCGACGTGAAATACCATGCGGCCAAGGAAAACGGCATCGGCGAATCGCTGAGCCAGCGCGACTTCTATTACTGGGCCGCGCTGCTGCGCTCGGTTTCGGGCTTCGAAATCTACCGCAAGGTGTATCGCGACGTCATTACGCCGGAGCGGGTGGCGGAGTTGCTGATGCTGCGCGGCGACATGCCGCGCTCCCTGCTCGCTTGCATGGACCAGGTCGTCGCCAACTTGAAGCTGGTGCGCAACGATGTGTCGGGCGATACCGAGCGCCTGGCCGGCAAGATCCATTCGGAACTGCAGTTCGCGCGCATCGACGACATCCTTGCCGCGAAGCTGCACGACACCCTGACCGAGTTCATGGAGCGCATCTTTGAGCTGGGCAACCGGGTCAGCCGCGACTTCCTCGTTCCCATGGCGGCCTGATATGCGCTTGTCCATCCGCCACGAAACATCGTACCGCTACACGCTGGCCCAGGCCTACAGCATCCAGCAATTGCATTTGACGCCACGCGCCGAGAACCAGCAGCGCGTGCTGTCCTGGCGCATCAGTACGCCCGGCAATTGCCACTCCTACACGGATGCCTACGACAACCTGTCGCACATGCTGACCCTCAATGAGCCGCATGACGCGGTGCGCATCGTGGTCGAGGGCGTGGTCGATACCCGCCTGCTGCCCGGGGGGCGGCTGCTGGGGGACGACAGCCTGTCTCCGCTGATCCATACCGTATCGACCCGGCTCACCGCGTCCACGCCCTTGCTGGTCGATTTCGCCGCCACATGCCTGCCGCCAGAAGGCGCGCGGGTCCGCACGGCCGACCTGATGAAGCTGGCAGGGCACATATTTGGTGCAGTTGAGTATCAAAGCGGTGCGACCAATGTTTTCACGACCGCCAACGAATCCTTGCTGATGGGGGCGGGCGTGTGCCAGGACCAGGCGCATATTTTCCTGTCCTGCTGCCACGCGCACGGGATCCCGGCGCGCTATGTGTCGGGCTATATCGACCCGGAGTCGAGCGGCCACGCGGCCAGCCACGCCTGGGTCGATGCCTGGGTCGACGATGCGGATTTTTCGGGCTGGGTCAGTATCGACGTCACCCACAACCGCCTGATGACGGAATCGTATGTGCGCCTGGCCATCGGCCGCGATTACGAGTCGGCGGCGCCGGTGCGCGGCATGCGGCGCGGCGGCGGGGCGGAAATCATGTCCGTCGATGCCCAGATCGTGCCCGTGTAAAATGGCTTTTTCTTTCGACAAGCTGCAGCGATGACATACTGTGTAGGCATGCGCCTGGACGCCGGGCTGGTCTTCCTGGCCGATACGCGCACCAATGCCGGGGTGGACCAGGTTGGGACCTTCCGCAAGATGAGCGTATTTGAAAACCCGGGCGACCGCGTCATGGTCCTGATGACCGCCGGGAACCTGTCCATTTCGCAGGCGGTGCGCCAGCTGGTGTCCGAGCATGTCGGCGCCGACGGCATGACGATCTGGAATGCGCCCAACCTGTACGAGGCCGCGCGCATCCTGGGCGACGCCGTGCGCACGGTGCACAAGCGCGACGCCGCCACGCTGGCCGAGTTCGGGGTCGACTTCAACATCAGCATCATCTTCGGCGGCCAGATCAAGGGCGAGCGCTGCCGCCTGTTCCAGATTTACTCGGCAGGCAATTTCATCGAATCGCACGCCGAGAGCACCTACTTCCAGATCGGCGAAGCCAAGTACGGCAAGCCGATCATCGACCGGGTGGTCACGCCGGCGACGTCGTTGGACGACGCGGCCAAGTGCGCCCTCATTTCCATGGACTCGACCCTGCGTTCGAACATTTCGGTGGGCCTGCCGCTGGACATGCTGGTGTACGACGACGCCAGCCTGGCAGTGACCCACTTCGTGACCATCGATGAAAAAAACCAGTACTTCCAGATGATCCGCAGCAGCTGGGGCGACCAGCTCAAGGCGGTTTTCGAAGGCATCGATGCGCCGGTGTGGGACGCGGCGCCCGGCACCGCCGACAATGTGCTGTCATCGACCAATATGCACAGCAAGCCGGTGCGCGTGGCCCTGCCGCCGCACCTGGATCCGGCCGCAGCGGCGCCGCCGCTGCAGTCGCTGGCCGAACATCCCGTGCGCCGGCAGCCCTGAGTTCAGCGCGCTAGCAAGGACACGAGGGCGACCGCGCCCACGACAATGCCATAGCGATTCCACTCCGGGCGGCGGTCGCGGTGCGTCAGGTAGGCCAGGTAAAGGGCAACCATGAACGGCGCGGCGCGATGCACCGCTAGCGACAGCATCGCTGCCACCACCAGCTGGATGACCATGGCGGGCCACGGCGACGTTGTCGAAGGCTTGCGCGACGCCTGCCATGCCGCCTCATGTGCGGTTTGCGGCTTACGCTCGCGTTGCGGCGCGCCTTCGGCCTGGGCGCGTTCCTTCTTCGCCTCGCTTTTTTCCGTCTTGATTTCGAGCGCGGTCTTTTCAAGTACCGGCGCCGGCGCGGGCACCGGCTGCCACCAGCCTTCCCAGGGCTGCTTGCCCTGTGCGGACAGCGCGCGGAAGTCGCTGCGCCGGCGCGCCGCCTGGTAGGCCACGCGCTCGTCCGGCGCGCCCGCCCACTTGGCGCGGGCCAGGCGCACCCGCTGCAAGAGCGGCGCGCCCTTGGCGGCATCGACCATGCGGATGAAGTGGGCGTAGCCTTCCAGGGCATCGATCACGTGGGGATTGCCATTCCACTGCTTGCCTGCGGGGCCATCCTTCTCCACCTGGAACAGGGTGGCGCGAAAGCGCCTCAGGGTATTGCGCTCCACCGCCGGTTTTTCATTGACGACCACCCCCGTGACCGACTGGCGCTGCGCGCTGCGCATCACATGCTGCTTGTCGGGGTGGGGCGTGAAGCCTTCGGCAGCGATGATCTGCTTGACCCGCCACAGCAGCTTGCCGGACAGCTTGCGCGCGGCTTCGTCGCCCGAGAAGGTCAGGTCGTCGGCATAGCGGGTGTAGGCGAAGCCCAGCTTGGCGGCGCAGCCCTGCAGGCGCGCGTCGAGGCGGCGGCACAGGATATTGGTCAGCGCTGGACTGCTGGGCGCACCCTGGGGCAGGGCGCGCATGCCGTGCGCGACGAAGAAGGTTTCGCCATCGACGCTCACCTGTTCGGTTTGCGCTTCGGTGCACAGCAGGGCCAGCGTGGTGGCCAGCTGCCCGCTGTATCCCATCTGGCTGAACAACCCTTTGATGCGCGGCATGGCAATCGAGGGGAAGAAACTTTTCAGGTCCAGGTTGATCACCACGGCCTTGCCCACGTGGGGCGCCGCATTGCTGATGATCGAGCGGCCCTTGACGAAGCCGTGCGCGGCCGGATGCAGTGCGGCGTGCGCCAGCAGGTTGTCGAGCACCCAGTACTGCGCGCGCTTCAGGCGCGGCATGGGCGCCGAGATGATCCGTTCGCCGCCGGTTTTCTTGGGCATGGCGAAGCGCCGGTAATGGCTGATGCGCGAAACGCGCCGGTCGAATGCCAGGAAGCGCAGTTCGGGCAGGGTGATGCCCATGGCGCTGGCCAGGTCCTGCGCCTGGTGCAGAAGCGGCAGCTTCAGTTGCGCCAGCTTTGCGGTATCGCTCCGGGCATCATTGAGGCCGGCCGACACGCCGGCGCCCAGGTAGAGCAGTTCGCGCGCGCGCCTCGCGTGCCACGCGCTGGCGCGTTCGAAGCGCTCGCTGGCACGGCGCAGGCGGGTTTCTTCGCGCCGGGCGCGGGCCTTGGCCATGCGTTCCTTGCGCATTTCGCGCAAGGCCGCGGCAGGGTCTTCGACCAGGTTCAGGTCGCGGCGAATGGCATGGAGCGCTGCCGCCAGTTCGGCTTCGCGCCGGATCAGCGTTTCGGCAACCGAAGGCTCGCCATCGCCGGCGGGCCAGAAACCGAGGCGCTGCATTTCCGAGAGCGTGACTTCGTCGCGCGTGCTGTTGCGCAGGCGTTCGGCCAGGTCGGCGCGGTTCAGGACAGGTGAAGTCATTGGATCGCTCCTTCGAACGAAGGGCGCAAACTAACCAAGCACGGCGGGATTGTCATCGAAGGGCCTGTAGGACTGGGACGCTCCACTCGACGCCATACAGGGCCGGTAACGCTGATGTGCTTTGGATAAGCCACACCGACTCGCGTTACCGGCCCTTGTATGGCACAGTGAAGAGCGTACCAGTGGCGCATGGGAAGAACTGAAAACGAGGATGGCGATCCGCCATCCGGGTTGCAAGAGCCACCCCGCCGTGCTTGTTGCAGCAAGTATAACAGTGCATTTCCGCGGAGCTCAAGCATTGGATTGGTTTTTTGAAGGTTGGTCATGCTTGCGCCTTCCGGGCCTGCGCCATGCGCAAGGCCAGCATGTGCGCGCAGGGTCCCTGGCGCAGGCGGTTCTGGCTGAAGTGATTGCATTGGCAGCTGCCGTCGGTGATGCGCAGGTCGACGTCCAGGCGCAGCATGACGGCTAGCGTCTTGCGGTTTTCCTTGACCGTGCCGGTCAGGCGCAGGCCGCCGCCGGGAAGTGCTTCTTCCTTTGGCCCCGACAGGGCCCCGGCGGCCAGCATGGCGCTGGCCTGGGCTTCGGCGGCGCTGGAAAAGCGCAGCGCATCCATCGGCAGCGGGTCGCGCGCCAGCTCGCGCAGGCGGTACACGCGCTGCGTCAGGTCGAAGATCACGCGCCCGGCCTGGGTGTACAGCGCCAGGGCGCTTTCCACCACCATGCGCGACAGGCCGGTGTCGGCCGCCAACTGGTCGGCGCTGGCGAACCAGCGCTTGCCCAGCGCCGCGAACACGGCTGCCTTGCTGTCGTCGTCGACCTCGGCGCGCGGCGCCAGCAGGTCGAACTGGCCGGCCCGAGACCAGTCGTTGGCGGTCCACCCGGACAGGCCCAGGGTGAGCTGCATGTCGGGCAGGTTGGCGATCCAGAAGCTGGGCAGGCCGGTGCCCATCAGGTGCACGGTAAAACTGTCGGCCACCGGAATCAGGCGTTCGAGCAGGAGCAGGCGGCGCCGGCCCCACAGGCGGATCTCTTCGGCCGTATTGCCCTGGTAGATGGAGCGGCGGCACACCAGTTCTTCATTCCATGGTTCGAAAATGACGCGCACCGGTTCGCCCGGCCGCAGCACAAAGCGGATCGAGCGCGGGCCGACGCGTTCCTTCTTGCGCCGCATCTGCTGGCAGAAATTGTGGATGTCCATGGGATGCAAGTCGATCCGGTGCGCCGGCATGGTCATGGCGCTGCTGACCTGGAGGAAGCCGCGCACCCAGGTGTCGGGCACGTCGATTTTCTGCTCGATGAATTCCGGGTCGTCCGCGGTACGCACATTGAAGCCGTCCGGCGCGATGGCCAGGCGGGTGCGCTTGTAGTCGCGGATTTTCTGGAACTCGCCGTACAGGGCTTCCGAGTAGTCGATATTGGTGGTGCCGCAGGCGAAGTCGCCCACGCGGTCGAACACGTTGTGGCTGCAACTGAGCGAGGCGTAGCTCGATTCGTCCTGGCTGAAGCACTCGAAGAACACCCGGTCCGGATGCACCGTAATGACCGGGTCGAGGGCGATCCACAGGTCGCGGTTCGATTCGTAGAGATAGGAATAGTATTTGCTGCGCGCCGCATAGAAGGGCTTCATCAGGCCGGATTTCTGCGCCTGGATGGCCTTCATTTCATCGAGCAGGGGCGGCAGCTGCAAACGCAGGCTGGACCTGCGCGCCATGAAATCGGCCAGGTTCGCTTCTTCGTTCCCGGCCAGCCAGGCCTTGTACGCGGTCTTGTCCGGTGCGTGGTAGCGCTGGTCGGCCACGACCACGTCGTGCAATGCCGATATCGCTTCGCGAAACGGAATGTGCTTGTTCAGTTCAGCGACGAAGTGGGTGGGCGGGCGCAGCGTGTCGGGCGCGAAGCGCATCTCGGTCGAGGAGGCGGTGTTGTCGACGGTGCTGGCGCCGTAGTAGCGGTAGTTGAATCTCATGGCGCACTCCTTGCGGGAGCCAGGGTGCGCGGGGGATGAATGGTCATGACGTCGGCAAGGTTGGGATAGCGGTCCTGGATCGCGCGCAGGCCCTCGATGTACTGGGCCTTGTCGGCGATGGCCACCGTGACCACCTGGCGCGCGAAAATGCGCGCCACGATGGCGCCAATGTCTTCCGACAGCAGGGCCTGTTCGTGCAGGAAGGTTTGCACGCGCACCTTGGTGGCGCGGCCCTTGTTGACCTGCGACAGGACCGAGAGGAAGTAGGATTCCAGTTTCTGCAGCTTGGCGGCGTCGCCCGCGCAGGCGCTTTCCAGCCAGGCGCTGACGAACAGCTGCATGTTGGCGGAAGGGTGCTGGCCCAGCTTGAACATGAAGTCGGTGACGTCGGCCAGGCTGACATGGGTGCTGATCATGGCGCGCCCGAAGCGCTGCACGGAAGGCTCCAGGTGGTCGCACAGGGCGACCAGCAGCAGCGGGGTCCAGTCCGCGCTGCTGCAGTGCGCCTGGAAGTAGCCTTCGGCAAAGGCGATGCTGTCGTCGAAGCGGCTGTCGAAGATGCGCAGCGCCGCCTCCATGTGCGCGCGCACCTGGTCCGGGTTGGCGCCATAGGCGGCAAAGGCCCACTGGCGCACCGTGGCGACAGGGTTGCGGCCAAACGCGGCCCAGTCGGTCACGGAAAAATCGGTGCTGGCATGGCGCGGCAGCAGCCTTGCCCCCATCTGGTTGGCGCCTTTGCTGCGCGCCGACAGCAGGCGCACGGCCAGTGCGGGTTCGCCCAGTTCCGGCGCATCCATGAATGGCCCCGACAGCCACCCGATCACGTCGGCATGCACGCCTTCGGCGCTCTCGCCGCGAAACAGCGCATCGAGCAGCAGCGGCAGCAGCGCGGCGCGGAAGTCCGGATCGGTGGGCGCAAGGCGCCGCATGACCGGATCGACGGCGGCGCGCACACCCGCGTCGGTATTGGTAGCGAAGGCGTAGATCAGCTGGGCCTGGCCGGCCAGCAGATGGTCGGGGAGGGAGCTGAACAGCCTGACGCCGGCCGCGCGCAGGGCGCCGTCCGACGACTGCAGCAGCGCGGCCAGGATGTGCGCGGGAATGGCGCTGGCCGGCTGCGCGTGCAGCAGCAACCAGTCGGCAGCCAGTACGCGCACGCTGGACAGGCGATGCTCGAGCAGATGCAGCAGGTGGGCGAAGGGCGCGTCCGCCGCGGCTGCGCGCAGGGGATGATTCAATAGCCACAGCAGGTCGGCGGCAATGGCGGGCACGCGCGTTTCGGCGTCGTCCAGGTCGCCGCAGTTGTCGAGCCAGTCGAGCAGTTGCAGCACGATGGCGCCGGGCTGTCCGGGCAGCGTCAGTGCGCACTGGCACAGCAGGCGGCCGTGGCGACGGACGTTTTCCTCGGGCGAGCAGGCTATCGCGGCGACCAGCAGGGCATCGGCGCAGTAGGCGGCCGGGTCCTGGCTGATACATTCAAGGACGTACTGGTGGGCGTCGGGCAGGGCGGTCTGCAGCAGCAGCATGAGCCAGTCGGCGTCCGGCGCGCCCGGCGCGAATCGCGCGCGGCAAAGTTCGAAGGCGAAGCGGGCGGTCGGCAGATAAGGGCTGCGCAGCAGGGTGCGCAGCTGCGCGAGCGGCAATTGGGCGCACCATGCGGCATTGGCCCGCAGCGCCTTGGCCGCAAACACGTGCACGCCTTCGCAGCGGCTCGTTTGCATCAGCGACAGCAGGGCATCGGGGCGCGCATCCCACAATTCAGGGAAGGCTTCCTCGCGCTTGTCCTGCGGCGCGATGGGGGTCGCCTGGTACCAGCTCAGGCCACTGCGGGTGGCGGTCCAGGCGCCGTTGGCGCGCAGCATGCGGTTGAACAGGAGCCAGTGGCTGTAAGGATCGTAGTAGCGCCCGCCCCGCTGCGCGCTCTTGCCGGCGCTGTCGTCGCTCATGGCCTTGAGCATGCCCATCGCCAGATCGATGTAGTCCGGATCGCCGGCGACGGCCAGGTGGCGCAGCGTGCGCCAGCTGCGGCGCAGCAGGTAGGCGCGGGTGCGCACGCTATACGCAACCGTGGCGTTGGGCTTCACGACTTCTTTTGCAAAGGGCACCCAGCGGCCGTTCACGTGGCAGCCGCTGGACTGGTTGGCGGCGCCGTGGCTGGTTTCGAAGCGGTGGTGGAGCAGGCCGAAAAGGTCGGCGTCGCCGCGCATTTCGGCCGCCTTGTACAGGTGGCGCTGGGCGCGGAACAAGCCTGGCTGGACGGGCAGCCAGGCCAACTGGGCCAGCAGCGCGCGGCGCGCCAGCGGATAGGCCAAGGCCACCTGGTCGAGCTGTTCGAGCCAGAGCGGCATGGGCAGGGCGCTCCAGCGCGGATCGGCCGCAGTCAGCTGGACCAGACCGTCTTCCAGGCCGCCGTGCCAGAGTTCTTGCAGCCATGCCGGCCAAGCGGCGATGAGCGCATCGGCATGGACCTTGCGCGCGGTTTCGTCCGCCAGCATCAGCCATGCCTGCAGGGCCATGCGCTGGATGGCGTCGTTCCTGCCGCGCTTGTGCAGTTCGTGCATGGCGACTGCCGCGCCGGCATCGCCGCAGCGGCCAAGGGCCCAGGCAATGCAATAGTCCTGCATGGCGTCGCCGCGTTCGATCTGGTCGACCAGCACCGGGACCGCGGCGCGCAGGCGGCGTTCGCCGATGCGCCAGGCAGTGCGGCTGCGCAGGTGCTGGCCCAGCGCTTTCCAGCGCGCCGGTTCCAGCCGCGCCAGGATGGCGGCATCGGCATCGCGCCGCAGCTTGCTCAATGGGGGCGGTGCGGGCGGCGCAGGTACGGCGGCTGGCGTCGCTGCGGTCGGCTCCGCCGGATCGCTGAAGCCCTGGGCGCTGCGTTCGGCCAGCGCGAGTGCAAACAGTGTCTCGGCCGTGGACAGGTCGACCGGCTGCGGGGTCCGGGTGGTTTCGCGCCACTGCGTTCCGCGGCGGCCCTGGCGCAGATTGACCAGGTAACGGTCGGTCGAGCCTGCTGCCTGGCAAAGATCGATTTCGCAGTGGACGGTGTCATTTTTCTGGGCACGCTGAAGGCGTGTAGTTCGTATCAGTTTCACCGCTTTGCGTTCCTCTATTCAGGGGGAGTGCCAGTAGCGGGAAATAGTAGCTGAAGCGCTTGTGTATTGCAAATAGTGCAACTCAAAATCGCCCTTGCCAGAATGCGGCGCCGTTTGCTATAGTTCGCCTCCCCGATGAAACGGGGCAGCAAATCGAAAGAAACGCTGGAAGAAATAGGGGTTGACGGTTACGAAGAAACGCCTCATAATCTCGCCTCTCTGCTGCAACGAACAC
>Ga0187843_10000855_pt1 | contig 19969 bp, 14 predicted proteins | sample SpaLakP09_SKY_43_FD_134516 | JGI IMG/M metagenome (GOLD analysis project Ga0187843, IMG submission 134516) | Oligotrophic lake water microbial communities from Sparkling Lake, Wisconsin, USA - SP09_SKY_43 | ecosystem: Environmental > Aquatic > Freshwater > Lake | place: USA: Sparkling Lake...
CGTGTCTAACTGCAAATCGTCACGGCGGATCAGTAACACATCCGCATCAAGCCCGGTGATTACTTGGCCTTTATGTTTTAAGCCCAGCACCGCAGCGGGTGCCGCGGTGACGCAAGTTAATGCTTGAGTTAAGGGCACCTGGTGCTGCAATACCGCCTCGCGAAAGCTTAGATATAAGCTTTGTACTTGCCCGACTTGCAAGCCTTGCAGCTCACCATCGTCGTTATATAGCGGTAAACTGGCATTACCATCTGAACTTAACGTCAATTGCATTGGCGCAATACCAAGATACAAGGCTTCAGCCAACGCGGCAGCCGCAGCAACCTCGCCATGGCGTAAGTCATAGGCCGTAGTGCTGGTGGTAAAATCAATAACCCCGCCTTTTTTGGCAAACTCGATACCCGCTTCGAATACCCGTCGATTTCGATTCATATGCGTCGGATAAAACTGTTTCACCCGCAATTCAGTGCCAGCAACAGCTTGGTACAAGGGTTGTAAAATACGCTCACCAGCCCCGACATGGACACTTACAATGCCACCTTTGCCTGCCAACATACCGCCAACACGCGCAGCGGCGGCTACTTTGCGCAGCTCCTCGGTGGTCGGCTGCGATGAACGATGATCGCTGATGGCAATCTCGCCAACCCCGATAAATTTATCAATCAAAATAAGATCATCGGTAATGCTGCCAGTCAAAGTGCGACACGGGATCTCATAAGAGCCAGTATGACAATAGGTACTGATCCCTTCAATTTCGAGCGCATGCGCTTTCGCCAATAAATTGGTCAGTGTTCTTGTTGTCGCATCGGTACCAAGCACTCCAACGGCTGTTGTTACCCCTGACAACGTCGCATCAGTCAGCTGCATTTCCGGTGTCCGAGTAGCAAAACCACCTTCGCCGCCACCGCCAATAAAATGCACTAAGGAATCAACAAAACCAGGAGTCAGATAATAATCGGAACAATCAATGACAGTAACCGGTAGATTACTACCCGCGAGATTAAAATCCTCGCCGATTGCCGCAATATGGCGACCTGCAATTACTACATCTTGTCGGCCCAACGAGGTTGGCGCCATGATTTCAGCATTTTTTAATAGAATAATTGCGTTCACAGAAACTCCCTCCTATTGGTAATCAATTGCCACGGCTATCAACATGAACAAACTGGCAAGTCCAAACAGATAAAGCTGTAAACGCCAAACAAATTTGATCCACACTGCCCAATCCAGACGGACAGCACCCAAGCAGCCAATTAACGCTGCCGAAGTTGGAATGATGCAGTTGGTCAAACCATCACCTAATTGGAATGCCAACACAGCGACTTGTCGCGACAGCCCAATTAAATCCGAGAGTGGTGCAATCAGCGGCATCGTTAAGGCGGCTTGACCCGATCCTGAAGAGACAAAGAAATTGATGATTGATTGCACCACCAGCATCAACCACGCCGATAAATAGTTCGGTAAATCTTGCAGTGACTGAGCGGAGTAATACAACAATGTATTTAAAACAGAAGGATTTTCAGGATTATCACCACCGAGTAATAACACAATCCCTTTGGCCATCCCGACAATTAGCGCGGCTGGCAACAAATCTGCCGCACCTTGCTTAAAACCATCAGCAACCTCGTTCACTCGTAGACGGCCACCAATAACCGCAGCAATACCAATTACCACACCAATGGTAAAAAACTGGCTAGCGATCTCTGGAATAAAATATTGACGCGCGGTCACGCCCCAAATGATCCAGCCAAGACCGAGAAAAAATAACGCCAAGATCACGGAATCAAGCGCCGAGTACTGAGTTTGCACTTGGCTACTTTGCTGTGTTCTTAATGCAGAATCTGAGTGAAAACTGACCGATAACTGTGGGTTCGCTTTGACTTTCGCAGCATAACGCATAGTAAAGATCACGCCGAATAAGGTGAAGACCAGCCACATGACCATCCGGAGTTCTTGCCCTGAAAATAGCGGAATTTCGGCAATCCCCTGCGCGATAGCCACATTAAATGGATTCATCCAAGAGGTCGCAAAGCCAATTTGGGTGGCGACATAGGTCACCAGCACTGTAGTAATGGCGTCGTAACCAAGCGCCAACATCAGCGGCAGTAACACAATACAAAAGGCAATTGCCTCTTCGCCCATGCCAAAAACGGCACCACCCAGAGAAAATAAACCGAATAGGATCGGGATAAACAAAAATTCTAATTTACGGGTGCGCGCAATCAACGCCAAAATACCGTTATGGATTGCCCCTGTTTTCATCAAAATACCAAAGGCCCCCCCCGTGATCAGAATAAACATCACCACGCCAACCGCAGATCCCCATTTATTGCCTGACACTAAACCTTCAAAGGCATAATTGAAAAAACCAATCTCGCCGCCTTCAGCGAACAAAGGCACGCCAGGCTCAGTTTGCTCGGCAAAGTGAAAACTGGCAGGGTCAAGTTTACCTTTAAGCTTGGCTGCGCCTTCAGCTACAGGCGCTGGCTCAAGTAATTGAAAAGATCCGGCGGGGATTAAGTGCGACGCAATTGCCGCCAGCACCATGATGAAAAATAAAATGACTAGCGCATCTGGCATGGCGGCAGTAGTCGTATTTTTTTGTTCTACGGACATAGAAGTAACCTTCTGAGTTCATTCGCAAATTTACAATAGTTCTCGGCCTACGGAGTGCTTAAAATTGCGTTTTAAAATTTAATCGTTTGACCTTAGAACACAGAATTTTGACCAGTAAATATAAAATACTGGCGGAACTTTGTGGCTAAAACGAAGATGAAAATGGCAACAAGGTAGCCACCCAGACACAAGGTGCCTGGGTGCCGTCTACTCGTTAAACCACTCCGATAAGTAGTAAGACGAGTAGTGATATGAGCTTAATAACACAGCATTTTTCAACATATCGCTACCATTGGAGAGAGTATTTTCGCGCAAACAAGCCAATGTGCAGCGCGGGTATTCTTTTTACAATTACTGATTTTACTGGGCGAAGTCAAGCCAACTCGGGCAAAAATCTGCTTGCTGGTTTTGCTATAGGCATCAGCGAGTGTCATTTTGCACGTATTGACTCGAGTTAATGGCTGGCTCTGGTGGAATGGCATGCTATCGGCTCACCAAATATCTGTAAGACGTTAGCCAGCGAAAGCTAAATTGGCGATGCAATAGTCTTTCCATACCAAATCAATCGCTTAGGAATGAGTTAAAAAAAAACGCTTGACAGAGTTTTCTAAATCAGTGAGTTTTAGAGCACAGCCGGTTTTCGGTTTAATTGATTCGCAGTCTTGCTTAAAGGCAACTGCCAAATTTATAGGAGGGGGAGTTATGCAAAAGTGCGCAGTTAATCTTGGCAGTTACTACTACTCTCCTTACTACCTTTCCGAGTGGTTTAATAATTAGCCACCCTCTGCTTTTCGCAGAGGGGCGCTTCAAAATCCCGTTGCTATGCATTGAATTGCGAACATTCGCGTAATCCCCGCAGCGTGTTTGCTACTGCCTAGTTATTTGAGCGTGTCACTCCGGTTCTGCTTTGCAGCCCTCTCTGCATCCCTTTGCTTGTTGATTTAACCAACCAGATTGCCTCAAGGCAACAAAGATCCAGCGCGATTATATCCAGAGGAATGCACATGAACACAACACAGTCTCCAGCGGTTCTATTACAAAACACCCTGAAAAAAACCGCTATCTGCAGCGCAATTTTATTGGCGTTTTCAGCCACAGCTCAACAAACTCCAGCAGCGGAAGATGCAGCCGCTGAAAAGAAAATTGAAACTATTGAAGTCACTGGCTCTCGCCTAAAAGGCGTTGACATGGAAGGCGCTAACCCGCTCGAAGTTTTCACTGCCGATGATTTGATGGACAAAGGCTACGACAGTGTCGCCAGTTTCTTGCGGGATTTACCACAAGCAGCTAGCGCAGGCACATTTACCGAAAACGGTAATGTCGGTGGTTCAGACGGCACGCCGCCTGGCGCTGCTGGCGTTAGCTTACGTGGCTTAGGCTCAAGTTCAACGCTCGTGTTAGTTAACGGCCGCCGTGTCGCAGTTGATTCGTTTTCAAATGGTTTTGATTCCTTTGTTAACGTCAATGCCATCCCAATGACGGCGATTGAACGCATTGAAGTACTGACCGATGGCGCAGCCTCAGTATATGGCTCTGATGCCATCGCAGGCGTTATTAACTTCATCATGAAGAAAAATTACGAAGGTCATGAAGTTAGCGTAATGACTGGCGATGACTCTGCTAAAGGCGATTTCGGCCGTTACAACTTTACTTATACTGGTGGTTTTGCTACCGAAAATTCTAATACCACGCTGGTTTTGGATTACTTCAAACGCGATGAGTTGATGAACGAAGACCGTCCTATTGATGTGACCTTCGTTTCATCCACACGCGTCACTATCGACGGTCGTGATTTTGCAGAGCCTTGGTGTGGCACCGCAACGAGCAATAGCGGCACTCGTTGTCAATACGATTACGTGAATGAACGCGCAATTCAACCAGACAGCAAAAACATCGGCGCAACAGTAAATCATATCTATCGCTTAGGCGATGAACAAGAATTGTTCGTCGAAGCCATGTACCAGCAAAATACCGGTCATTCTTATGACTCTGCAGGCTCTTTTGACCTGCGTTTACCTGGAAGTTTATCGACAATTCCGCAATGGGCTCGCACTATTGATGCTCAAAATGGCTCGGTCGGCACTATTCGTGTACGTTCGCGTTACCCAGAGCGTCGGATGCAAGAATATGATAGCAACAGCTATCGCTTACTTGCTGGGCTGCGTGGTGAAACCCATATTTTTGGTTCAAGCGAAACTTGGCGTTATGAAACCGCAGCAACTGTCGGTAAGTCTGATAACGAAGTATTGCATGTCAGTGGCTATTACAATCTAGACCGGGTCGCTGCAGCTGCAGCAAGTGGCCAATTTAACCCGTTTAATTTAGGTCGTGATACACCAGCCGACGTCATTGCTGGACTGCGTGAATTAGCGCCTCGGGTTGGTGAATCTGATGTGAAGTCATGGGATTTTAATATCAGCGGCAACTTAGCTGAATTACCAGCAGGCCCAATCAGTGCCGTATTTGGCGGTGAATGGCGCAGCGAAGATATTTTTGATACCCCTGCGTTGGTTGCTCAGCAAGGTTTGGTCAGCACTTTAGGTGCCAGTGATGCAGCGGCTGATCGGACGCAATACGCCGGTTATGCTGAATTTAACCTGCCAATCACCGAAAAGTTTGATGTAATTTCCGCCCTGCGTTATGACCACTACAGTGATTTTGGCGGCGACGCCAACCCTAAAGTATCACTACGCTACCGTGCTACTGACGATTTAATTTTACGTGCTAGCTGGAGTACAGGTTTCCGTGCACCATCACTCTCTGAGCTTGGCGCTGGTACTTCACTCGGTTCAAATTACATCGATTGTGGTACCGGTAAACCTTACAACGCCTTGTGCGGCACTTTTGGTGCCCAAGCCGGTGAACTTGAATATGATCAAGAAACACTTGGCAATAAAGGTTTGGATGCGGAAAGTTCTGAAGCCATCAACACCGGTATTTCTTGGAACTTAACCGATGATCTGAACATGACCATCGACTACTGGCGTTATGAACATACCGATATTGTTGATGTTGATGCCAACACCACTTTAAAAGCGTGTATCGCCGGCACGGCACCTACGGTTGCGAATCCTGCGGCATTAAATGGCGCCTTTGGTTGTGTAAAAGACAGTGGTGGTGATTTAACCTTCTTACGCACTGGCTTCTTTAACGTCGGGGCGCAAAAAACTGATGGTATTGATGCCAAGGTGAAATATGGCTTTGATACAAGTGTTGGTCGGTTTAAAGCAACTTTAGCGGGTACCAAAACGCTAAGCTACGAACGTCAGCTGACTGCCGATGATCCGGCTGAAGACTTGCTCGGCAAATTAAGCGGCGCTAGCGAAATCGCCCGCCCTGAATTCGTTGGCGATGCCAGCATTGATTGGCAACTGCAAGATTGGAACGCCAGTGTCAGCTCGCACTACACAAGTTCACTCGGTGATGGCGATTTCAAATTTGACAATGAAACTGTCAAATCATGGCTGACCTTTAACGCTAGCGTCGGTTATAACATTACGGATAATCAAGATATTCAGTTCGCAGTGCGCAATTTGACCGATAAAGAGCCACCGTACGCATCTTCACCAACCAATGGCTACGCCAGCTCAATTCATGACTGGTTAGGCCGTGTATGGACAGTGCGTTACAACGTGAAGTTTTAACCACGCTGGTCAGTAGTTGACCACGCAACAAGTTAAAACCAAACAAAGACTAAAACGAAGCAAAAATTAAACTGAAGCAATAATAAGAAGTGGCTCGACGCCCGCGAAAAAAAGGAGAAAGCGAACCGCTTTCTCCTTTTTCATTGAGCAACAGTTGACAGACTGTTCACTTATGTTTCGGTACGTTTATGTTGCGGTGCGCTTATTTTTCGATAACCACATCATAAGCAATAAGCGCGGGGATGCGTTTTTGCAACTGACTTTCTATTTGATCAAGTTCTTTTAACCGTTCACAAAAGAGTACTGACTTGGCTTCGAGCTCTTCAGCTTTGCTATCGAGTCCGAGATTGATTTTCGACACCAACTGCTCCACCGACTGCCAGTTTTGCCGCTCTGGCCTTTCAAATTCGTCATCAGTTTGTTGCAATGCGTCCCGCAGCGCTTCCCATACCGCACCGACGGTATTCTTCGCTAACGCAGTCAAATTATTCTTCAATTCACCGTGTAAAAAGGCGTCCATCTCTTTTAGGCTTTGTGGTGCCAAATAAAAATGCTCACCGCTTCGGACAAAGCGCGACATGATTTGATAGGTTGTTTCACGAACTAACGCTTGCCATTCTTCTTGCTGGGACGCATTTCCTACACCTAATAGCATGTTTTCAATCGCTGAAAGCCCCATTTCAACTGAGTCAACCGCAATACCGACAACTTCGGGCACTAACTTGCGCATCCCTTGGCTATATTGGGCCAATACCTCAGCGTCCTCAGGCGATAACGACTGTAATTCGCCTAAGATAAACAACTGCTTATCGCGGTTAATTTGGTATTGGGTTCGGTCATTGGTCAACACGCGGATCTGATCAGGGGAAATCAAAATACCCTGCGAAAACGCCATTTTGCATTCACTGCCAAATGAGGCTGCACATGGCAACCACAAAAATAATGTGGTCACACACCACTTTTGTATAGGTTTGAAGTTCATCTAAACGTGTATCCAATAACGAGATGCGCTTAGCATATCGAATTTCAGGCAGATTAGCGCTGCGTTGTATCGCAGCGGCTTGCCGATTGATCCTTTTTCCGCGGAAGTTTGGGCGAAAATGGCTGATGAAGGTCGATGCTTGGCTTAAATCAGTGGATCTAGTTTGATTTGACCTTCAGCATAACTAATTTTGGTTGCGCCATAGTCACGCTTCACCGGCAGCACTTCAGTGCCGATCCGGAATTCAACACCGGCATACAGATGCTGTTTGATCATCACGACGGTTTCATTGAGTAATTGCTGGCGCTCAATTTCAAGCGCTTTGACATCAGACATCATCGCAAGGGCAATGGCCTTCTGCGCTTCAAAATCTTCAATAAACATCTTAATTTGCATTTGAATAGCCGCAGTTTGGTCTTGCGCCTTCATTTGCTCAATCATGCCACGAATTTCATCCATCTCACGTTTAATAGCCTGAATATTATCTCGCAGGGCTATTTGCTTTTCGACCACAGGTAAAACCCGGCGGTTCAAATCGACAATCAACGTACTCTCTGATGGCGAACCTAACATGCCCGCTTTTAGGGTTAAATCGAGCTGGTAATGCCCACCGATAATTTTGCCGGTTAATTTATCGGCTTGACCTGCCAACACGCTACGCGCATTAACATTACAATGATTCAATTGCTTAGCCGCTTGTAAATCACCACCGCATTCAAACCGAGCATATTGCGCCAAATTACAGCTGACATTGCCTTTCGCTTTGACCACTGTACTAAAAGTTTCACCGTCAACGCTTGCCGCCATATGATGACCTATAACAGCACCGCCGATGCTGATATCGCCGCCAGATTCAATCAGCGAGCCATCAACTAGACCTTTAATAAAAATATTACCACCAGCCACGACTTTCATGCTTTCCGTGACATCACCGTTTACAATTACCGCGCCTTTAAACAAAATATGGCCTGTTGATAAATCGACCTTATTAATCGCATAAACTTCATCAACCGAGGCTCCGGCATCGGTCATGCGTGGCATGCCATCTCGTGTTGCGATCAGCAAATTCTCATCCATTGGGCTGACTTCGACGCCTTCCCCGATCTGCCATTCTGTATTTTGACCGGGCTGCGCTGGGGTGATTTCGCCACGTACCGAAACCCCATCAACACCATTGGTTGGTGGCAAACGCCGGACGACAGCCTCGCCATGGTGCACTGAAGGGATTACTCCGAAGTCACGCAGATCGATGCGTTCTTCTTGATGCGACATTGGTTTGCTGATCCGAACATTCATGCCGTCCACTAAGGGCTCAAAGCTGGCGTTTTGCCCAGGTTTCATGGCTCGGCCTAAAGCGATGACGGCATTAGTCACAACACCTGGCTCAGCCCGACTAGCTAAAGCAACTAGTTGAATTATCTTATCTTTTTGAAATCCAAAACTAACACCTTGCTCTTGTGAGATTTTCACGACATCGTTGGCTGAAACCGGTTGCCCACCCCAAGCTGCAATAATTTCTGCACTCGCACTCATCGCATCAGCAGCAATGTTAATCTTTAACTCGCCATTGCGACGTACAGCAATGCGTCGGCCAATTTTCTGACCAGCCGGTAATTTATTTAAGCGAATATCAGACTGAATCACTGCATAGTCAGCAATCAGATTGCTCACTTGATCAGTAAGGATTTGACAACGACCATGACCAGCTTCGTGTAAGGCTTCTTTTATTTGCGGCAAGGTTAGAGGCAGATCGGAAACTATGACCTGAATTTCGATTAAATCATCATGTCGAACAAATTGCATTGGCATACTTGGCATAACTTAATCACAACATCGTTAGCAGGCGGCATACATAGCAGGAGGGTAAATTGAGCAAAAGAGCCAGCATGCTCACCGGCTCTTCATCACCAAAAAATCAAATGTAGTTTTCTTGGTGGACGCGAAGAAATAAATCAGTACCCACTTTGCTATAGTCAATTTTGTACTCTTTGCCGTTTAGCGCCTGCACAAACAACAAAGTTTTAGTTTCACCAAACACATCAGCACTACCAATATCCACTAGATCTAGATATCGCTCTTTCGCTTCAACTCTATTCGTAGGTACTTCTTCGGTGAATAATTTCACACCAGTCCGAGACACTACAACCACAGGATCTGAGTCGTTGTTAACAATTACTAAATCTAATTTTTTTTGTTTATGGATGATGGTATTACGACCACTTACCAAAAACGGTCTTTCGTATGTACTCATAATTTTCTCACCAGTCGTTGGCTAGACATTTTCTGCATTATGATACAGCAGATTCTGAGTGTCTAGCCGCCGTTTGTATTCAAAGACTTTAATCGTTGTTGATTGATCAAACGACAAAAATCCTCTGCTGCGTACCCGACTACATCGGCGGGTATTAAAATATCGAGCTGTAACAATGTTCGAAAATTATCCATACGCTGGGCAAATAACCCCAACACACCACGATAGCTGACACCATTGTGTTTAAACTCAGGCAACTGTTCAAGCATCGAAGTCGGACAGCGTCCGTTTTGACAACCTGAACCTAAAGCTGCGACCAACAAAGGACGCTGTTCTATTAGCAACCGTAACGCCAATCTCAGCGAAATGCCAGCTAAAAATTCAGTATAGCTGCTAAGTCTAAATCCAACAAAATTAAGCGCTTTCCCGTCGATTTCAACGACTTTCGCATAGAGCAAATCTTGCCAGCGTAAGCGCCAACTGCCGTATTTGTGGAAAAACACGATACCGTTATCATCAAGCTGTACCATCACTGATGGCTCGTTTAGCTTGCTATATCCAACATATGCGGCAAGCCCTAGCAACAAAAAAATGATCAGCCAAGCTTGTTGAGGTCCCACATCAGGCCAGATAGCAAAACTTAGCACTGCCACCACCAATGCAAGCAACGCCGATAGCAATAACACCGCGCCACCTTGTGCACTTGCCGCTTTAAATTGCAGCACTGCTGGCTAGCCTAGCGCATCAAGATAAAAATACATAAACACGCTCATCAAAATGGTCCAAACCACATAAAATCGAATCATTCGACAGCGTTCACAAGGTTTTTCTGCCATGTTGTCCTCCAGATTACGACCAACGCCGACTGTGTTGCGATAACTCAGACCTAATCTTGCCGCGTTTTTCCTTACAATACATCAGATTTTTATAAACTGAAGGTTGGAATTCAAGTGCCTGCAACACATTCACGCTTAATTACTATTATTCTGGCTTTTTTGGTAGCGTTTTTAGCCTATTTATTAATCCCAGCGAAAACCGGCGAGGTCAGTCAACGCAAGAATGACAAGGCGAACATCGTAAAGACTCAGCAAGTCGCGATTGCAACGGTGCGTCGTGATGTCAAAGCGCTCGGTACAGCCTTAGCCTTAGACTCGACCAAAATCGTCAGTTCATCCAATGACTATTTAACAGTATTGAATATTAACGAAGGTCAGCCAGTGCTTAAAGGCACTATTTTGGCCCAATTTAACGACCTTGAAGAAAAAGCCCGTGTTGCGGAATTAACTGCATTATTAAGTGAACAAAAACGCCAATTAGCGCGGCTGAACAATCTCACCAATTCAAAAGCTAGTGCGCAGTCCATGTTTGATGAACAACAAGCCAAAGTGAACGCCACCTCGGCACAATTAGACGCGGCCCAATCACGACTGCAAGATATGGTGATTAAAGCGCCATTCGATGGCATCTTAGGTTTACGACAAGTGAGTAACGGTGCTTTTTTATCCACAGGTACCACTTTAACGACCTTAGACGACATCTCAAAAATTCGTGTCGAATTTAATGTGGCCGAGCATTATTTAGCAGAATTGCAGCCAGGCATGAATCTGAGCATCCGCAATGTTGCTTTCCCTGGTGTTGAATTCACAGGAACCTTAAGTGCGCTAGATCCACGCATTGACCCAGTGACCCGCTCGGTAAAAGCACACGGACTTATCAACAATGCCGATTTTAAACTCAAACCTGGCTTGTTATTAAACGTCACTATCGAATTAGCTGTCAGTGACGTGTTGCAAATCCCAGAAAAAGCCATTGTGCCACTACAAAATCGGCATTATGTTTTTGTTGTCGATGGCAACAATCAAGTGACAGAACGAGAAGTGAGTTTAGGGCAACGCATGCCAGGTCTGGTTGAAGTGCGTTCTGGCCTTTCGGTTGGCGATGAAATTGTGATTGAAGGGACGCAAAAATTGCGCTCTGGCATCACAGTAACGAAAGCGGAGTAACCCTATGCTACTTTCCGATCTTTCGGTTAAACGTCCGGTCTTTGCAACAGTCGTCAACTTAGTACTGGTCATCTTCGGTATTGTCTGTTTTTCGATGCTACCACTTCGCGAATTTCCAGACATTGATTCACCGGTAGTGACTATTAGTACCGACTACCCAGGCGCCTCGGCAGAAATCGTTGAGTCCAAAATAACCCAGCCCATTGAAGATATGATCAGTGGCGTCGAGGGGATCAAAAACGTCAGCTCAAACAGCCGAGTTGGCCGCTCCAATGTCACTATTGAATTTAATATCAATCGCGATATCGATGCCGCGGCCAACGATGTTCGCGAACGAGTGTCTCGGGTCATGGACAATCTCCCCGACCAAGCGCGCGCACCGGAAGTGTTTAAAGCCAACAGTGACGATGACACTATTGCTTGGTTTTTACTCAGCAGTGAAACCATGACCACTTTGGAACTGACTGATTATGCCGATCGCTACATCGTCGAACGCTTCTCAGTAGTTGACGGCGTTGCTCGCCTACAAATTGGTGGGGAACGCAAATATGCCATGCGCATGTGGCTCGACAAAAATGCCATGGCCTCGCGCGGTGTGACAGTGCAAGACATTGAAAATGTATTGCGTAACGAAAACGTTGAGCTGCCCGCCGGCAATGTGAAGTCAACCGACCGCGATTTTATCGTCCGAGTGGTCCGGACTTATAAAACCCAGGATGACTTTCGCCGTCTTGTGATCAAAAAAGGCGATAACGGCTACCTAGTCCGATTAGGTGAGGTGGCAGAGGTCGTCTTAGCATCCGAAAATGAGGAAAGTGATTTTCGAAGTGACGGCAAAAACGTGCTTGGAATTGGTATTATCAAGCAATCGAAAGCCAACACTTTGGATGTGGTCCGAAACGCCCGAGCCGAAATGGAACGGATAAAACCGACCTTGCCAAAAGGCACTACTATTTTCCCTGGGTACGATTCTTCACTCTTTATTTCCGAATCGATCCACGAAGTCTATGTCACCCTAGGCATTGCAATGGTGCTTGTGGTGTCAGTTATCTACTTATTCCTTGGTGATCTGCGGGCCACTTTCATTCCTGCCGTGACAGTGCCAGTGGCGTTAATTGCGTCGGTCACGGTGCTTTACGCCCTCGGATTTTCCATTAATTTATTGACGTTATTGGCGATGGTGTTAGCCATTGGACTGGTTGTTGATGACTCAATCGTAGTCTTAGAAAACATCTATCGGCGGATTGAGCATGGCGAACATCCGTTGTTAGCAGCCTACCATGGCAGTCGAGAGGTTGGTTTTGCGGTGGTTGCCACCACCCTTGTGCTGATTGCTGTGTTTGTCCCTTTGGTTTTTATGCAAGGCGATTTGGGCAAACTTTTTACTGAATTTGCCTTAGCGGTTGCCGCGGCGGTGGCCTTTTCGGCGATCACTGCATTAACCTTATCGCCCATGCTTTGCTCAAAAATGCTTAAGCAACAACCTAAAAAAACTGGTCTGAGTCGGTTCGTGCAGACCACTTTTGCGCGGATTGAACAAGGCTATTTAAAACAATTGCAAATAGTGACACAAAAGCGTTGGCCAAGTTTGCTGGTACTGCTCTGCTGCACAGTGATTAGTGTGATTTTAGTGCGGACCTTACCGTCAGAATTAGCCCCGCAAGAAGATCGCGGTACCTTTTTTGTCATGATGAGCCCCGCTGAAGGCGCAAGTTTTCAAAGTAATATGAAAAATATGCGGCTTATTGAAGATTTACTACTACCGTATTATCAAAATGGCGAAGTCAATCGCCTACTTATTCGCGTACCTGGTTTTGGAAACTCCGGCGGCATGGCAATTGTCAGCAGCGAAAACTGGCACAACGGTCAACGCAGAACTCCTGAACTGTTGCAAGAAATTGGGCAAAAATTGAATGAATTGCCTGATGTACGTGCATTTCCAAATATGCGCAGTGGACTCAGTAGCGGTCGCGGCGGTGGTGGACGGCCGGTGCAGTTTGTAATGCAAGGCAACACCTATGAGGAATTGGCGAAATGGCGCGATATCGTGCTTGCCAAGGCACAGCTAAATCCGAAACTGCAACTGCTCGATCACGACTACAAAGAAACAGTCCCGCAAGTATTAGTGGAAATTAATGCCGAACGTGCTGCCGACTTAGGGATTTCTGTCGGTGTTGTTGGCCGCGCCTTAGAAGCAATGCTCGGGGGCCGCCGTGTCACCACATTCCTCGATCGTGGCAAAGAATACGACTTGATTATCGAAGGGAAAGACGCAGACTTTACCAAACCAGGGAGTATTACAAATGTCTACGTCCGCTCCAGTAATTCCGACACTTTGATCCCGCTGGATAACTTGGTGACCTTAAAAGAAGAAGCCACCTCATCCACACTCAACCGCTACAACCGGATGCGTGCCATCACCATTTCGGCCAACCTAGCGCCGGGATATAGCTTAGGCGAAGCGCTTGAGTTTTTAGAGAATACGGTAAAAACCGAAATCGATGATGTCGTCGGCATCGAATACAAAGGCGAGTCCATGATGTTCAAAGACAGTGGCGAATCCACTGTGCTGATTTTCGCCCTGGCGTTAATCATCACATTTTTGGTGCTCGCTGCGCAGTTTGAAAGCTTTATTCATCCGCTCGTGATTATGTTGACCGTGCCGCTTGGCATGGCTGGCGCGCTTGGCGGGCTTTATCTGGCGGATATGACACTAAACATCTACAGCCAAATTGGCCTAGTGATGATTATCGGTTTGGTTGCTAAAAATGGCATATTGATTGTCGAATTCGCCAACCAATTGCGTGATGCTGGCGTTGAGTTCACCACCGCCATTCAGCAAGCCGCGGTACAACGATTAAGGCCAATTACTATGACCGCCTTTACCACAGTGATGAGTGGGATCCCACTTATTATTACTTCAGGCCCTGGTTCAGAAAGCCGGATGGTGATTGGCATGGTCATTTGTGCTGGAGTTGGTTTTGCCACACTATTGACGCTTTATATTGTCCCTGTGGCTTATGTTGCACTAGCTAAACATACTGGATCGCCAAAAGACATAGAAAAACAACTGGAAATCCTTGCCCAGGAGGCGGAAGCAAACCCACATAAGCTGCCTAAGCAATAATTGAGCATGCCACAGTGAAAAACCGACGTTCGCGTCGGTTTTTTCACCCAAGGTCGACTCAACCAAAGCCGCCATAACACAATGTAATGCAGCGCCATCACCTTCTTGCTACAATCGCACCACGCCATTTTACCGATAAATCATTGATGAGCCTTGCCGCAACCCTGACATGTCAAAATTTAAGCTGGTCAATCAACCAGCAACCAATTTTGCAGAAAATGACTTGGTCACTTGCCGCTGGCGAACGCTTAGGCATTATTGGTCCCAATGGCGCGGGAAAATCAACGTTATTAAAATTACTCGCTGGATTACTAACGCCAACGACTGGCGAAGTGCAGATTAATCAGCAATCTTTACAAAAACTTAGCGCCAAACATCGAGCGCAACAAATTGGTTTTTTGAACCAAGAAATTGACCCCGCCAGCACCGATACAGTATGGCAGTTGGTTGCGTTGGGGCGCCTGCCCCATCAGCGTTGGTATCAGTCGTTTGCGGATGTCGACTGCGAACTCATTAGTGCTGCCTTAGCGCATACCGATCTGAGTGGTCGCGCACTGTCAAAGCTTGCCGAGCTTTCTGGCGGTGAGCTGCAACGCGCCCATTTAGCACGAGTATTAGTGCAACAAACTGGCGTATTGTTATTAGATGAACCGACCAACCATTTAGATGTCCAGCACCAACATCAGTTATTAGCGTTAACTTGCCAAAGTGCGCTCAAGCGGGAACTCACTTTAGTTGCCAGTTTTCATGATTTAAATCTTGCGGCCAGCTACTGTGACAAACTGTTATTACTCGAACGCGGCCAAGTAATTGCCTTAGCAACTCCGGCAGAAGTGCTGACAAGCCAACAACTGGAACGCGTTTACCAACGGCGTTGTCTGGTCGATAGCAATCCATTTGACGGCGCCCCGCGCGTTACTTTTGCGCCGGAGCATTCATGAGCAACAAACTTAAGCTGTTCATTTTATTTGGTTTATTAATTGTTAGCTTCATGCTTTGCCTGCAAATTGGTGCAGTACCTTTGACGTGGTCAACATTAACTGATCCAAGTCTTGATGCGGGCATGTCTCGGCAAATTTTTGTCGAGCTACGCTTACCTCGTTTGCTGCTTGGTATCTTAGCGGGAGCAAGTCTTGCGCTGTGCGGGGGGCTTTTGCAGGACATTAGTCGCAACCAACTCGCCGATCCGTATCTATTTGGCATCGTTGCTGGCGCGGCATTTGGCGCCACCATCGCCACTATTTGGCTACCGAACCAACAGATTGCGTTACCGATCGCTGCGTTTTTTGGTGCTGTTCTAGCAATAGGATTGGTCATCGCTTTTGTCAGCGTGAATCGACGAAATCAACTAGAACAGCTGGTACTAGCTGGCGTTGCGGTGTCCTTTTTGCTCAGCTCGCTAGGCTCCGCCTTGTTGTACATGGGGGATGCTTTCGCCGCCAATCGTATTATGTTTTGGCTGATGGGTAGTTTAGCCAGAGCTGAAATGACGGCGGTGTGGGTGATCACTCCAGTGTTACTGCTAACCATTTTGATTGTTGTCTTTTGGCGACGTGAACTCGCCGCGTTGCATTTTGCTGACAATACCGCCAAAAGCTTAGGCGTGGAGGTCACCAAAGTTCGGCTAGGTTTATTACTCTGCACAGCAGCGCTCACGGCTGTCGTGGTGGCGTATTGTGGCGGTATTGGTTTTGTTGGTCTGTTGGTTCCGCATTTAATTCGGTTTTGGCTTGGTAATTCGCCGCTGCCAATGTTAATAGGTAGCGCGTTGGCGGGCGCAATCTTATTGATCTGGGTTGATGCCACAGCCCGTACCTTATTACCAAACCAAGAAGTACCGCTTGGCGTGTTAACGTCGGCGCTTGGCAGTCTATTTTTTTTAGTATTATTAGCAAGACGCCGTTAGCGGTTTTGCATTATTTCGCTTTTAGCAATGTCTAAAGTTTCCAAATAACCGACTGGATGATAATTAGCAATCATGAATCATAACGAGCAGCAGCCCGAGTTAGCCGCAGAGCCTATCGCCGAACTATCCAATGCCCAAGACACATCAGACCGACATCAACAACGCCAACAACGCCTGAAAGCGAAAGTCGACGAAAGGATTGCCGCAGCAACAGCCGATAAAGGCTTAGTGTTAGTCATTACCGGCAATGGCAAAGGCAAATCAACTGCTGGCTTTGGAGTTGTCACTCGGGCGGTCGGTCACGGTCTTACTGCCGCTGTCGCACAATTTATCAAAGGCACTTGGGAGTGCGGAGAGCGTAATTTGTTGATGCAACATGGCGTACCGTTTTCAGTGATGGCCACCGGTTTTACTTGGGAGACGCAAAACCGAGCACTTGATATTGCTGCGGCCACGCAAGTCTGGCAAGACTGCGTTGGCTATTTGCAAGATCCTACTATCGATGTAGTGATGTTGGATGAACTGACCTATATGTTGAGCTACGACTATCTCGACTTAGACACAGTCCTTGCGGCTATCCAAAACCGCCCCGCTCATCAACATGTGGTCGTTACCGGTCGCGCCGCTCATCGACAACTGATTGATATCGCCGATACCGTCAGTGAAATACAATCAGTGAAGCATGCATTTGATGCGGGTATCAAAGTGCAAAAAGGCATTGATTGGTGATTACAGTTAACCGTATTTGCCAACACATACACCAGCGTTTACTCCAACAGATAGTCATTGGTATATGTGTATCGGCAATGGCAAGCGGGCTTTCATTTGCAGCCAACTTGGTAAATTCAGAGCTGAGTGTCACTTCAGAGCTTACTACCAGTTCAGAACCTACTGCCAGTTCAGATCTCACGCTCACTAAAGATCCCATTAAACAGCAAGGTACGACCACATCTGCAGATCCGCGGTTAGTGGTATTAGCACCTAATTTAGTCGAATTATTGTTTAGCATTGGCGCTGGCGAGCACATAGTCGCTACCAGTGAACATGCTGATTACCCTGCGGCTGCAATTAAAATTCCGCGAGTGGGTAACTATGCTGGCTTACAGCTGGAAAAAATACTCGCGTTAAAACCTGATCTAATTTTAGTCTGGCAAAGTGGCACGCCAAGCGCCGACATAGACCGACTCCGACAATTAGGTCTGCGAATTGAGCTGTTTGAACCCAAACAGCTCGAAGACGTTGCCACAGATTTAGTGCGGCTTGGAAATCTCACTGGGAAAAACCAACAAGCCAAGGCGCAAGCGCAAGAGTATCTGCAAACATTAGCGGCACTGCGCATGCAATATAGCGCGCGAAGTCCGGTTACCGTGTTTTATGAGCTGTGGGACAGTCCTTTGTCGAGTATTGGTAAGACGGCATGGCCTAATCAGCATTTGCAGATCTGTGGCGCACAAAATGTGCTCGCCAATAGTGCGGTTGCCTACCCACAACTCAGCGTTGAACAGGTGTTAACCATAGATCCACAGCTGATCATTCAGCCAATATCAGCAAATGAGCCAAGAGGTTTATTAAACTGGCAACAGTACCCGCAATTACGTGCAGTTCGCCATGCCCAAATCATCAAACCAAACAGCGACTTACTTCATAGGGCAAGCCTACGAGCCTTAACTGCAACTAAAGATCTCTGCCAGCAAGTGGAGCAAAGCCGGCAATTTTATCAGCGCTTAGCGGACACTGGCGAAAAAAACACCTATACTGGCAAAACACCAAGCGCTTTGAGGAATTAGCTATGTCTATTGCTGCCACTACCAATAACACTCAATCTGACGCGGTTAATGTTGCTGCCAACAACACTAAAACTGCAAGTAGCGAGGCTCCTGCGAAAAAAGAACTCACGGCCTATCAAGCTTCGTTGCAAAACAAGCAGGCGCTGAATAGCCAAATTTTAAGCTCGAGCCTCAATATCAGCTTAAAAGCGGACAATCAGTCCATGAGTTTATTGTTTAAAACTGCATTAGAAAAAGTCCAAGCCGAATTTTCCAGTCGTGATGAAACCATAACGGCAGAAGCAAATCTTAAAACAGAAAGCAAAGCGGACGCTAAAGCTTACGAAACCGAAGTAGACAACTCGCCCAAGGCGACCTCAGAGCGGATTGTTGGCATGGCTGCAGGTTTCTACCAAAAATTTAAAGAACGCAACCCAAACGATACGGAAGCGTTAACCAAATTCATGGATAAATTTAGCCAAGGTATCGAAAAAGGTTTCGCAGATGCCAAAGATATCCTGAAAAGCCTTGATAAGCTCAACGGCAAAGTGGCAACAGATATCGATGAGACTTATGGTTTGGTACAAAAAGGACTAAAAACCTTCCAGGAAAAAGTGGCGGAAGAAGAGAAAACTGCAAAGAACTCAACATCAAGCACAACTAATGTGAAAACTACGAGTGCCGCATAACAAATTCTAAATCACTAACAAATCGATGCGTTTGGCAAGCTTGTGCTTGGCTCGCACATCGATTTGTGGTGATAACACCTATCGACAGCTATAAGTTGCCAGCGCTTTTTGCACCGACATAATATTGCCATCTTTGCTGAAGGTCTTTTTGATGGGTAATTCGCTACCAGACAGCCAAATTGACAACTCCGATTCAATATCAAAATGACCTTTTGTTTCTGCCGCAAATCTGACAATAGAGCGGTATGGAATGGACATATACTCCTTCTTCGACCCAGTAATGCCTTGTTTATCAATTAAAATCAGCCGACGATTGGTAAACACAATCATGTCGCGGATCAACTTAAATACTTGCTCAAGTTTCTCGCCTTCCGCCAAAATTGCCGCTAATTCCTCTTCAACATCAGCCACATCTACTTCACCGGCATTGCCGAGTAAGCCACTGAATAATCCCATCTGCTATTCCTTGTTGATTGGTAAACCACTAAATTAACTGGTTATTGGCCTGTCTCGCAAGCGCTTTGCCAAATTTGCTGTGCAGCCTGACGTCCAGCTAACCATGCATTTTCGATGCGACCACCAAAACACCAATCGCCGGCAAGCCAAATCTGCTTATGCTGAGAGCACAAAATTCCTGGGGCTGTTTGCGTCGCATCAACAGTTGCATATAACCATCGATGGCAAAGACTGTCGCTTACAGTAACTGCTTGCCCAATGATTTGTTCGAGTTCGGCGGTAGCAATGCTGGTTAATGTCTCAACTGACGCCGTCAAATTCGCCTGAGTAAACTCCGCAGAAAAGTGCAACAGCCAACGTGTCGATGGATGACGGCCAGGTTTATCATGTAATTGACAAGCCCAGCGCACATCGCCCGCCTGCCCAAAAATGCCTTTAGCGGGATGGATTAACTCTTGTTCTGCAAGCGAACTGGCTTTGAGGGTTAACACCACAGCCCAACACGGCTGCAAAATAGTGTCAGGAATGC
>Ga0187843_10000857_pt1 | contig 19953 bp, 15 predicted proteins | sample SpaLakP09_SKY_43_FD_134516 | JGI IMG/M metagenome (GOLD analysis project Ga0187843, IMG submission 134516) | Oligotrophic lake water microbial communities from Sparkling Lake, Wisconsin, USA - SP09_SKY_43 | ecosystem: Environmental > Aquatic > Freshwater > Lake | place: USA: Sparkling Lake...
CTGCTTCAAGTCAAATGTGTCACTCTTCCGAGGATGAAGCCTTTCCTGGACCAGTCGGAACAGCTGATAACTTAGGCTATATTCGTACCACCGCAGACGGAAAAATTGTGGCTTGTTGTTTTTACGAATGTTAGTTCGTCCCTCTAAGAAAGAGCGGGCCTCTTTTTCGTCGTAGGAATCCCCCGGATCGATCAACAGCAACGCCAGATCCCACCGCACCCCATCCCGAATCAGCTTTCGCATCCAGTGCTCCGTCAGAGAAGGACAATGGCTAGACACTCCAAACCCGAGGACATCCACCCCTTGGGGGGCCAAAAGCCGTCTGAGTTGTCCCGTTACGGTTGCCGGAAACGGCACACCCCATCCCTCAGCGAACGAATCCCCAAAAACTGCTAATCGGGGCATGGAAACCCGTGGCGGAACTTCGCGACATGCCTCATCTTTTGCCCCAAGCGAGTTGATAAAAATCTGTCCTTGGATCGGGCCATACTGCTCCGTCTGGTGGCTCATAGGTCGGAGGGCGTGGTGTAGCTCTGGATCCCCCACCCTCACCCACGCCTCGGTTCGGCTGATCTTCCAAACCACTACCGCCCCACCAGATATATCCAGAAAAATCGATAGGATGAACAAAAAGAGGAGTTTCTTTTTGAAGGTCGTGAGCAAGGCGGGCATGGGCGAACAAACGCCTTTTGATAGCCAGCTAGTCGATTTAATTTCGTGATATTTTATCGTCCACCCCTCACGCAAAGCTACCCAGAAAAGTTTGAGCCCGTCCCGGAGAAGACTGACCTTGCTGCCCTTTATGTCGCTCCAGTTGACTGGGACCTCTCGGATCGGACAACCCACGGCTACTAGTTTCCCCAGTAACTCGATATCCCAAGCAAACCCATGACCGTGAAGTCGGGAGGAAATCTTTTTGAAGATATGGGTGGGAATGAACTTTAAGCCGCACTGGCTATCGTAGATGCGAGAGTCCAAACATATTCCTACCCAAGTGGCAAAAACTCGCCCCGCATAGTGTCGGATCAGATCTCGTTGCACAGAGTAGCCCAGCATTTTTATCCTTGAGGCAAACACCGCAGGTCCGCGACCTCCCGGGGACAGCTCCCTTGCCAAGCGTGCCACTTCTACAGGTTTCAGGGCTCCATCGGCATCGACAAACCCCAAATAATCAAAACGCGATCGGCAGGCTTGCCAAGCGGCTAGAATCGCACCCCCTTTCCCCCGATTTGTAGGAAGGGCCAAAAAATCAAAGTTGCGCCGGTAACGAGTTTGCATTTTTTCCAACAAGGGCTTTAGTGCCGCAATCTCGTCAGGGCCTGAACCGTCATCGACCAACATAACCAGAGAGTTGGGAAATTCGGTGGAGATAACCCGAAGTAGCCCTGGCAAAAACCGCCCTAAACGGCCACTTTCCCGATATGCAGGAACAGCCAAAAGAAAATTGGGTTTTTTACTCAAACCAAAAAGTGCAGGAAATTGAAAGTGTCACCCAACCATCAATTATCCCTTTTCTGACACAAAAGAAGCAGCTTTTCCGCCCCGCGATCCGTAGCAAGCGGGACGTAGCCCACCTCCCGCAAGCTTGGAGCGGGAATTTGCGGCGGCCACCAACGGGCAGGGTCTTTCATTTGCGACGAGGATCGTATCCATATCCAGCTAGAGCGCAAAGCCCGAACATCGCACCGCGCCAAAACCTGCCGCCCGAATTCTGCCTGATCCCGTTGAAACCACGGAACTCCTGGTGAGGTTCCACCGGCGAGATAAACCCAGCCACAGAGACTGTCAACACCCACAACGGGAGTTCCAGAACGAAAACCACTTTGCTGAAGGATTTTGCAAATCGTTTCCACCTGCAATCGGGTATTTCGATCTACTCGCAGATGCCCCGCTTCTGGTCCCGCCTCAAGATTTTCACTCTGCTCCAACACCGATCCCAACCGGTACATCCCCAAAAGAGATGAAGAAACACGGCTGGCTTGGATCAGACAAAGTCCCGCCAAAGAGGCTGCTGCGACGGATTGAATGGAAGCAGTTGGAAGCGATCCCAACATCAAAATCCCTGCGGCTACGAAAAAAACTGTTCCCTGCCCGGCATAATCCGCAATTGAAGTGTTAGTTCCGATTCCGCAAAGGAACGGCGTTAGGACCAGTGCCCCTAAGATCGAGCCTGGAATTAATTTTTCTTCCTCTTTGTCATTTCCTGGCCTGCCCTCATCAGCTTTCCGACCAACCACCCATACCGTCCATACGACACCTAAAAGCCAACACCCTACCAACACCGATTCCTTGCTAAACTGCTCAATCCCTCCCCTCCACCAACCGCGCACTGCGGCCAGCGCCAAACCTGCCGTGAAAAGAATCATGGCAATTTTTTCCGGTTTCCATTTCTGGGGATTTCTTTTCGCGAGCCACCAGAAAACCAGAATGGCAGGAAGCAACCAAACATACGCCCGCGCCACGCGGTAAAGATAATAGAACATCTCCCAAGCGTATTTATGCACTATAAACCACCCGTGTGATCCGGTGGTTTGAGCAGCGATGACGCCAGCCTGCAACGTGTTCTGGATTCCCCCTACCCCGGCGTAAAGAAGCAAGCCGGCCGCAGCGGCTAAACCCACTAAGGACGCCCTAACCCAGTCAGACCGGCTGGGTCCCCATCCGGACTTTTTTTCGATCAGAGATAGCCCTACCCACAGCACCATCAAAAACGGGACGGCCGTCCACTTGCCCACCAGTGCCACCGCCAAACCCAAACCCATTTCGAACGGAGCGTTGCGGCTCAAGCCACATCGCAGCCACCCCGACCAGGCTAGGATCGCCCCGAGCAGAATCATCCAGTTGTAACAGGGAGTTCGAATGCCTGCGCAATAAACTGTCATGGCGGCCACCATCAGTACGGGAGTACAAAAATCTGCTACGGCCGATTTTCCCTGTCCTACACGAAGCCGCACAGCCCCAGCCAAACGCCATACCCCGAACAGCAAAGTGGCGTATCCAATCCAACGCAAACCGACTAAGGACTGCCCCCCCAGAAGATACAGCGGCCGTAGCAGGAATCCGTGGAAAGTTCCGTGCCCTCGAGTCCCCCAGGGGTCAAGGGCAATGAGCAGATAGCTCGCCTCATCCGTCATCTCCAACCCCCGGTTTGCCGCCCACAGATGGCAAGCTAAAGCCACCCCCAGCCCAACCCAGACCAAAGTTTTGAATAGCCCCATCATAGCCCGTTCGCTTTGCTAATTTTTGTTTTCCGTCCAAGCCCTTTGCTCATTTAAATCCTTCTTCCGCGCCCATTCCGAAAGTTTAGAAAAAGGCGCTCTGAATCCCAGACAGATTTGGCGAATCTGCGACACTCTTTCCGCATGTTGCTCAGTCGGTTTCCGTCCGATAAGGCATTGTCCAACGCTTCTTGCAGACAGTCCGCCCCGACTTGTAAGGCCAGAAAACCCGTTTTGCCCGAAATCACCATTTCGGGAATTCCGCCAACTGCGAAGGCCAACACAGGCGTTCCGCAGGCCAAGGACTCCTGAATGGTGCAAGGTGCGTTCTCCACTCGCGCCGGGTGCACATACAAATCCGCCGCCCGATAGGCCGCCACCATCTCCTCATCCGTGGTCAAATTTCCTAAATAACGCTCTCCAGGCCGGTTTTCGCCATGCCGCCCAAAGAGGGCCAGAGTAACCCCGTGTCTGCGAGCCGATCTCCAGGCTTCCCGCAAAAGATCGAAACCTTTCCTTGGATCCACCAACGAATCCGCTCCAGCCAAGATCACCAGACCTTCCTCGGGCAGTCCCCACCGCCGCCGGGCAGCCACCCGATCTCCGGGCGAAAAGATTTTTAGATCGATCGGATTAGGAAGAAAGTCGCACTCCTGCCCTGTGATCTTTTTGCTAAGATCCGCCAGCCACTGAGAGGGGGCAGTTATTGTGACCGGATATTTTGCAGATTCCCCACACACTCTTTGTACCCTTGAACCCTTAAGTCCTTCTCCCTTTACCTCCTGCCCCCTTCTCCCTTCCACAACTGAGTCTTCCTGCCAGTAGGACTCACTGCCTTCACCGAGTGCCCACATATCATGCAAGGTCCAAAGCACTGGCGCGTACTGCCTAGCTATGAGGACCATTTCCTCTGACCACCCCCACTTGCCTCCACCTGCGATGTTGTGAAACCAGATTCGCTCGGGCCGTACTGTTTGGAGTAGAGAATGGAGCTTGGCCTCAACCCGTGACTTTCTTCTCCCTCTTCCGGTGAACACCTCCGCCATACGGCTCAAGCCCCGAGACGGCTTTCCAGTCAGAATTGGGCCTTGGCCGAAGCTAGTGTCCCCTGCCAGCTGCACTATGTCTTCACCTCTTTCACTAAGGAACACCGCCCATCGCCCTGCCGCCCGTGCGGCCCCACCGTTTCGAAGGTGATCATGCAGAAATAAGATTTTCAATCTGTTCACTCCCTCCCTGCCACCAACTGCGGAATTTTACCCAACACTGACTTGATTAATCCAAAAAGGATTTAAGCACACAAGTAAAGATATAGCACTAAGGTCAAAGGCAAATTAGCGCCTACTTTTACGCCAAGGTTATAAATTGCTAACTAATCATTTCTCACAATGATTGATTCTTAAAGAGCTTTTTCATCTAGCTTTTCATTCCTAAATCCCCAGTCCTTAGAATTAAAGATTATGGGATGCTTTGCTTTTTTAAGCGCATTTTCAATATGAGAAAACTCATCTTTAATATAAGGGATTTTTTTCTTTTCAAGTTTCGCAAAGAGTTTGTCTCCCTTTTCTGGAGTAAAGCCGCCGTCGTGTTCTTGATGGAAATGAACTAATGGGTAGATTAAAACATTTTCGAAAAACCCGGCATTATGGGCTTGGATACAAAATACACTATCAAGGTGCCAAGAATGGATCGGGACCTCCGGATAGCCTCTTAAAAAGTGCCAGCCACTTTTGGATAGAAGCGTGAAATCGCCACACGCGAATGTATGTTGAATATATTTTGTTCTTATTTTAATTCCAAACCTTTTTAAAAAGATTCGAAGTTTTTCCTTCAAAAGATTCTTTAGTTTTATTTTTTTTGATGCTAGCTGATTCAAGGGCATGCACGACATATCGCTCGGGAAGAATTGGCTCAGAATACTCATGCGACTATTTAGATTAACAAAAGAATTTCGAAGATTAATTCTTAATAGATTGTCATTCGAACAGACATCCTCAACTGTTGATAACCACTTTTTGGGGGGAAATTTTAAAATGTCAAAACGATCGCTTCTATACAAAATATTATTCTTAAGTTTTCTTTTAGAAATATATTGAAAAAGAGAATTTGATAAGATTATATCGATATTTGAAGCAATTACAAATTGTCCTTTTGCTCGTCTAATACCAACATTCTTCGCAATCATTTGGTAAAAAGGAATCTTTTCTGAATTTAAAACAGATTTATGCAATGAACTTGGAACTGTTATTATTCTAAGTTTACAATATTTATTTTCATTATATATTTTTTGAATGGTCTCAAATAATGAGCAGTTTTTTTGAATTGGATTCCATTCAACAATAATAAATTCCGAAGGAACCTTATAGTGCTGTGCTTGACTAGCGAACGAGTTAATGCAGATTTTTAATCTTTCAAAGAAATTCCCTCCATGGTTGTCATTTCTTGCTGCGCATACGAAGGAAAGGTATATCATAAACGTTTTATATTTTAAAAAAATGATTCTGGTGCGAGTAGAATTTAATATTTATGGAAACTAATCTTTGATAAATATTGCTTTCTTAGCTTTGTTAAATATTTATCAGGCATTTGAAAAAAAATTTTGCTCAAAATTACCAAAATGTAAATGACATTTTAGAAACACGCCGCGCTATTGGCTTGAACGGTATAGAAATTTAGAGCGCTAAATGTGAGTTGCCGTTTTAAAAACATTGAATTACAATGCAATATTTTTCAGAATAAAGCTATTTGTTTTTTGACTGCGATTGACATATCTTCGTTAAAAAATGTAGGATCGTTTTGCAATTTAACAATGCGTTTACGGTAATTCGCACGATCATGTCACACACTGAAGGCGAGAAAATCAAAGCAGTTACCAAAATCGATGCTAGGCAATAACACTCCATCTTATATGAGAAGTTCTGCTTTGCCGTTTGGCTTTATCAGGTTTTCAAAGATACAAATAGGTTTCAGTTTATGCTATTGCTATTTTCCCTTATGGCACTAGATACGAGTTGCCTGCACATTCAGCATCATTAGGCGCCCCCTGCTTTTCTCCATATGAGGTAGATAGGCCTGGCTAAAATCATCGATGGCTAAAATCCCCACATCCGAGTTTCTCCAATCGTAGCGCCTAATCTTCTCGAATCCGGCAACCTCAAGGCCTGCTTTTAGTATCGGAAAATCAAAGATCATCCCATGCCAATCGTATCTATCTTTCTGACCGCCAATTAGAAGGCCGAGTAAATGTTGAAGATTTTTGTTTTCTATATATTCCTGGCAACAGGCGTCGAAATCCATCGTTGATATTTTAAGGATCCCGCCTGGTTTCAGAACTCTTCTCCATTCGCGTAGCACTTCGACCCATTCTTTCCTGCCAAAGTGCTCTATATTGGCACAAGAATAAATTAAATCTGCATAGCCATTATCAAAAGGAAGCTTTCTAAGGTCTGCCTGGATATCGACTCCTGGTAATGGCAAAATATCAATGTTTATATATCCAGGTATAATAACCTTGCCACATCCCAAATGGAGCTTTTTCAATCTAGAGCTTTCTTGCCACAAAGACAATTTTCCAGTCCCTTGGTGTGGCTTCCTTTTGCGGATTCTCCCATGTAGAAATTCGTTCGCACTCCATTCCGCACATGCTTAAAAAGCCCGAAAGCTCTGCTGGCAACCAAATGCGATGCCAATAACGATATTTTTCGATGCATTTTTTCCCGCTCTTGATTGTTACCACCAACTCAGCTGTCATTTCCCACAGGTTTGTTTTGGTCTTTGTTTGACAGATAAACTTCTGATTGTTCACACAGACCGCATGGCGAGGAGAGGTTGACCGGGGGGGATCCAGTATCGCTGCTACCCCATTCCACGAATCAAAAATTAGGCGCTTGCCAGGCTTTAGCCGTAGTGAAATTCCCGAAAAGAAATCAAATAGTTCTTGTTCTGTTCGCACGTAGTTTACGACATGAAAAAGGCTAAAGGCGGCATCTAGTTTTTCGAGCGGTGCTTCATGGACTCCGCCAAGAAAGGGGTTGAAATTTTGACCTAAATTCACTCGGTTTCGCATTCTTGCCAGACGAATCATTTCCGGATCAGGGTCTACTGCTGTAACTCTTAAGCCCTCCTTTAAAAGGCACTCACTATGCCGCCCGGTGCCGCAACCGACCTCCAACACCTTGCGCGGCCTGCCTGTCAGCAAGGAAAGAGCTGTTGCGACTTCTTTGTTGTAGGCTTTTCGGGCAAAGAGATGGTCATATAGCTGATGAAATTTCATGAGTAAAATTCACGAACCGACTCACATATCGATTCCACATCCTCCCGCGTCAGCTTCATATGCATCGGCAGGCACAATCCGTTATCCCAGAAAAAGTTGGCCGATTTATAACTATTCGATTCATTTTGCCGAAAAGCCTCTTGAATCTTTTTTGGCAGCCACTTTTGAAATGAGTGATTAGTTTTCCAGTCCAAAATGCAGGGTTGTCGATGGAGAGGGTAAAAGACTGACCGCGTTTGAATTCCTTTATTTTCGAGATGCAACGCTAAGTCTTTGATTCTTGGGCCTAAGATCACACACCGGAAGGCAACCTGATTGGATCCAGGAGGAGCTCCTAAAATACGAACGCCGCCGAGGTTTTTTAATCCTTCAAAGTATAGTTGAGTGAGTTCTCTCTTTTGCGAAATAATCAAATCAAGCTTTTTGAGTTGCTCGCAACCCAAAGCACTTTGTAGATCAGTCATACGGAAATTATAGCCTATAGCCGGGTGGATAAATGAGCCTCGATTGTGCCTGCCTTGGTTGCGTAGTAGCAGAAGTTTCTCGTATATTGTTTTATCCTTACAGCAAACATAACCTCCTTCCCCGGTAGTAATTGTTTTGTCGGCAAAAAAAGAAAAACAGCCGACATCACCAAAGCCGCCAACATGCTTGCCGTTCCATCGCACTCCAATTCCCTGAGCAGCGTCTTCAATCATGAGTAATCTATACCTTTTACAAAACCACTCGAGAACATCCATATTGCAAGCAACACCGAATAAGTGAACTGGCATGATAGCTTTAGTCCGGTACGTTATCTTTCTTTTTGCTTTGTCGGCATTAAACAAGAAGTATTCTGAGTCAACATCTACACAAACAGGTCTTGCACCGATCAAGAGGACTGCTGATGCCGATCCCATAAAGGTTACATCCGGGACGAGAACCTCGTCTCCAGGGCCTAGCCCCAATCCCAATAGACCTAAAGCAAGCGCAAGTGTACCGTTAGGCGCCAAAACACCAAAGGGAGATCCAGTTATTTTGTTTAATTGAGCAACAAACTGCTCAGATTTTTTGCCTTCGGTAATCCAGCCGGATCGCAATGTTTCGACTACGCTTGAAATCTCATCGTTTTCGAATTTAGGATCAACTTGAGTTATTTTGTACTTAATCACGATGGCCTTTAAGAAGTAGTGATCTAACTGCTTTTAAGCAGTTCTTTTATGTAGTAATTTAACTGCGATAGATTAAATTTATAATTGATCTTACTATTGTATCGCGAGTTCTCTCTAATAAATTTTCCCAGATCCTTGTAGCTTACTATGGGTTCACCCCAAATAGGGAAGACTGATTTATAGTCTTTCAGAAAGTTCCATTCAATGTTACTTAGTGAGGAATTACATTCAGCCAATAATTTCTCCGCACATATAGTATTTAAATTTCTAAGATTTATTATTTTGGAAACCAAGCAACAGTTGTTCACAAGGCTGCCTAAGTCCAGTTTAGGAAGTATTTTTTTGTTTACGGCAAAGAGTTTTATAACAGCGCATTTTCGATTTGAATTAAAATCTGGATCTACGCTACTCACATACACTTCCCAACCTATTTCCTTTAACTGCTGTGTTAGATATTTAAAGTCGAGAAAGATTTGTTTGAGACCATTATTTGAGGTAGTGCAATCCCCTGAGCCAAGATTAAACACGTCACAGATACTTATAAATGAAAAGCCTTTAATTTTTTGTATAAATTCTTCTGTGCTTTGAACAGCATATGAAATTACAAATCTTGAGTGAAAGAAAAGGATTGTTTTTTCTGATTTATATTGATTGAAGTCCGATATCGCTTTAATCTTATACTTATAATTAAATATCATTGCCCCACGCATGAAATATTTAGAATGATCAATTGCACTCATATGTAGTTTTGTTAAGTCTAGGCTTTTATTCAAACAAAATGAACACAGATCAAGTTTCTTTGCTGAAGACATAAATGAACTTCCTAATTCGATAAATTCGACATTTTCAATTACGCACTCATTTAAGCTGAGTAATATTGGCCCAAATGTCCTAAAGATTTCGATATTGAGATGACTCATATGGTCATTGCACAATTTCTTTAATTCGATTATTTTTTGGGGCATAGTTAGATTATCAAAACCCCCAGGTAGTTTCTTTATGTTATCGAGCACCTCTGACAAAGTCAGTATTTCACCTAAATAGAAAAACACTAATAAACATTCATGCGCATCTTGGCCTACAAGAACCCTCCGAATCTGTGGCTGGTTTCCATTTAAAAATAAGTCACCCCATATATTAAAGGGCACTCTTCCAGCAGATTTTAAACGCTGAGCCGCAGTATTAATATTAGCATTTTCATGCTTTTCCTTTTTCCAAAAAAGTCTTTCTAGCATTTTCATTTTCTAATAAGATTTAGAATATTATTTAGTAATCCTTGGCTATATTGAATCGGCGGTTCCCCTATAATTTCAACTCGATGCAGTCTTCTTTTTTCATTTCCATTATCATACGGAGTTACCCGGTGACATACGCGGCGATTATTCCATACTATTAAGTCTCCTAATGACCACTTGTGGCTGAATATCTTATTAGGATTTGTCGCTCCTTTAATAATATCATCAATTGATCCCTCGAAATATCCTCTCTCAGTTAAAATGTTTTCAGTATGCCCTCCTATATAGAATACTGGACGCCTTGAATAAGGATCTTTCGTTAGCAGTGGATGGCGACAAGGCACGTAGTTTTTAACTAATTCCATTGGATAATCCGGTCCTGTACGTTTAGCCAGAGCAGAAAAACTGTGTACTGCATATGCTGAAGAAAATTTAGCACGCAATTTTTTATCTTGGTCAGACCAAAGCTCACATAGATCTGCAAATTGAGTTTCAGGTACAACTTTTACTGGCAACTCTTGAGCATATAGCAAGCAAAGGGATGGTGGATTTGGTGAAGCAAGCATGTCAACATGCCAAACTTCATTCGCCTTAATTTGCTTGCTCTCTATTGATGATAAACTACGCAACTCGCCATTTTCACCAATATTGGTTATGTCATCACATCTACTGGGTTTTCCAAAGAAATGTGCAAATTGCCACATTTCATCATAGTTTTTAAAGTCTTGGTTACGAATTAGAATAACAGCAAATTCTTTAAGCATCTTTGAAAAGAATGCCGAAGAAAAAGGGACATTTTTGCTATTACTAATTTCACAAGTAAACTTGTTTACTTTTTTTATCATTTTAATACAGTTTTTTTTATTTGTTCAAGTAGCGATTGCTGAGACAGAAACAAATTTTCATATTTGAAGTCAAAACCGGCAACCTCTGTCATTTTTGTTTTGTATCCTTTAAAGAATCTTTGCATAGAATTACCTTCTTTTGATAAATCGGTATTGCCCCAAACAGGGTTGAGCCATTTTGAGAACTTTATTTTCTGAATATCGTTTTCTGAGTGAGAGCACAGAATTTCTTTTTTAAATTGTTTGGAAACCGCATCGCATGATATGCCAAATGCATTTAGTTTTCTTTTAATTCGCTCAGTCCCGATTTTGCCTCGCTTCAACAAAACTAAATTCATAACGATACAAAGATCAGTGCCAGATGGATAGTCCAAAAAAGCACTTGTTGAAAATATGTCATGCGTTTTGTTTATTTCTTCATAAAACTTGTGAAAATCAAAAAAGACATTTAATAGTCCATGGTTGTGAGTCGAGAAATCACAGTCCTGATAATAAAAAGGCTCAGTTATAAATGCGTATTTATATTGTATAAGATGATTTGAAAAGTCTTCTGTCTTTTTAAAGGCGTAAGAGGCAACGTAACGAGAAATAAATAATGAATTATTTTTTTCAGTTATTTTTGGTAGGTTTTTAACAATCTTTTGTTTGGCATTTAATTTGTTTGAAAGGAATATTAAGAACTTATTTTTTTCTATCCCTATATAATTAATTCTTGTTTTTTTCCGAAGTGCTTTTTCCAAGTATGAAAGTTTTGCCTTAAAGTTGCAGATTGTTGAGCCTAACTCATAAACATTAATGGTTTTTTTTAGACCTAAGTAGAAGGCCAAAGCAACTCTGTATATTTGATCGTCGGCTAAAAGCCATTGCTTTTCGGGCTTTTTCTTTTCTATTGTTTCCCTTAGTTTTTTCAAGCATGTTGCATGGATCTTTTCTTTTTCTAAGGAGTCATACTCGTTAAGTTCTTTTAAATACACATATAAATAGACAGGAAGATGTGCCTCTTCACCTGTAAGCGCATAACGGAGTATTGCCTTCTTGTTTTTTCTTAAGTCACCCCACTGGAGGAAAGCTAGCCGCTCCATTTTGATTTATATGGCTTTAAATGGGCTGTTTGGCGTATAAAACTGATATAACTTAATAAGCTCTTGAAGGCCGTAATTTAAATCATAGCGACAATCATAGCCTAGTGTTTTAATTTTTTCAAATGACACCATAAAATTTCGGACATCCTTGTCACCGACTTTTGCTTCCATGATTTCACATGGAACCATTTTTTGAATTTCTATAGCAATTTCCCTTTTTGTAAAATTGAGCCGCTCAGAGCCCATATTAAATACCTCCCCTTTCATTTCTGCGATATGGTTCAGACAAAAAAGGTAACCTGAAACGAGGTCAAGAACGTGCATGAAGGTTCTTCTAGAATCTGCATCATACAGAACAATTGTACGCTCTTGTACTGCTTTCTCTACGAAGTCATTGACAAGGAGGCCTGATCTCATGCGTGAGCTGGCGCCAAAAACGGTAGCCCACCTTAGAGACACGCTATTTTCCCTGTCCATGACGATCGTTTCCCCTTCTTGTTTGGTGATGCCGTACAAACTGACCGGGTGAACGAGCGTGCGTTCTGTGCTCCGGGAGCCGGAGGATCCGTAAAGGGAGGTTGTTGAGGCAAAAACGAGGAGCTGTTGCTTGCCTAATTCTTTCGCGATTTGGCGGGTAGCCTCAATGTTGATCAGTTTTGCGGAGTGAGGATTGGCTTCACAGGCGGGATAACCAGAAATTCCGGCCAGGTGGAAAACCACATCCTTGTTTTTTAAGTAGTCCCTTTTTTCAGCCCGGATGTCACATTTCACAATTTCCAAGTTTTTCCTTCCCACCAAATGAAGAACCGGCTCGTAACCGTATAAAAAATTATCGACCAGAGTGACCAAAAAACCGCGCTCCAGGAGGGCCTTGCAAAGAGGGATTCCTGTGTAGCCTGCTCCGCCTGTCACCAAAACTCTTTTCATCTTGAAAATCCGAAGGTTTCCTGAAAATACCTGTCATTGTCGTAAATGTGGGTGATTTCAGGATGAATGCCAAAATCTTTTATGTTTCTTTTTTGATAAACCTTTAGGATTTTTTCTTTTTTCAAATTGAGATAATCATTTTTTACATAGGGCGGAATGTTCAGCCCGTGTTGAATTTCCCCACCATAGTCGCTTAAAACTGCGTCCTCAATGGCCTCTTCCTTTGTTTTCCATGAGATGGGTTTTCGGCTTGGCCGAAACAATTCGGGAAGGTTGTGCTTTTGCTCAACCATGGCTTTGGCCAGCTCTCTCGTGATGAAAGGCGAGGCGGTAAAGCCATCCCGCTTGGTGCCGTTGGCAAACCAGATTCCAGGAATTTCAGACTGTCCCAACAACGGAAAGGTGTCGCTGCTCACCGGCCGGAACCCAGGTCCCCGCAAGCGGATGTTACTGAAGAAAAACCCCTCGTTGATTTCTTCCACCAGACCACGGATGAGAGCGTGCACGGCGTGGGCTCTTGGCGCGGGCTCAGGATCAAACCAAACGCCGGAAGAGGCGCCTAAATAAAATTCCCCATTTCCATATGGAACAATATGGACACCACACGCGCCGCCCCTGTCCACCGTTCTGACCACCTTATCAATATTAAAGATTTGGGGGTTGATGCCCCCACTTTCCTTGACCCATTCCGGCATGGACACATCCAAAGCCGAGCCGGCACCCCAAAGAAGTCGCGGCGTTTGTTTCCTCAAATCCGGCAACTGGTCCACTAGTTTTTGTGCAAACGAGCCGTTGGCAAAAACAACATTCTCCGCCTCGATGGATACACCCGCTTCCGATTTGACCAAATACCCGCCCTTGCGTCCCCATCCGCCACCGGTCGCTTTTATTTCCACGGCCTGACCGTCCATTAGCTCGACTCCAAGCGCCTTCAGTTTTTTTTCATAGGCTCTCAGAACTTTCCGTGGGTCAATCCGCCCATCTGGTATCTCCACGATTCTTGAAATCGTGGCGTGATTTGAGGGCGCAAGCCACGCCACGGCATCTGCCTTCAGTAGCCGGTGCGGAATGCCCTTTTCGACCATTTTTTGGAGAATATAGTCTGTGCTCCGTATTTCGCCTGAGGAACCGAAGGCATTATTTATGACGTAGGTACCCCATTCGATTTTTAATGAATCTTCGGTGTGTGGCGCTAGTTGGCGCAACAAATCTTCCCATAGCAACATGCCTTGGATGGTGAGCTCTGCCTTTGCACACAGTGCCGGGTTTTCAAACTGGCCATGGGTTAACTCCGCCCACACATTGATCATGGCTCCTGCCGCGACGGTTGCTCCGCCAACCCGACCCGAAGGTCCCAACACTGCTATATTTTTGGCAGGAACAAGCTTGGAAAGCTGGAAGGCCGTGCCTAGCCCCAAAGCGGAGTTGCCAAGAATTAAAAAGGGTATTTTCATTTTTACGAATCTATTTTGGGCGTTGGACAAGTCACTGTCTAAATCTCAATGACTTCGAGGCTCTCGTCATGCATCCCCCAGTTTTTTGTATTTAAGCGAGGAGGAATTCTGCCAAGGGCAATATCTGCCAGTCTTTTTTTATGAACTTCATAAGGAATCGACTCTTGGAAATTAAGGCGTGCCGAGCGATCATGATCTGCGTGAAAGACCTGATGGGGCAAATCAAAAATCGCCTGGCGGAATCCAACACCGTACATCTGGGCAATCAGATAGCTGTCAAGGTGCATGTAAAACTCGGTAGTTTCATAAGCTCCACGAATTTTCTCCCACGCCTTTTTTGAGCAAAGAATAAAATCCCCTGATGCGTTAGTGTGTAGGCCAAGACTTTCAATAGCAATGGGTTTCTGTAACCTGTGACGCAATTGCTGGAGAAGGGTAACTTTTCCCCCATAAATTACGTTAGAAGTTGTGTCGTATTTCTCTTCATCCAGAGGTTGGGAAGATAAATCGGCAGGTTTCGCATCTTTGCAAGGCACCGTAATATTTTTATATTTAGGACTATGCCTGCGATTTATTGACTGGATACTGTTCTTCGCATTTAAAATGAGTTGGTCCACAGGGCCTCTCTTGATGGCATCAAATTCGATATCCCAACGGTCGGCTCGGTAGAAAAAGTTTTCTTTGAGCTTTTGCTCCAGACAGAATTCTAAAATAGAATCGGTGATAAAGATATCTTGATTTAAAATCAGCACATATTTCCCAGAGGCATGCCGGACAGCGATATTTCTGCCGACATAATCGAGAATCGGACGCCCCATTCCTTTTGACAGTTTTTCATGATGCGCTGCATTAATTATAACAAATTTCACAGGATGGAGAGAGCTCCAAGGCAGATTCATCTGATGCACTGAATCGCCAACTGGAGAATTGTAATCACAGACAACGAATTCAAAATAACCATCGTACTTCTTCTGTATTCGCGAATAGTAGTCGATAAATAATCTGAATCGCTCAGCTTGGTCGCCTCCATAATTGTCATTACGAAAACAGAGGCAAAAAGACACTAGAATTTCTTTTTTAATAGCGCTTTTCTGTTGCTTTATTGCCTCTTAATAAATTAAAAGAGCTTTATAATTTGCTTATAAGCTTGAGACAAGTTAGTTATTTTTTCCAATTTCTACAATTCTTAAGTTTTTTCTTTTTATTTTTAGAATTCTCCAGCAGTCAATTATAAGGTGCTGCTTATTAAATTTAAACTTTTGTATTTGGTTTTTCATTTGTTGGTCATTATGCATTAAAAGAGTTATTGTTGTTTCTTTCAGGAGATTATGCACCTCATTATGATAAGTAAGATTACTTCCAAAGTTAAATCTTGTTGCTTCAAGCGCATAAGAATCATACACATGAATTTTTACATTTTCAGCTAGAATTCTTGAAATTATAAAGATTGAAGGGGATTCAGCTATTACCGGACTATTTGGCACAAATGAAAGCCCCAAAATCCCAATCTTGGGATTTTTTTGTTGCTTAAGTATTTTATTAAGTTTTTCCCATAATTGTAGGTTTTGGTTGTCGTTTATTTGACTAACAGCATTTACGAAGTTTTCAGAAACATTCGTTTGCTTGCAGATTTTTGTTAAAAGCCGAACGTCCCTAGGAAAACATGTGCCACCAAAAGCTAGACCACTTTTAAGGTAAAACGGGGAAATTCGCTTATCTAAACCGAGAGTTTTCGTAATTAAATCAGTTTGCGCTCCTTTAATTTTTTCACAAATATTCCCGACAAGATTTGCATAGGATATTTTTACTGTAATGAAACAGTTTAAAAGGATTTTTGCCAATTCTGCACTTACAAGATTAAGCGTAATTACATAGGGTTTCGATATTACAAATTCTTTGTAAAAACTGTGTAGTTCTGATTTTTGATTTAAAGCATTCGATCCAATGACAACATAATCTGGGTATAAAAAGTCTTGTATTACATTCCCAAGTTTAACAAAGTCAGGATTATAAAAAATACTGAAGTCTTTTGTATGTTTCTTTTTCGAGACTTTTTCTACAATAGTTATAAAGTTTTCACACGAATTAGGGTATACGGTGCTGCTTATAACAAAGGTGTGGTGACGTTTCTTTGATTTTTTTAAAGAACGGGAAAGCTGTTCTAATGCATCTTCAATAAATCTATTTGAAAACGAACCGTCAGGATTACTTGGTGTTGCAACAAGAATAAAAGTTATGTCGCTTTTTTGAATTGCTTCGCTGTGGGTAGTGGAACATTTGAGATTTTTCCCGCCGTGTTTTTTGATTAATTCCGATAGCTCAGGCTCAAACCAGGGTGCTATGCCGTTATTTACGCTTGTTACTACGGCTTTTTCGATATCAATGCCAGCGACATAGAAACCGCGATTAGCAGCACAGGCAGCAAAACAAAGCCCCAGTTTACCTAGTCCAACAACAGATATTTTTTTATTCAACGGTTGCCTCCAAATAATTTCTCCACCCGATATGAGGTTTATAATTTAACTTTTTGCTTTTAATATTATTTAGGTCTCTTATTAGCTGATTCTTATTAGAGATACATTTGATTGCTTTAGTTGTTTTATTCATTTTTTCAGGGCATTTACCAAAAAAGGCTAAAAACATTTTTATCTTACATGGATTTAATCCCATAAGTATTGTCGCAACTATATCAGTAAAAAGAAGGTTTTTCCCGCCAATTAGAATACCAGATTTTCTTGGATTTGGATTAAGTGGGCCACAATCATCACCACCAATTATTCCATCAATAATAGAAAAAACGTTTCTTTGTATTGTTTTTTTAATTTTTCCATATTTATCAGCATATAAAAATATGTTATACAAATCAGCGGCCATTCTCCAAGCCGAGTCATTTCCGCTCCAATTTCCAGCATCTAAGAGTCTTTTTTTTGGATTTACCTTTAGGCCCATTTTCTTCGTTATGCTATTATGAAGTCCATAAATGGAACGATGAATTAATTCCAAAACAATATTCCCGCGAGCCAGGAATTGGTCGTACATAAACCGCTCTGTTTTAATAAGAAACTCTTCAATGGGATTGAACAACCCGTCTGGATACTGGTCACCACCTTTGCTGGGAGGAGTTAGGGAATAGTGCACTAGAAAGTTTTTATTGGTGGTTATTCCAACTAGATTTTTAAGATTTAAAGTTACTCCTACCTTTTTATGTACTTTCATTTTTGGAACGCATATTACAGCATCTGCTGATAGTATGGTTTTTGAAACTGCATAAATATGTTTTTTCGATTGATGATGCCTTTGTGTTTCTTTTCGATTATAAACCGCGCCGTACAATTTCTCTGGTTTTTTTCCAGATAAAAAGCTCTTTGCCCCCAGGTTAACAAACAAACTCCCTTTTGGGTCACCCGGCAGTTTTTCTAACATAGATTTAAAATGCTTTTTTCGAGACCAATAGGGCCTTAGGTCAAGAGAAGAAAATGTAATTTTTGAGCTGCGCCGAGAAAAAAATGTCTGAAGAGTTTTTAATTGGCAGACCTCCATTAAATCATCCCAATTACAGTCATATTGCGGAGAATCAGCAATGATAATTTCTCCTTCACCCTGTAGCGCTATCCACGTGTAGTCAGCTACAGCCCTTAATACAGACGGGTGGGTAATAATAGAGAAAATGTTTTTATTTGAAGGGTGCTTACTCAAAACGAAATTAGGCTTGATGACTACTTTCATTCCTGGCTTGATCAGCCAGCCTAACGGGTTCCATTGTTTAGTTTCATAGTTTTTATAATCATATTTTAGGATGGAAAAAAGAGTTCTCACTCCATCATAACCAGGATTTACTTCTGTTGAGATGTTTTCTTTGCCGAAGGGATATTCAGGGTAATTATGCGCCGGATGGAACGGTCCTTTTTTTGAATAACAAGCTCGATTTGTTTTACAAATTGCTACCACTTGCTTATATTGATTTTTTTTTGCCGTTTTCATTTTAGAGTTTAATGTTCTGGATAAGGACTTTGTATTTTCCCCTTTTAGTTAGGCTAACATTTTTAGATTGTTTTGGAATTACTAAAATGCGAGATCCAATTCTATTTGTTATTTTCTTAACAATTTGCTTAATTTCTTTCTTTGTCAGTTTATTTTTCGGAATATAAGTAAAATTAACTACTCCTTGTTTATCTTGTGTAAATTGGAAGTCTTTTACTTTATCTAACGTTCTGTCGTGGAAGTTTAAAGCAGTTATTGACACTGGATTGCCACTTTTTGTGTATATTATTTCTTGAACGCGCCCAATAATTTTATTCCATATTTGACACGGTCTTTTACAGCTTTTGCAACCAAACCCCTTGTACTTTGCAAGATCACCAGTTTTGTAGCGGATAAGAGGAGTTGCATGCATCATAAAAGAGCTGGCTACAATTTCCCCTACCCGGCCTTTCTTTTCTACCCATTTATTCTTTTTATCTAACAGTTCGGTATATCCGTAAAAAGGCATTACATGATAATGCTCTTTTTTTTCACAGTGCCCAGCAAGTGCGGCAAGCTCATAATGTCCGTAATGACTAAATATCTTTGCATTTGGAAAAGCTTTTTTTAATATACACTTTTGAAACCTGTATAGATTTTCCGAAGCGCACAAGACTCCCTTAATCGTTGGCAAGGTTTTTTTCTTTGAGATAAGCCACTTTGCAAAAATGCATCCGGAGGATGGGTAACAGCGGAGCCACTTAGGATTAAAAGAAATTGCTTTTTTAAAGAAAATCGGAAGGTATCGACTATTTAAGTGAAATGAGGAAAATCTTAATTCGTTAAACTTTTTTAAATATATTGATTTGCTCTTGTTTTTTATAGGAATTCCCCTGATGACGATTTGTCGGTCGCCTTCTTCCCATCCAATTCGATGATACTGGTGAGCTTTTGACGCAAGCTCCTTCCAAAAAGCATCTCGGTCACGATATATTCCAAGAGGAGTCCCCGTGCTTCCCCCTGTTGTTACATAATCATACGCCTTTTTTTTGAATGTAAAATCTTCTAGGTTCGACTGAATCATTTGTTTTGTTATAAATGGAATTTTTTTTATGTCCTTAATGTTTTTTAGCTCTTTTGGGTGAAAGTTTCCTTCTTTATATAATTTTTTGTAACCGGGTAAATTGTATGCTTGTTTTACTATTATTCTTAGCTTTTTTAGCTGATATCTTTGTATTTCTTTTTTGCTCCATTTTTCTGCTTTTCCTAAGAACACTTTCCATTTGCGGTAAGTTTTATTTTTTAGGTCTGCGTGCGGATATGTTTTCATAAAAATTGATTTATGATTTTTTTAAGTGTCCTTCGTTAAGAGATTTGAACACTGAGAATCTGTCATTTTCAAATTAATTCGATCCTTGCAAAAAAGATCTAGATAAATAGGCGTATAGAAGGATTCCGGCGCCAGTAGTGCCTCCATCTCCTCCAATGATCGAAGCGGTAAAGAGCTGGGTCGGCGGGGCAAGTCGCCATTGAAAAGTGGGAGAAAACGGTATTTGCCAGTCCCCGCAATCTTTTGCATCACCGCTAGGGCGGTCTCCCTCGCCTCCGGCGTACATTCAAAAGAGATCTGCCGGATGGGGTGCCTAAGCGTCGCAAAGACCTTTTCCTCATGGCCTTCCACATCTACCTTCAGATAGTCGGGTATGCCGTGCTCAAGGATTGCTTCGTCGAGAGTCATGGTCTCCACTGTACAACTTTGCTCCCAGCGGTTGTCCCCAAATCGCCCGGAGGCCTGCATTGCCCCGATC
>Ga0187843_10000859_pt1 | contig 19904 bp, 19 predicted proteins | sample SpaLakP09_SKY_43_FD_134516 | JGI IMG/M metagenome (GOLD analysis project Ga0187843, IMG submission 134516) | Oligotrophic lake water microbial communities from Sparkling Lake, Wisconsin, USA - SP09_SKY_43 | ecosystem: Environmental > Aquatic > Freshwater > Lake | place: USA: Sparkling Lake...
ACTAAATATAATATTATGAAATTTTCAAAAGCAATTGCTGGATTAGCATTAGCAACAGTACTTTTTATTGGTTGTAAAAATAGCGCAAGCGGACCAGCGGAAGAAACTACAGAAGAAACCAAAAAAGAAGTAGCAGCTGCAGTAAAACCAGAAACCGCATCATTCACTGTTGAAGGAATGACTTGTCCTGATGGATGCGCCAAAACAATAGAGAAAAAATTATCTGAAATGGAAGGAGTTCAAAATGCTAAAGTAGATTTTGATAAAAAACAAGCAACAGTTAATTTCGATTTAGACAAACTAACTTCTGATGATTTAGTAAAAGCTGTTGAAACTACTGGAGACGGTCAAACGTATAAGGTTTCTAATGTTAAAACCGGAACTAAAGCTTAATTATATAATTCAACCATACAAAAAAGGAACTCCATTGAGTTCCTTTTTTTATTTCCATTTTAATGTTTCCATCAAGGTTTGCATATCATTTCGAATATAATCTGCGGCTGGCATAATCGAATCGTAATTAGGTTTTGCATAAAAATATACAGACGCCGTTAGAAAATGTTTAACGCTATCGGTTGCATAAAATTGGGAGTTTGTAGCAGCGTTTCCATCAACTTTGTAAAACATTCCATACACTTTTTTATCGGCGTTTAAATAAGGCTGTTCTAAAATATCATCCGCTTTAATTACGTGTTCATAGGTTAATTTTTGAGCGTCTCTTAGTAACTTGTCGATGTTTCCATTCACTGGTTTATACGTCAAATAAATTGTCGCTTTCATTTTGGGATAACTAATCGTAAAACCACATTCTTTCTCTTCTTTAATAATAGCTTCCGAATTCATATTAAATGTAAACGGACAATGATTTTCAAAAGTTGCGTATTCTGCAACAGGATAATCCAATCGCAATTGACTTGGTGGTTTTGGCAAGACTTCATCTTTACAACTTGTAAAAAGTAATGTGCTAAATGCTAATGTTATTCCAATTAGATACTTAAAATTCTTACCCATCAATGGTTACTTTAATTTGTTTTACGCGTTTTTTGTCAACTACTTCTATGGTGAATAAGCAATTTTCAAACTGTATTTTTTGTCCTTTTTTTGGGAAATTACCTAAAATTTCTAAGATAAATCCCGCCAATGTTTCGGCTTCACCTTTTCTGATTTCAAATAAATCTTCGTCAACATCTATAATTCTGTAGAAATCTTTCAAATTTATTTTTCCTTCAAACAGATAATTTCTGTCATCAATTTGAGAATAATTGATATTTTCATCATCAAATTCATCACTAATATCACCAACAATTTCTTCGATTACATCTTCTAAAGAAACCAATCCAGAAGTTCCGCCGTATTCATCAACCACAATGGCTAAGTGGCTTTTCATACTTTGAAAATCTTTCAACAAATCGTCTAATTTCTTGTTTTCTGGAACAAAAAATGGCTCGCGAAGCAAGGTTTTCCAATCAAATTCCTTTTTGTTAATATGCGGAATCAAATCTTTAACAAAGAGAACGCCAACAATATGGTCAATATTGTCTTCATAAACTGGAATTCGTGAATATCCTTTTTCAATAATCTTTGGGAAAATCTCGGCAAATGTTTCTTCGATTTCTAATCCAAAGACATCAATCCTCGGACTCATTACTTGTTTTGTGTCGGTATTTCCAAAAGAAACTATGCCTTCTAGAAGTTTTTGTTCTTCATGAGTTGTGTCCTCGGTTGACGTTAATTCAAGTGCTTGCGATAATTGATCAACCGAAAAATTAGTTTTTTGTTTACCTAATTTCTCTTGTATAAAAATGGTAAAAGCACGCATTGGCAAACTAATTGGCGAAAGTACTTTGTCTAAAAACAATAACGGATAAATGATAAAAGAAGCAAATTTTACATTGTTTCTACTCGCGTAAATCTTAGGTAAAACTTCTCCAAATAATAAAATTAGGAAAGTAACTAAAATTACTTCAACAATAAACTTTAAAATTGGAGATGCAATAGTCGAAAAAACTTCATCAAGTGAAAAGGAGAATAAAATTACAATTGATATGTGTAAAAAGTTATTCGCTACTAATATTGTGGCTAATGTTTTCTTTGGTTTGGCTAATAATTGACTTATTAGAGAGGCTTTTGAAGAATTTTTTTGCGCTAAATCGGAAAGATTTTTTGTTGTAAGAGAAAAAAGTGCAACTTCAGATGCTGCAACCATGGAACAACAAAAAAGCAAAACAAGAATACCAATTATTCCAAAAATTAAATTGGTGTCTAAAGTCGAAATGGAATTAAAACTGGGCTCTGGGTCCAAATTAAATCAAATTAGTTAAACATAATTAATAAGGCAAATCATTTTCAATAGCCGAATTAGGTGCGTCAAAGTTACCGCTTTTCGGTTCAGAACCAGAAATTTGTTTGTTGCCTTCTGTATCTTTTTTCACAGTTAAAAACGTGAATTCTGTAACTTGAATTTCCGTGGTATATTTAGTAGAACCATCTTCTGCTTGCCATTGACGCGATTTGATTCTGCCTTCAACATATATTTTATCACCTTTAGTAAGGTATTTTTCACAGATTTCTGCAGCTTTATTTCTAACTACAAGATTGTGCCACTCGGTAGAAGTGATTTTTTCGTTGGTAGATTTATTGATATAAACTTCATTAGTTGCCAATGGAAAACGCCCAATGCAGTTTCCTCCTTCAAAATAATGCATCTTAATATCGTCACCTAAATGACCAATTAGCATAACTTTATTCAATGTTCCGTTCATAATTCAATAATTTGTGAAATTCAAAATTACAAATTAAATGGAATACTTTTCAATAAAATTATAAATTACTATCGGAAATGGATAATTTCTCAATGAATTAAGGCTAATTCCATTCATTAATCTCTTTGAAACTTCAATTTTATAAAAATTAATATGCAATTTTTGATGCGATAATTTGTGAATAATCTGATTGTCATTATATATTGAAATAGCTTGAATTTCTAAATCAGAATAATTTTCTTGGATTATATTGGATAAAGTATCAAAATCAAGTTGACACTCAGTTTCAATTATCGGAAATTCATATAAATTGTGCCAAATTCCTTTTTCAGTTCTTTTATTAATTAAAGTAGTTTCCGAATCATCTAAAAAAATTAAATAGTTAAAAAACTTATCTGTGACTTTGGTTTTCTTCAATTTTACAGGAAGTTCGGCAACTTTTTTCTTTTGTAAAGCAGCACAACTAGTATTAAAGATACAAATTTCACAATTCGGATTTTTTGGAACACATTGCAAAGCGCCAAATTCCATAATCGCTTGATTAAATAGCGCAGGATTATCATTCGGAATCAACTCTTTTGCTAAAGCAGTAAATTCTTTTCTAGCTGAACTTGATGCAATATCGGTTTCAACATCAAAATATCTTGCTAAAACTCTGTAAACATTCCCGTCAACTACAGGAACAACTTCGTTAAAAGCGAAAGATGCGATGGCTGCAGCAGTATATTCGCCAATTCCTTTAAGTTTTAATAGGTCATTATAGTTGTTTGGAAAATTTCCGTTGAAGTCAAAAGCTATAATTTGTGCCGTTTTGTGCATGTTTCTTGCACGAGAATAGTAGCCCAAACCTTGCCAAAGTTTCAAAACTTGCTCTTCATCGGCTTTTGCTAAATCAAAAATAGTAGGAAAAGCGTCCATAAAAGACAAGAAATAAGGCATTCCTTGAGCAACACGAGTTTGTTGCAACATAATTTCTGAAAGCCATATAGGATAAGGATTAACGGTGTTTCGCCACGGCAAATCGCGTTTATTTTGTAAATACCAAAGCAATAATGAGTTAGAAAATTCCATGTTTATTTTTAGGTTAACAAAAGTAAATCTTTATGTGATTAAATTTTAATCAATTATCCTTGAAATATTGTTTTTTTAATTCTTATATTTGCACACTCAAAAAAATACACATAATTATTAAATACGAAAGAAAATGACGAAAGCAGACATCGTAGCGAAAATTTCAGAAAAATTAGGACTTGAAAAAGGTGATGTTCAATCAACAGTTGAAGCATTAATGGAAGAAGTAAAAACTTCTTTAGAAAATGGAGATAACGTTTATTTAAGAGGTTTCGGTAGTTTTATCATCAAAACTAGAGCTGAAAAAACTGGTAGAAACATTTCAAAAAATACTACAATTAAAATTCCTGCACACAATATTCCTGCATTTAAACCTGCAAAAGTATTCGTAGAAGGAGTAAAAACTAAAACTGAAGTAGCAGTTTAAAAAAACTTATTTATTAATCACAAAAAATCAACCTATGCCAAGCGGTAAAAAAAGAAAGAGACATAAGGTAGCGACGCACAAACGTAAAAAAAGAGCGAGAGCTAACCGTCACAAAAAGAAAAAGTAGTTTTAAACTACTTTTTTCTTTTTAAACGTTCATTGAAAAGGAATTTTAGATTTCAAATTTTAGATATAAGATATAATGTTGCTGCATAAATCTACTATTTAATATCTTAAATCTAATGTCAATTCCACCGGGTAAAAAACCTGTAAAAAATGTTTAATCCATCTGTGTTAAAGTTAGAAGTTAGAAGTTGGAAGTTGGAAGTGAAAACCTAAAACCAACAACCTAAAACCAATAACCAAGCATGGATAAAAATTTACAACATGAATAAAGAACTTATCATCCGCAAGGATGAGAATGCTGTAGATTTTGCCTTATTAAAAGATGGAAAACTAATTGAATTACACAAAGAAGAAGAAAAAAAGAACAGTTTTGCTGTAGGTGATATTTTTATTGCCAAAATCAGGAAACCTGTTGCTGGATTAAATGCTGCTTTTGTAAATGTTGGCTACGAAAAAGATGCCTTTTTACATTATCACGATTTGGGTCCGCAATTAGCTTCTTATTTGAAATTCATTAAACTTGTAAGCGCAGGTAAAATAAAAGATTTCTCCCTAAAAAACTTTCAGTTTGAAAAAGAGATTGATAAAGATGGTGCCATTTCAGATATTCTGAGCGCCAATCAATCTGTTTTAGTGCAAGTGGTTAAGGAACCAATTTCTACCAAAGGACCAAGAATTAGCTCTGAGCTTTCTTTTGCCGGTAGATATTTAGTTCTTGTCCCTTTTTCTGACCGAGTTTCTGTTTCTCAAAAAATAGAAGACAAAGCCGAAAAAGACCGATTGAAAAAATTGGTACAAGCTGTCAAACCAAAAGGTTTTGGTGTTATTGTGAGAACAGTAGCAGAAGGCAAAAAAACAGCCGAACTAGAAAAAGATTTGCAAAACCTAAACGATAGGTGGCTTGCAATGTGTAAGAAATTACCAACTGCTCATCATCCGTCTAAAGTGTTAGGAGAACTTAACAAAGTTTCTTCCATGCTTAGAGACATATTCAACGATACTTTCACCGGTATTCAAGTAGATGATGAAGAGTTGTACCAAGAAACGAAGGACTATATAGCCGAAATAGCACCTTCAAAACAAAACATGGTGAAGCTTTATCAAAATAAAGATCTTCCAGTTTTTGAGAAATACCATATAGAACGTCAAATAAAAACCTCATTCGGACGAACAGTTTCCATGAGTAAAGGTGCTTATTTGATTATAGAACACACGGAAGCACTTCACGTTATTGACGTAAACAGCGGAAACCGTTCTAACAAAGCAACGAATCAGGAAGATACTGCTCTAGAAGTGAACATGATTGCCGCAGCAGAAATTGCACGTCAGTTAAGACTTCGCGACATGGGTGGAATTATTGTAGTCGATTTTATCGATATGCAAAATCCTGAAAATCGTCAAGTTCTATACAATTTCTTAAAAGAAGAAATGGAAGACGATAAAGCCAAACACAAGATCTTACCACCAAGTAAATTTGGATTAGTTCAAATTACTAGACAAAGAGTAAGACCTGAAGTAAATATTGAAACAAGAGAAGAAAATCCTAATAATTTGAGTAGCGATGTAGATGCGCCAATCCAAATTATAGACAAGATTACGTTTTCACTTGAAAAAATTATCAAAGACCACAAGAAAGTAAAACTTAACGTTCATCCTTTCGTGGCAGCATACCTTAAAAAAGGTTTTCCATCAATACGTTCAAAGTGGTTCTTTGAACATAAAAAATGGGTGAAGATCATACCTCGTGACGCTTACACGTATTTAGAATACCGTTTCTTCAACGAAGAAGGAAAGGAAATTAAAGGGTAAAATACCTCTTTTCAAAATTAAACATGCCCCAAAAGTTATTACTTATTGGGGCATTTTTTTTATTATCTATCACACTACGAAAGCATTAAATCAAATTTAAACAAAATGAGCCCGATAAAATATCGAACTCATTATTGTCAAATTAATTATAAATTTATCTAAACTTTTAGTTTTTATAAAAACAATGATTTGTATTGCGACCAATGTTTGTAAATCAAAATTCCATTTAAAATAGATACTAGCAAAGCCCCACCTATTCCTGGCAAGTCTAAAAACAAGTGAAATAATAAAATATTTAATGAAATTGGTACTAATAATACCAAAGCAAATGCTATCCATTTTTTAGAAAGCAATAATACTCCAATAATTATTTCTAACAACCCTACTGTCTTTAAAACATATCCTGTACTAGCCAACGATGTCATAAACTCGGCTGCTTTAGTTGGAAGTTCTGGTAATGGAATAAATGGACTTGGCAATAACTTGTTCAATCCAAATAAAACAAGGACTAAACCTAATAGCAATCTAACTATTTTAGAAAACATTGAATTCATAGCGATATATTTAATGGTTAGTAATAATGTAAAAATATAATTAATTTTTTACATAATAATCATATATGACGCTATTTTTTTACACTAACCACTACTTACTAGTTAAATATTAAAATTAATTCCAAGAACAATATTTCTTCCAATATTAGGAATTCCGTCTGTTTTTAATCTTGAAAGATGCGAAATATAAGTTTTATCAAATAAATTATTAGCATTAAAATTAACATCTAAAGCCATTTTTCCAAAGGTTATTTTTCCACCAAAACCTAAATTCACTAAGGTATAATCATTGGATTTTGTTTCAAATTGATTTGGATTATTTTGATCTAAAGTATATTCAACATTAAAAACAGCAAAACCATCTTTAATAAATTTGGTCGATTTGAATTCGGTTTTTAAAGCGTTATTCCATTTATTGGCAGGAATTAATGGTAAATTGTCTCCGTTTTGCTTTTTCCCAGTGACACTTTCAAAACTACTTGTAATATGCAACCAATCTAAAGGATGCGGATGAAAATGTATTCCGGCTTCACCACCATATAAATTTGCATTGGCTTGTGTATAATCATAAGTGTCAAATCCATTAGTTATTACTCCATTTGGCGCAATAAATATGTAATTGTTGATGTGATTGTAAAATCCGTTTACAAATAATTCAAAATGCGGATTTCTATATTCTAAATTCAAATCGGTCTGAAAATTTTGTTCGTTTTTTAAATTTGAATTTCCGATTTCATAACGATTACTTCCTTCGTGAACACCATTTGAAGTCAATTCTGCAAGATTTGGCGCTCTAAATCCAGAAGCTAAATTTAATCTAAAAATTATATTTTCTTTCAAATTGGTTTTGAATCCCAAAGACGAATTAAAACTTTGAAACTTCTTATCAATGGCTTCAAAATAGCCTTCGTCACCAAGAATTCCGTGCTCAATTGAAGTTATAGTTCTGTTATCAAATCGAACACCGGCTTGAAGTACATTTTTATTCCATTCATAATTTATCGTACCAAAAACTCCAAAATCATTGGTTGTTGCATCCGGAATTAAATATTCTTCACCCGAATTTACATTGGTTTGATGCATTCCTTGTGTTCCAATTATAGATTCAAATTTTCCGAATTTTGGTAAATAGTATTTTACATTATAATTGTAGGTTTTCAATTTCATGTGCAAATTAGCAACATCACTATCTTCAAATTCACTTCTGTCGTTTGAAATATATCCTAAATCAGCATCAAGCTTAGAGTTTTTAAAGAAAATGGTGTTATTCAAACTCAAAATATTGGCGAAAACTGCTTGTTTTGGAAAGGCTGTTTTCTTGATTGAAGTTTGTTCGGCGATACCATTTTCAGGAATTCCCAAATCCAATTTGTTGAAATTATAACGCAACGTAGAAGTAAATTTAGAATTGGAATACCCTAACGCAGTTTTAAAATCGGTTTCGTTATATCGTGTATTGGTCACTCGATTTCCATCTGGAATTTTGTAATCGGCATGTGTATTATAACTTCCGCGCGCTAAAAATTTTAAATTTTCTGAAGACGCTTTAACACCTAACGAAGAATTACTTCCGTTGGTATTTGAAAATAATTTTTGACTAAAATTTCCGTCAATGGTATTTGGCGCAGCAAATTTTTCGGGATTAAAATACAACACACCACCAATCGCATCGGAACCATAAAGCAATGATGCTGGACCTTTTATAACCTCAACACTTTCAATTCCAGAATCGTTTAATCCTAAGCCGTGTTCTTCACCAAATTGTTGATTTTCCAATCGAACTCCTTGTGAATAAACCAAAACTCGGTTACCACTTAATCCACGAATTACTGGCTTTCCTATTGAAGTTCCTGTAGAAACTTGAGAAACTCCTGGAATGGTTGCTAAACCTTCAATTAAAGTTGACGTTCCTTTTTGCGAAAGCGATTTCATCGATTGATGTTCGACTTTCATTACGTTTTGCGATTGTAGTTTATTGAATGCTGTAGAAATAATAACCTCATCCATTTGATGGACAGTTTCTTCTAAGATAATATCAATTTTTATCTCTTTTTGATTGGAAGAAAATGTCTTAGATTGTGATTCGAATCCTATAAAAGAAACTATAATTTTGAAATTTCCTGAAGGTAAATTAGTGAAACTATAGTTTCCTTTTTCGTCAGAAACAGTTTCTTTGTGAAGTTCAGGAATACTGATATTAGCTCCAGAAATTGATTTATTTTGTTTGTCAGAAATGGTTCCAACGACTTTGTTTTGCGCATTGGCAAGTATTGAAAATCCTATAAATAGGGCAATTAAAAATGATTTCATATAAAATGATTTATTGTTAAAACTAATTGACCGAAACTATTTCGATCAGAAAAAATTCAGTAGCAACTGAAATAAATTCGGTTTAAACAATAAAACTTGGCGGCGCTCGAAGTGCAAAAAGACTTCCTCGAAACGACTGCGTAATTTCTTTAGAATAGAAATAAGAATAAGAAACTGGAATTTCAACTTTTTTGAAAGTGAAAGAGAAAAAATCAGATTTTATGGAAGTGCTAAAAGTAAATTCACAAACAAAACAATGATCTAAATCGTGATGTGCATGTGTTAATTCAGTTTGATTTTTAGCGTATTTGTGATGACATACTTTGGTAGTAAGTTCTTGTTCTAAGTGATTAAAAGTATGCGCAGATTGTAGCACTATTGCGAACAATACTGCCACTCCAAAAAACAAACTTATTAAAACACTCTTTTTATTCATTACGACAAATGTAACCAACCCAAAATGAAAAACCATTTGAATTAACAAACTTTAAGATTTGCTAACTCAAATGGTTTTCTATAAAATTGAAAAATTAAACTAGTTTATTTGCTACTAGATATTCTGCAATTTGAACTGTATTTGTAGCAGCGCCTTTTCTTAAATTGTCAGATACAATCCACATGTTTAGTGAATTTGGTTGGCTTTCATCACGACGAATTCTACCCACAAAAACCTCATCTTTTCCATGAGCATATAATGGCATCGGATAAGTATAAGTATCGATATTGTCTTGAATCACTACTCCATCGGTATGGTGTAAAATTTCTCTAATTTCACTTACGTTAAAATCATTTGCGAATTCAACATTTACAGCTTCACTATGTCCTCCAACAATTGGCACACGAACAGCCGTTGCAGTTACAGCAATAGTTTTATCTCCAATTATTTTTTGGGTTTCACGAACTAATTTCATTTCTTCTTTGGTGTAAGCATTTTCCTCAAAACTATCGCATTGCGGAATTGCATTTCGGTGAATTTGGTATTTATAAGCCATTTCGCCTTGCACACCAGCGTATTCATTTTCTAATTGCTGAACAGCTTTTACGCCAGTTCCAGTAATCGATTGATACGTAGAAACAATAACACGTTTGATTTTATATTTTTTATGCAACGGCGCCAAAACCATCACCATTTGAATAGTAGAACAGTTTGGATTTGCAATAATTTTATCTTCTTTAGTCAATTCAGAAGCATTGATTTCTGGAACGATTAACTTTTTAGTTGGATCCATTCTCCAAGCCGATGAATTGTCGATTACTGTTGTTCCTGCTGCTGCAAATTTTGGAGCCCATTCTAAAGAGGTTTCACCTCCCGCAGAAAACAAAGCAATATCTGCTTTCATGTCAACAGCGGTTTGCATACCAACTACTTTATATTTTGTTCCTTTAAATTCGATTTCCTTACCCACAGATTTTTCTGAAGCAACTGGAATTAACTCGGTTACAGGAAAATTTCTTTCTGCTAAAACTTGAAGCATTACTTCGCCAACCATTCCGGTAGCGCCAACTACAGCAACTCTCATATTATATATTTTAGATTTTAATAAAATTTTTGAAACACAAAAGTATATAGAAAATCAATTAGTTTATCAACTTTATTAAAAAAGAAAAACCGCCTCGATTAAGAAGCGGTTTAATTAGAATATATAAATGTAGCGGTCTATTATTTTTTTAACAAATCTCTAATTTGAGTAAGTAATTCTTCTTGTGATGGTCCTGCTGGTGCAACTGGAGCCTCTGGTTTTTTCATTTTATTCATGGCTTTGATAATCATGAACATTACAAATGCTACAATTAAAAAATCAATTAAAGATGTTACAAACAAACCCCATTCAATAGCGACTGCTGGTGCAGTTTCTTTGCCTGCAGCATCAAGAACTGCGTCTTTTACAATTAATTTTTTGTCTGCTAAATTAATTCCACCTAATAAAATTCCGATTAATGGTGCAAACATTTTTTCTACAAATGCAGAAACTACTTTACCAAAAGCGCCTCCCATTACAAATGCAATTGCCATATCAACTAAATTTCCTTTTAGTGCAAACTCTTTAAATTCTTTTAACATTCCCATAATTTAATGTTTTTAGTTATTGTTTGATTTTAATTAAACATACAAATTTAGTTAAAATTTTAACATATTTTTAAATATTTTGTAGAATTTTTACTACTCTCTATAGAAGATTCGCTTCACTCTTTGTGAAATACTTGTCATAATTTCATAAGGAATCGTACCAAGTTGTTTTGCCATATAAGTCACCGTTGGGTTTTCTCCAAATATGATTACATCGGTTCCTTCTTTGCAGTCAATCCCCGAAATATCAACCATTAACATGTCCATACAAACGCTTCCTACAATTGGTGCTTTTTCGTTTTTGATTACAACATAACCTACTCCATTTCCCCAATGTCTTGAAATTCCATCAGCGTATCCTATTGGAATTGTGGCAATTTTGGATTGTTTTTCTGCTATAAATCGTCTGCCGTATCCCACACTTTCTCCAACTTCGATAGTTCTTATTTGTGAAATAATGGATTTTAAAGTTCCCACGTTTTCTAAAAGTTTTTGTTCTTCTTCATCGTTGGAAACCCCATAAAGTCCAATTCCCAAACGAACCATATCATATTGTGCTTGTTGAAAATTAGAAATTCCAGAAGTATTCAAAATATGACGGATAGGTTGTATTTGAAGCTCGTCCATCAATTTAACGGACAATTTTTCAAATAATTTAATTTGAGAAAGTGTGAAATCAATAAATTTCATATCGTCACTTGTTGCCAAATGTGACAAAATGCTCTTTACTTCAACCGTTTTATTTCCTTTGAGTTTCGCTATTAATTCGTCTATGTTTTCCTCTTCAAATCCCAAACGGTGCATTCCTGTATCCAGTTTAATGTGAATTGGAAAATTTTTCAATTTCTTCTGCTCGGCAATTTTTAGGAAAGCCGTCAATCCTTTTATCGAATAAATTTCGGGTTCCAATTGATGTTGAATAATCGCTGTGAAACTTGTGCTTTCTGGATTCAAAACCATAATTGGCAAATCGATTCCGGCATTTTTTAACGAAATTCCTTCATCTGCAAAAGCAACACCTAAATAGTCAACTTTGTGATGCGAAAGCAATTTGGCAACTTCAAACCCACCATTTCCATATCCGAAGGCTTTCACCATCACCATCAATTTGGTTTCTGGATTTAGTTTGGATTTATAAAAATTTAGATTGTGACTTATGGCGTTCAAATTGATTTCCAAAACCGTTTCATGTGTTTTCTCTTCAAGTGAGGAAACAATTTCTTCAAAATGAAAATGACGCGCTCCTTTAACTAAAATGGTTTCATTTTCAAACGAAATTTTATCCATTCCTTCAATAAATTTCTCAGTTGTTTCAAATGCAATACAGTTTGGAAACTTACTTTTAAATCCAGAAATGGTTTTCCCAATAGCAATTACGCGGTTTATTTTATTTGAAACTATCAAATAAGAAACTTGCGAATACAATTCATCGGTTACCAAACCACTTTGAAAAATATCGGAAAGAATTAAGGTTTTCTTTTTGTATTGTTTTTGACTTTCTAAAAAATCTAAGGCTATTTTTAACGACTGAAAATCAGAACTATAACTGTCATCAATAAGTGTTGTGTTGTTGATTCCGTTTTTGACTTTCAAACGCATCTCAACCGGATACAACATGGTCATTCGCTGCTGAATAATATCTTGGTCATAGTTGAAATACAACATAACCATCAAGCATTGCAAGGCATTTTCAATCGATGCTTGATCGGCAAACGGAATGGTAATTTTGAAACACAATTTTTGAAACGTGATTTTGAGTTCCGTTTTATCCGAACTTTCTTTGGCAATAACAAAAACATCGGCTTTTCCATCTTCCGAACTCCAAGTAAACGTTTTAATTTTTGGATTTAGAAAGGCTTCAATCGTTCTGTTTTTATTCATAATTAAAACTTCAACCGAACTGAAAAGTTTTAATTTTTCTTTTATTTTTTCTCCAGCATCGTGAAAACCTTCATCGTGAGCCGAACCAATATTAGATAAAATTCCGATAGTTGGCTGAATGATTTTTTGAAGATTTGACATTTCATTTGTGGTAGAAATTCCAGCTTCAAAAATTCCGAGATTGTGCTTTTCATTAATTCCCAAAACCGAAAGCGGCACACCAACTTGTGAATTATAACTTTTGGGCGAACGAATGATATTATAATCCGGACTCAACAAAAAATTCAACCATTCTTTTATGATGGTTTTTCCGTTACTTCCTGTGACTCCGATAACTGGAAAGTCAAAATTACTTCTGTAAGTTGCTGCAAAAGTTTGAAGCGCTTGAAGCGTATTTTCGACCACCAAAAAATTGGCTTTCCCTTGTAAATTGGATGGAATATAACTAACAACAAAGTTTACAACTCCGTTTTCAATTAGTTGATTAACATAATGATGTCCGTCGTTATTTGGTCCGATAATAGCAAAAAACAAAGTGCTTTCACTATTTTGCAACGAACGACTATCTATAGAAACAGCGTCGATAATTGCTATATCATTTATTCCAACAAACTTGGCTTTAATGATTGGGATTATATTTCTTATTGATAAAGTCACTTTTGACTATTTTTTATTGTCTTCCGACAAATGTTGTGCGTCTTTTACGTCAATATTTTCACGTATGGCTTTAAAATAAGCTGCACGACTCAAGGGTTCGTATTCTTCGGTTTCTCCCAAAAGAACTAAATTATCACTGTCGGATTTTCTAAAACTATAATGAGCTAAATTTCCTGTTCTAGTACAAACCGCGTGAACTTTGGTAACATATTCGGCAGTAGCCATAAGTGCTGGCATTGGTCCAAACGGATTTCCTTTAAAATCCATATCCAATCCTGCAACGATTACTCGAATTCCAGAATTGGCCAAATCGTTACAGATTTTTACAATTTCATCATCAAAAAACTGCGCTTCGTCAATGCCAACAACATCACAACCTTGAGCCAAAATAGCAATATTTGCAGCAGCCGGAACTGGAGTCGAACGAATTTCGTTTTTATTGTGCGACACCACCATTTCCTCATCGTAACGAGTATCAATAGCAGGTTTGAAAATTTCCACTTTTTGTTTGGCAAATTGTGCTCTTTTCAATCTTCGGATAAGTTCTTCTGTCTTTCCCGAAAACATGGAGCCACAGATTACTTCAATCCAGCCAAATTGTTCTTTATGATTTACTGTATTTTCGAGAAACATTTAGTAATTTCGTTATTTTAAAAAGGTAATTTCTGTTACATTTGTACAAAACAAAAATATCAAATTTATAACTACATATTCCACTTCAACTGATAAATTATGAAAAAAAGATTGGAAGCTGAATTAATAAGCATCGCGCACCGAGTTTTAAAGTTAAAAAACAAATCGGAAATAGATCAATTGTATCATGAAACTCAAAAATTATATGAAGCATTAGCGGTTTTAAAATTTTATGGCGACAATTATGAGCAATTAAAATCAGATGTTGTTGTAGAAGATTTGGAAGAAAAAGTAGCTGCTTTTGTTGAAACTAAAACTCCAGTTGAAACTCCAATCAAAGAAGTAGAAGCAACAATTGTAGCCGAAACCGAAGCAATAGAAGAACCTCAAGTTGAAGAAGAGCCAATAGTAGTAGCTATGGAAGAATCAACTGACGAAGAGGAACTTGTTGTTGAAGAAGAAATAGAGGAAAAACCAATTACTCTTGAAGAAGACGAAACAGAAGAAGAGCCTATAATTGTTGGCGAAATAACATTAGAAGAAGACGAAATTGAAGAAGAGGAAGAACCAATTGATGAATTACAAAGTGATTTGGATTTTGAACCAATTTTTGAATTAGCTGCTGAATCTCCGATTGAAGATGTAATTGAAGAAAAAGTAGAAGAAAAGAAACAAGAAGCACAACAAATTTCATTTGAAGATTTATTGGGTGAAAATTATTCAGAACCCGTTTTTGTAAAACCAAACGACATTGTGGTTCCAGATTCACTTAAAAATGTGATTGATGAAAAACCATTGTCACTTAACGACCAACATCTTAAAGTAATCAATATTGGTTTGAATGATAAAATGGCTTTTGTAAAAAATCTTTTTGGCGACAGCAACGAAGATTACAATCGTGTTTTATCACAATTAAATACGTTTAGCACTTTTGAAGAAGCTAAAGATTTTATTGATGAAATCATCAAACCAGACTACAACAATTGGGATGGCGTTGACGATTATTCTGAAAGATTTATTGAAATTGTAGCTAAAAAGTTTTCATAAATGGGCAAATTGTATATCGTCCCTACGCCTATTGGTAATCTTGAAGACATGACTTTTAGAGCCATTAGAGTGCTGAAAGAAGCTGATTTAATTTTGGCAGAAGACACACGTACCAGTGGAAAATTGCTGAAACATTTCGAAATTTCCACACACATGCACAGTCATCACATGCACAACGAGCACAAAACCGTTGAAAATTTGATTGCACGATTAAAAGGCGGAGAAACGATTGCTTTAATTTCCGATGCAGGAACGCCTGCTATATCCGACCCAGGATTTTTATTAACCCGTGCTTGTGTTGAAAATGGAATTGAAGTTGATTGTTTGCCTGGCGCAACCGCTTTTGTACCAGCATTAGTAAATAGTGGTTTACCCAACGACCGATTTATATTTGAAGGCTTTCTACCCGAAAAAAAAGGAAGACAAACAAGATATTTAGCTTTAGCCGAAGAAACTCGTACCATGATTTTCTATGTTTCTCCACATAAATTGGTGAAAACTTTAGCCGAATTTGTGCAATATTTTGGAGCAGAACGTCAAGTTTCTATCTCAAGAGAATTATCAAAACTACACGAAGAAACCGTTCGCGGAACCGCTGAAGAAGTTCTAAAACACTTTGAATCCAAAGCTCCTAAAGGAGAAATTGTGGCTGTGGTTGGCGGGAAAAGTTTGAAGTAATAGTTACCGCATATTCGCAAATTTTTTCCTATTCTCTTGATTTTCAATTTCATTTTATATATTTGTTAAACATTTACACGCCAAAATCTAATATCAAAAATCTAATATCTAATATCCTATGCGTTGGACATTACAATCGAAGCCAGAAAAAGAACAAGTTCAAAAACTACAAAGCGAACTTCAAGTAGACGAAATCATTGCGACTTTATTAGTACAAAGAGGCATTACAACCTACGACCAAGCCAAAACTTTTTTCAGACCGACTTTAAACGATTTACACAATCCGTATCTGATGAAAGATATGGACAAAGCTGTTTCTCGTGTTGAAAAAGCTATTGAAAATGGAGAAAACATTCTAGTCTTCGGTGATTATGATGTTGATGGAACCACAGCCGTTTCATTGGTTTCTTCTTATTTAAAAAGTTATTATCCAAATATTGCGACTTATATTCCGGACCGTTATGACGAAGGTTACGGCATTTCCTATAAAGGAATTGACTACGCCGATGACAACGGAATTTCGTTAATTATTGCATTAGATTGTGGGATAAAATCCATTGATCACATTGCTTACGCTAACGAAAAAAATATCGATTTTATCATTTGCGACCACCATCGTCCTGGAGACGAATTGCCTAATGCTATTGCGGTTTTAGACCCAAAACGCGTGGATTGCTCTTATCCTTATGATGAACTTTGTGGTTGCGGTGTTGGTTTTAAATTGATTCAAGCTTTAGCAGAAAACAGAAATCAATCTATTTTGGATTTAATTCCTTATTTGGATTTGGTTGCCACAGCCATTGCAGCAGATATTGTCCCGATTACTGGTGAAAATCGAGTTTTGGCAAAATTTGGTTTGGAAGTTATCAATGCTAATCCGCGTCCCGGAATTAAGGCTTTGGTTCAAAATGTGAAGAAAAAAGTATTGACCATTACCGATGTTGTTTTCATCATTGCACCAAGAATCAACGCTGCCGGAAGAATCAAACACGGAAACGAAGCGGTCGCACTTTTAACAGAATATGATTTAAATCAAGCAGAATTATTTGCATCTGAAATAGAGCAACACAATTCCGACAGAAAAGAATTAGACAAAAAAATTACCATTGAAGCGCTTTCGCAAATTGATGTAAACAACGAAAAAGAGAAATTTACAACCGTTGTATATCAAGAAGATTGGCATAAAGGCGTCATCGGAATTGTAGCTTCAAGATTGACAGAAACCTATTATCGACCAACAATTGTCTTTACCAAAAGTGGTGATAAACTGGCAGCTTCGGCTCGTTCTGTAAAAGATTTTGACGTTTACAATGCTTTGGAAGCTTGCGCGGAACATCTAGAACAATTTGGTGGACACATGTATGCCGCCGGAATGACTTTGAAAGAAGAAAATTATCAGAAATTCAAAAATGCTTTTGAAGAAGAAGTTCAAAAAACCATTACTCCAGATTTATTAATTCCTGAAATATCAGTGGATTTAGAAATCAATTTTTCAGATATAAATCCGAAGTTAATTCGATTGTTAAGTCAGTTTGAACCTTTTGGACCACAAAATATGACGCCTACTTTTATCACTAAAAACATAAAAGACACTGGTTATGCCAAACCTTTAGGAAAAGACAATGAGCATTTGAAATTATTTGTCAAACAAAATGGAAGTGAAGGTTTTGGAGCCATCGGATTTGGACTTGGAACTAAATTAGATTTAATTAAAAATCAAAAACCATTCGATGCAGTTTATTGTATTGATGAAAATGAATTCAATGGAAATGTAACTGTTCAACTTCGAATGAAAGATTTGAAGAATTAATACTACAAAAAGACAAACGAATTTTTGTTTACTTTTGCCTTCAAATAACCCTTACTTACCATGAAACAAATCATCATAACGCTTCTAGTTGTCCTACTTTTGATTTTGGGATTCAATTTATATAGTGATTATAAACGTTTTCATTCGCCTGGAAGCGATTATGTAAGCACCCAAAAAGTTGATTTGAATTATTATGATTCAACCACATTACAAAACTATTATCAAGCCATTGAAGAGGTAAATGCTTATGTGAGAACTGCTTGGGCAAACGACGATGTAGACGTAAGAAATCCAGAAGATGATGACGAAGACACCAAAGCTGTGGTTTCAGGTTATACAAAGAAACTGGGAATCGTAAAATTATATGAAGAAAAATTAGTGCAATCTGCCAAAATGAAAAACGAAGGATTGAACGATAAAGACGTAATTGCCTTTGAAGAAAGCGGTTTTAAATCAAAAGATTACAACGAATTCATTAAAAGGAAATTCTTGATGGAAACGTTTAAAAGCAATCCGGAAAAATACAGTTTGAAAGTTGGTGACTTTAATTCGTTTGTCTTTGAATTACAGAAAATCTTAGTAAAAAAAGGTTACAACATTCCTGTTGACGGGCTTTTTAGAGATATTACCTTAAAAGCAGTTGGAGCATTTGAACAAAAAAATGGACTTTTTGCTGATGGAAAACTAGATGCCGTTACTTTGGATTATTTGTTAAGATAATTATTCGAATTTCTTTAATTCAAATTTTTCTCCATCAAAAACACCATAAGTAAAATAACCAATCCAGTCACCTAGATTAACATACTCAGAGTTTTCGCCAACCTTAACGGTCATTGGTAAGTGTCTGTGACCAAAAACAAAATAATTGTAGTGCTTGGTTTCCAGTTTGCGTTTTGCATATAAAATTAACCATTCGTTATCTTCACCAAGATATTTTACATCTTCAACACCAGAAATCAATTTGTTTTTTACAGAAAGATATTGTGCTAATTTCATTCCGATATCCGGATGTAACCAACGATAAAGCCATTTTGAAAACGGATGAACAAACACTTTTTTCATTCGTTTGTAGCCTTTGTCGCCTGGACCTTTTCCGTCTCCATGACCGATTAAAAAGGTTTTATTATTGAATGTAAACTCTTTATTATCGTGATAAACCGGAATATTTAGTTCTTTTTGAAAATAATCATTCATCCATAAATCGTGGTTTCCAACGAAGAAATAAATTGGTATTCCACTATCTCGAATTTCTGCTAATTTCCCTAAAACTCTCACAAATCCTTTTGGAACTACGGTTTTGTATTCAAACCAAAAATCAAATAAATCGCCTAGAAGAAAAATTGCTTCTGCATCTTTTTTCACTTCATCAAGCCAAGCCACAAATTTTTGCTCACGCGGAAAACTTGCTTCTTGAGTTGGGGCTCCAAAATGTTGGTCGGATGCGAAATAAATTTTTTTGTTTGACATTTGAAAAATTAGAATTTACAAGTTATCCGAAGCGTACCATTCGGCAAACGAACTTTCGGTTTCTTGCAATTTTAAAGAATGTAGTTGAATGTTATTTGGTAATCTATCGCTGATTTTTTTAGCAAAATCGATTACCATGTTTTCACTTGTTGGTTGATAATCAACTAAAATAACATGATGATCACGATTTCTTAATTCATTTGCCAATTCAACGTGAGGCGTGTTTTTGTTAAAAACAGTTGCGTGATCAAATTGATCCACAATTTCTTCTCTAACAATTTTCTTTAAATCAGAAAAATCGATTACCATTCCGAATTTCACATTTGTATTGTCTAAAATTGGAGTTCCAATTACGGTTACCGAAAGTTTATAGCTGTGTCCATGAACATTTTTACATTTACCATCATAGCCATATAGTGCATGACCTGTTTCAAAAGAAAATTGCTTGGTAATCCTGATTTTACTCATTGAGAAATTATTTGATTGCAAATTTAATGAAATTTACTCGTTATCTTTTCTGTTTTTTGCGCGATAATACATCCAATAGGCAATACCTGCTAAAATTACGAACGGCAAAACATAGCCAATCCACACTCCTATTAAA
>Ga0187843_10000862_pt1 | contig 19887 bp, 14 predicted proteins | sample SpaLakP09_SKY_43_FD_134516 | JGI IMG/M metagenome (GOLD analysis project Ga0187843, IMG submission 134516) | Oligotrophic lake water microbial communities from Sparkling Lake, Wisconsin, USA - SP09_SKY_43 | ecosystem: Environmental > Aquatic > Freshwater > Lake | place: USA: Sparkling Lake...
CGTCAGCGTGCCGTTCAGGCGCAGGCCGAACTGGCCGATGCCGGTCTTGAGGTCGGTCAGCGAGACGCCGAAGTCCAGGCCGGAGATGCGCTGCTTGCCGCGGTTTTCCTTGATGAGGTCGATGAAGTCGATGTCGTTGTCATCATCGCGGTGCACGAAGCTGCCGTACTTGCCGAGGTTGCCCAGGATGACGTCAACACCCAGCGTGCTGATGAGGTTGGTCTTCTCGATGTTCCAGTAGTCGACGTTCAGGCTGACGCCGCGGCGCGGCTCGAAGACGACGCCGGCCGAGAACTGGCGCGACTTTTCGGGCTTGAGCTTGGGGTTGCTGTAGTTCAGCGTGGTCCAGAGGTCGGAGCAGTCGGTGGGCGTGTTGTCGGGGTCGGCAGCCAGGCAGACAGGGTCCACCAGGGTGGCCGACGAGCCCTCCGTGACCGGCCGATACAGGTCAGACAGACTGGGAGCGCGGAAGCCCTTGCCGACCGAGGCCCGCAGCAGCAGTTCAGGGCTGGGCACATACCTCAGGCCCAGCTTGGGGCTGGCCGCGCCACCACTGACCTGGTAGTGCTCGTAGCGCACGGCGGCCTGCAGTTCCAGCTGCTTGGTGATGGGCGCGCTGATCTCGGCGAAGCCGGCGCTGACCTTGCGCGACCTGCCGAAGTCGGAGTCGGGGCCCTGCGTGGTCTCGCCGAGGATGAGATCCTGCTTGAGCGCGTCGGACTGGTGGTAGTTCTGCTTTTCGCGGCGCAGCTCGCCGCCGAAGGCGATGGCCAGGTCGCCGCCAGCGAGTTGCGCGATGGCCTTGGAGGCCTTGAAGTCCAGGCTGTCCATGGTGCCGGTGGCGCGGCGCACCTCACCGCGGATCTGGGCCTTCTCGTAGAGGGCCAGGCCTGCGGCGCTTGACGGGCCGAAGGCGCTGAGCGTGCCGGCGGCGAAGCCGTCCATGACCATCTGTTCGTTCAGATAGCCCTGGTAGTCGCGGTCGGAGATCTTGCTGGTGCTGTGGTTCAGCGCCCATTCGTAGTCCCATCCGGCCACGATGCCGTTGGTGCCAAGCACGACGCGATTGGCGGAGGCCACCAGCTCGCTGGTGCGCAGGCCGGCTTCGGCCAGGCGGGTGCGCACGACGATGATGCGGCGCTCGTCGCCCGCGTCGAACGCGGCCAGGCCGGTGTTCTTCAGCGCCGGCACCAGCGACACGTCCATCTCGGCGTCGACGCGGTTGGGCGTGCCGGTGTAGTAGGTGCGCGCCCGCGCCAGTGACGCTTCGGCAAAGAACTGGTGCCCGCCGCCGAGCTTGAACACGCCGCGCGTGAACAGGCTGCTCTTCTTGGACTTCGGGTACAGCTCGATGTCGCGCATGTAGTCGAAGGTGCAGCCGTCCACGCCGCCGATGCCAGCCGGCAGGTAGAGGTTGGCCGGCGGGTTGCAGCCCGTGGCGGCTGCTGGGTTGATGGTGTATTCGCTGATGACGTCCTTGCCATTGGCCTTGAAGCCTTCGTCGATCAACAGATCGCGCTGCTCCGAGTCCGGCAGGTTTTGATCCAGCTTGATGTTGCCGGGAAAGGTGGCGCTGGACAGCAGGTCGGGCAGCCGGCCGGGGATGTCGAGTTCCTTGATGAACTTGCGCCGCGAGGCGTTCAGGCTGCTGGTCTTCTGCATGTCCAGCACGGCCATGACGTTGAAGCCGTCGCGCCCGTAATCACCAAAGCCGCCAGCCACCGTCCCCGAACGCTTGTTGGCGCCGCCCTCGCGTGTGTTGCCAGCCAGCACATTGAGATCCACGCCGCTGAAGTCCTTGCGCGTGATGAAGTTGATGACGCCGCCGATGGCGTCCGAGCCGTACAGCGACGAGGCGCCGTCGAGCAGGATCTCGACGCGCTGGATGGCGGCCGCCGGGATGCTGTTCAGGTCCACGCCCGCCGCGTCGCCGGGCGAGGCAAAGTTGGCCATGCGCCGGCCGTTCAGCAGCACCAGCGTGGACGACACGCCCAGCCCGCGCAGGTTGGCGGCGTTGAAGCCCATCTGGTCGCGGAAGCCGCCGTAGGCCACGCTGCCGCCGTCGGTCAGGTTGTTGGCGCCGGCGCTCAGGCGGGCGATCAGCTCGGCGGCGGTCGTGACACCGGCCTTGTCGATGTCGGCCCGCGTGATGACCTGCACCGGCAGCGCCGTCTCACCCTCGATGCGCTTGATGGCCGTGCCGGTGATCTCGACGCGCTCCAGCTTCTCCTGGGCCTGGGCGGCGCAGCTGAGGCTCAGCAGCGCAGCTGCCAGGGCGATGCGGGACGGACAAGGGCTTTTCATCTGCGACTCCAGGGCTTGAGGGGTTTGGCGCGAGTCTAGGTACCGTGGCGCTAGATGCCGGTCTCCAGGGGTGAGTTTCGTCTCGTGCACGCCACGCCCCTTATCGTTCGTGGGAGGCTGTCGGGCGTTGGGATGGGTGCGCACCCATCCCAACGCCCGATAGCTTCCTAGGGGCAGGCCGTCACGAGGCGTCTGTCATCATGGCGCGATGGAACAAGGAGGATCTCGGGCATGAGGGCATGGATTTGGGCCGGGTTGGCCGCAACGGCATTGGCAACTGGTGTGCAGGCGGCTCCGCCCGCGCCGGCGCCGGCAGCGAGTTCTGCACCGGGCTTCCGGCTGTTCCGTCCGGCAACACCCGCCTCGGCGGCCCTGGCGCCACGCGCCAATACGACCAAGCCTGCGCCTGCCGCCGCTGCAGTGCCGCCGCCGCCCGCGCCGGTTCCCGTCGTCGAAGTCGAACCCGCCATCCGTGGCTACGCCGTGCCCATCGGCGGCGCGCTCAAGGCCGACAACGACGAGGTCTGGCAGCGCATCGTGCAGCTCGCGGGCGGCAAGGGCTCACGCTTCGTCGTTTTCGGCACGGCCAGCGAAGATCCCGAAGCCAGCGCCAAGCAGGTCGTCGACCTGCTGCAGCGCCGGGGTGCCGTGGCCGAGGCCTTGCCCGTCGCGCCCAAGTTCCTGTGGGTCGACCTGACCAAGGTCGTGCGTGACCCGGCCCTCATCGCCAAGGTCAAGGCCGCCAAGGGCATCTTCTTCACGGGCGGCACGCAGGAGCGCATCGTCGACGTGCTGCAGCCTGGCGGCCAGAGCACGCCCATGCTGGAGGCCATCTGGGACGTCTACCGCAAGGGCGGCGTCGTGGCCGGCACCTCGGCCGGTGCGGCCATCATGAGCACCATCATGTTCCGCGACGCGCCCAGCGTGATGAACATCCTCAAGGGCCGCTTCGCCGACGGCAAGCAGGTGGACCGCGGCCTGGGCTTCGTCGGCCCGCATCTGTTCGTGGACCAGCATTTCCTCAAGCGCGGCCGCTTCGGTCGAATGATCCCGCTGATGATGGCCAAGGGCTACAAGATCGGCCTGGGCGTGGACGAGAACACCGCGGCCATCATCCGTGGCGACGAGATCGAGGTCATCGGCGACCGCGGTGCGCTGGTGGTCGACCTGACCGAGGCCAAGAGCGACGAGACGCTGGGCGCCTTCAACGTGCAGGGTGCGCGCCTGTCGTACCTGGAGCATGGCGACCGCTATCACATGCGCGCCCGCTCGACGACGCCGTCGGCGCCCAAGCTGCGCGGCGAGACGCACGACGCCGAGTCGCCCAACTTCAAGCCCTACTACACCGACGACGTCTTCCACCTCGACATGCTGGGCGACTCGACCATCTCGGGCGCGATGAGCCGCCTCATCGACAGCGTGCGCAAGGAGGTCAAGGGCCTGGCCTTCGACGTGCTGCCGCGCGCCAACGACCCGCTGGCTGAGCTGGGCTTCCTGTTCCGCCTCTACAAGGGCTCGGACTCGCTGGGCTGGAGCACCGAGGAGTTCGGCGGCGAGCAGTTCACCGTCACCAACCTCTACCTGGACATCAGCCCCGTGCGCCTGCCCATGCCGCTGTACGGTGGCTGGAACGGGGCGCCCAGGCCGGCTGCCGGGCCGGCCGTGCCGGCGCCGCCTGCCTCGGCACCTTCCGGCCAGTAGGCTCAGCAGCAGCGCTTGGTCACAAGCGTTGCCTTCCCCGGGCATGTCCCGTTGTCGGACCGGGCGCCGGGCTGCGATCATTTCGGGCTTGTGAACCCAGCCCCTGCGGCGCTCGTCGCCCGGGGCCAGCGCCCATCTTGCAGACCTCTCCCCAAGCCGGCACCGTCGTCGTCATCGGCGGTGCACTGAAAGCCGACAGCGATGCCGTCTGGCAGCGCATCGTCGACGAGGCGGGTGGCAGCGGTGCGCGCATTGCCGTTTTCCCGACGGCGGCCTATGAGCCCGAGCGCATTGCCGCGCAGATCGTCGCCGCGCTGACCCGCTGCGGCGCCGTCGCCGAGGTCATTCCCATCGCGCCTCATCTGGAAGGTGTCGACCTGCAGGCGCAGCTGCACGACCCGGCGCTGATCGCCCGTGTGGCCGCCAGCCGCGCGGTGTTCTTCTCGGGCGGCGCGCAGGAGTACATCGTCGACACGCTGCTGCCCGAGGGCCGGCCCACGGCCATGCTGGGCGCCATCCGCGCCGTCTTCGAGGCGGGCGGCGTCATCGCCGGCACCAGCGCGGGTGCGGCCGCCATGAGCCGGGTGATGTTCCGCGACGCGATGGACAACCTGGCCGTGCTGAAGGGGCTGTGGCGGGCCGGCCAGGAGTACGACCGCGGCCTGGGCTTCCTGCGCGAAGGCCTGCTCATCGACCAGCATTTCCTCAAGCGCGGTCGCATCGGCCGCATGCTGCCGGCGCTGCAGGCCCTGCGCTGCCCGCTCGGCCTGGGGGTGGACGAGAACGCCGCCGTCGTCATCAAGGGCAGTGCGCTGGAGGTCATCGGCGGCAGCGGCGCCTTGCTGGTCGACCTGGCCGAGGCCACGCACGACGCCGCGCTGCCCGCCTTCAACCTGCGCGGTGCGCGGCTGTCCTACCTCGACTCAGGCGACCGCCACGACTTCGATACCGGCCTGACGACGCTGGCGCCGCGCAAGCTGCGCGGCGCGCGCATCGAGCCCGCCGCGCCTGGCTTCAAGCCGACCGACGCCTCGGGCCGCTACTTTCTCGACATCCTGGGCGAAGGCTGCATCCTCGGCGCGTTGACGCAATTGCTCGATGGTGCCGAGCCCGAGGTGCTCGGCCTGGCCTATCGGGCCAAGCCACTGCCGCACGACCACTCGCCCGACATCGGCTTCGAATTCCGGCTGTACCGCGGGCCCGGTCTCGTCGGCTGGCGCGACACGGCAGCCGGCAGCGATGGCTGCACCGTGCTTGGCGCGCGGCTCGACGTCATCCCGGTGCGCGTTGCCATCCCGCTGTACACGCCGCTGGTGCCCGGCTGACAGCCGGCAAGCCGCGACACAATCGCGGCCATGTCTGCATCCGACACCCTCGACTCCCGACCCGAAGGCTTCCAGCGCGTGGCGGCAGCACTGGCCGCGAAAGCGCACCCGCACCCCCCGCTGTGGCTGGACGTCGCGGCCCGCACCGCCCAGGAAGCGGCTGACGCGCTGGGCGTGACGCTTGGCCAGATTGCGAAGTCGGTCGTCTTCCGGGTCAAGGCCGACGACTCTGCCGTGTTGGTCATCACCTCGGGCGACAAGCGCGTCGATGAGGCCAAGCTCAAGCCCCACACCGGCACGCTGGGCCGCGCCGACGCCGACTTTGTCAAGGCGCGCACGGGCTTCTCCATCGGCGGCGTGTCGCCCGCCGGCTTCGCGCCCAGCAACGGCTTTGCGGCGCCCCGACTCTTCATTGACCGCGAGCTGTTCCGCTTCGACGTCATATGGGCCGCCGCCGGGCACCCAAACGGCGTGTTCAAGCTGACACCGGCAGAGCTGGAACGGATCAGTGGTGCGCCGGTCATCGACGTGGTTCAAGCATGAAACCAGCGCTGGCGTCACCCTGTGTCAACGTCTGCCAGATGGATGCGGCCACCGGCTGGTGCCGCGGCTGCGCGCGCAGCATCCACGAGATCGCCGGTTGGGGCGGGGCGCCCGAGACGTTTCAGCGCCATGTCCTGGACCAACTGCCCGAGCGCCGTGTGGAGATGCACCGCCACGGTCTATGGCTCGGCCCGTGGCCGCCCAGCGAGGAACAAGACCGATGAAGCAGCTCACCTTCTACTTCGACCCGATCTCGCCTTACGCCGCCCTCGGTTTCGAGGCGCTGCCCGAAGCGCTGGCGGGGCACAGCGTCGAGGTCGTCTACAAGCCCATCCTGTTCGCGGCACTGCTGCAGGCCCTGGGGCAGAAGGGGCCGGCCGAGATCGAGGCCAAGCGGCGCTGGACCTTCCGCCAGGTGGCCTGGCTGGCGCATGCCCAGGGTGTCGTGCTCGACCCGCCGGCCCAGCACCCCTTCAACCCGCTGCCGCTGCTGCGCCTGGCCTGGGCCTGCGCAGCGCCCGAGGGCCAGCCAGGCGACACGCTCAGCCGCTGGGTTGTCGAGCAGCTCTTCCATCACGTCTGGCGCGGCGCGGGTGCCGATGCCAACGATGCGGCCCGCCTGGCCGCGCTGGCCGACCGCCTCGCGCCCGCACAGGAGCCGTCCGGCGACGCCGTCAAGCAGCGCCTGCGCAGCGAGACCGAGGCAGCGCTGGCGCTGGGTGTCTTCGGCGTGCCTACCGTCGAGTTCGAGGGGCGTCTGTTCTGGGGCCAGGACGCGCTGCCCATGCTGCGCGCAGCGCTCGGCGGTGACCCGTGGTTTCGCAGCGGCGTCTGGGAGACGGCGGCGCAACCCCGGCCCGGAATCGCCCGTCGGCATTGACACAGGCGGTCTCGGGACTTACCCGCGACGGCGCTCCATTCCCGCATTGAGAAACGCAAGCCAAGGGTTCCTGCTGGGTTTGTCAGCCTCGATTCAGACTCGCGTCAGAACGGGGTCAGAGGCGGTGTGAATAGTGCACACCAAGGGAAGCCTGTGAGGCGGCCCGACAACAGACGGAGACTTATCAATGGCAACTGCGACTTCCACGGCCGCCACGCCGATGACCAACGAGGAGAAGAAGGTCATCTTCGCCTCCTCGCTGGGCACGGTGTTCGAGTGGTACGACTTCTACCTCTACGGCTCGCTCGCGGCCATCATCGCGAAGCAGTTCTTTGCGGGGCTTGATCCACAGGCTGCGTTCATCGCATCGCTGATGGCCTTTGCCGCCGGCTTCATCGTGCGGCCCTTCGGCGCACTGGTGTTCGGCCGCCTGGGCGACATGATCGGCCGCAAGTACACCTTCCTGGTCACCATCCTGATCATGGGCCTGTCGACGTTCATCGTCGGCGTGCTGCCCACCTACGCCACCATCGGCGCTGCTGCTCCGGTCATCCTGATCATCCTGCGCCTGCTGCAAGGCCTGGCGCTCGGTGGTGAGTACGGCGGTGCCGCCACCTACGTGGCCGAACACGCGCCGCAAGGCAAGCGCGGCGCCTACACGTCGTGGATCCAGACGACCGCGACGCTGGGCCTGTTCCTGTCGCTGATGGTCATTCTCGGCACGCGTACCGCGCTGGGCGAGAAGGACTTCGCCGACTGGGGCTGGCGTGTGCCGTTCATCGTCTCCATCCTGCTGCTGGGCATCTCGGTGTGGATTCGTTTGAGCATGAACGAGTCCCCCGCCTTCCAGAAGATGAAGGCCGAGGGCAAGACCTCCAAGGCGCCGCTGACCGAGTCCTTCGGCCAGTGGAAGAACCTGAAGATCGTGCTGCTGGCGCTGTTCGGCCTGGTCGCCGGCCAGGGTGTGGTCTGGTACACGGGTCAGTTCTACGCGCTGTTCTTCCTGACGTCGGTGCTCAAGGTCGATGCGGCCAGCGCCAACATCTGGATCGCCATCTCGCTGATCCTGGGCACGCCGTTCTTCGTCGTGTTCGGCACGCTGTCGGACAAGATCGGCCGCAAGCCCATCATCATGGCCGGCCTGATCCTGGCGGCTGTCACCTACTTCCCGCTGTTCAAGGCCCTGACTTCTGCCGCCAACCCGGACCTCGCCAAGGCCCAGGAAACGGCCAAGGTCGTGCTGGTGACGGACCTGGCCAGCTGTTCCTTCCAGGGCAGCCCGATCGCTCGCGAGGTGGACTTCACCAGTGCCTGCGACATCGCCAAGCGCGCGCTGGCTCTGTCGTCGGCCAGCACCGAGACGGTCGCCTCGGCCGCTGGTGCGCCGACGGTGGTCAAGGTGGGCGAAAAGGAAGTCGCCGTCCCGACGGCCACCAGGCTGACCGAGCACAAGTTCGATGAAGCCAGCACCAAGGCCATCGCCGCGTTCAAGAAGGAACTGGGCGAGGCGATGAAGGCTGCCGGCTATCCGGCCAAGGCCGACATGTCCAAGGCCAACGTGCCGCTGGTGATCGGCCTGCTGTTCGTCCTGGTGCTGTACGTGACCATGGTCTACGGCCCGATTGCGGCCATGCTGGTGGAAATGTTCCCGACCCGCATCCGCTACACATCGATGAGCCTGCCGTACCACATCGGCAACGGCTGGTTCGGCGGTCTGCTGCCTTCCATCACGTTTGCGATGGTGGCCCAGAACGGCAACATGTATCACGGCCTGTGGTACCCCATCGTCATCGCCGTGGCGACCTTCGTCATCGGTGTGCTGTTCGTCCGTGAGACGAAGGACGTGGACATCTACGCCAAGGACTGAGGCCAGAGGGCGGGCCCCGTGCCCGCTTCCTCGCCTGATCGATTCGAGGCCGGCACCCGCCGGCCTTTTTCATTGGCACTGCGGGAAGCCTCTGCTTGTCGATTGCAGGCCTGCCTGCGACCATGGCGGCGATGAGCAAGCCCAAAGACCCGTCCGAATCCAGCGCCGGCGAGCAGCGCCGCCTGCAGATGGTCGACATCGCGCGCCTGGCCGGTGTGTCGGTGTCCACCGTGTCGCGGGCGCTGAACGGCAGCGAGCTCGTCAATGCCGAGACGCGCCAGCGCGTGGCCGAGTTAGCCCGCTCGCTGAACTACTCCATCAACTTCGGTGCGCGCAACCTGCGCCTGCAGGAGAACAAGACGGTCGCCGTCGTCGTGCCGTTCGATGCCAAGTCGCGCCAGCACATCTCCGACCCTTTCTTCCTCTCCATCGTCGGTTCGATCGCTGACGCGCTGACCGACCGCGGCTACGACATGCTGTTGTCGCGGGTGGACGCCGAGCACCTGGACCTGGCCTCGCATTGGTTCGATTCCGGCAAGGCCATCGGCGTGGTCCTCATCGGCCAGTGGCGCCATCATGATCAGCTCAACGACATGGCCGCGCGCAAGCTGCCGCTGGTCGTGTGGGGTGGCGAGATGCCGCAGCAGCTCTACTGCAGCGTGGGCGGCGACAACGTGCTTGGCGGCACGCTCGCCACGCGCCATTTGCTGCAGCTCGGCCGGCGGCGCATTGCCTTCGTGGGTGATGCCAACCTGCCCGAGGTGTGGCTGCGCCGCCAGGGCTACGGGCAAGCCTTGCGCGAGGCGGGCCTGGAGGTCGACCCGTCGCTGGAACTGGCTGCGCCTTTCGAGCCCGGCGTCGCGACCGGCATCGTGCAGGCTTTCTGCGCGGCGCGGCGCGATGTCGACGCCGTCGTCTGCTGCAGCGACGTGCTGGCCCTGCTCACCATCCAGGCTCTGCGTACCGCCGGCCGCAGCGTGCCGGGCGACGTGGCGGTCGTCGGCTACGACGACATGCCGCTGGCTGCCTACTGCGACCCACCGTTGACGACGGTGCACCAGCCGGTGGCCGAGGCCGGCGCCGAGCTCGTGGAGGCCCTGCTGGCCCAGCTGCGCGGCGAGCGTGCCGGGCCGCGCACCATGCCCGTCTACCTGAAGCTGCGCGAGAGCGCGCCCGGCGCTTCCTGACGGTCAAGTGCTGAGCGGCGCGGCCGGCTCCGCAGGCGCTCATTCCCCGGTCAACGGGTGTTGCTCATCGATTGCAATCTCGTTGTCTTATTTCTTGATGCCAGCAATAAATAAGTGTTTCTACTGAATTGCAATCGATTGCAAAACTATCGAGTGCCGCGCAGAATGCCGGCATGGACGGGGCGTCACTGGCGCCCCGATCCGGCCCGCCCCGAAGAGGGCGCCTGACTACCGACAACCCGGAGACATCATGCTCAGCCCCCGTTCGACCGCCAGCCGGTCCGCCCATTGCCTTTCACTCCAGCCCGTGGCCGCCGCTGTGGCGCTCGCGTTGTTGGGCGCCACCGCCCAAGCCCAGCAAGCCGCTGCCGAGTCGGCTGACGGCCTCAAGCTCGACGCCGTGGTCGTCACCGGCGCCTCGACGGCCAAGTCCAAGATGCGTTCCAGCGTCGCCATCTCGACCATCGAGAGTGAAGGCGTGGCCGCCGTCACCGCCGCCAGCGCGACGGACCTGTTGCGCGGCGTGCCCGGCATCCGCGCCGAGGCCAGCGGTGGCGAGTCCAACGCCAACGTCGCCGTGCGCGGCATCCCGGTCTCGGCCGGTGGCGCGCGCTACATCCAGTTCCAGGAAGACGGCCTGCCCGTGCTGCAGTTCGGCGACATCGCCTTCGCCACGCCCGACACCTGGATGCGCGCCGACGCCGGCTTCGAGCGGCTTGAAGTGGTGCGCGGCGGCTCGGCGGCCTTGCTGGCTTCCGGTGCGCCCGGCGGCATTCTCAACTTCATCGGCAAGACCGGCGTGGAGCAAGGTGGCAGCCTGCAGTTGACCAAGGGCCTGGACTACGACCAGACCCGCGTGGACTTTGGCTATGGCGGCCGCCTCGCGCCCAAGACCCGCTTCTTCATCGGCGGCTTCTACCGCGTGGGCGATGGCGGCCGCAAGGGCGCCGACGGTACCGAGAACGGCGGCCAGGTGCGTGCCAACGTCACGTTCGAGCTGGCCGGCAAGAGCTTCGTGCGCTTCAGCGTCAAGCACCTGGATGACCACAGCCCCACCTTCATGCCCACGCCCGTGAAGTACGTCAACGGCAGCATCCAGGAGATCCCCGGCCTGGACCCGCGCCGCGCCGCCTTCTACGACGCCGCCTGGCCGCTGGACAACACGCTGACCGGCACCAACGGCCGCGCCACCAGCAACATCCGCGACGGTCTCAGCGCCAAGAGCGATGCCTTCGGCGCCGAGGTGGACCTGGACGTGGGCGGGGGCTTCCGCCTGCAGAACAAGTTCTCGTGGAGCAAGAACTCGGGCCGCTTCATCGGCATCTTCCCGGGCGACGACGTGGCCGCCGCGCCCGCCGGCACGACCCTGGCCACCGGCCCTGACGCCGGCGCGGCTTACACCGGATCGAAGTTCACCGCCGTCGTCTTCAACACCAAGGTGGACAACGCCGGCCTGATGGCCAACGATCTGAAGTTCTCGCGCGACTTCGACCTCGGCGGCGGTGCCAGGCTCAGCGCCGTCGGCGGCCTGTACACCTCGGTGCAGAAGCTCGACCTGACGTGGAACTTCAACCAGTACTCCCTGTCGGCCCAGCAGGATGGCGCCCGCGTGCTCAACGTGCCCGGCGTCGTCAACGGTTCGCCCGGCTTTGGCGGCTGCTGCAGCAACACGCAGGACAGCAAGTACACGACCAACGCGCCCTACCTGGTGCTGAACTACGAAGCCGGCGCCCTGTCCGCCGACATCGGCGTGCGGCGCGACAACCAGAAGGCCAGTGGCGCCTACTACCAGTCCAATGCCGGCGTCAGCTATGACCTGACCAAGCCCAACGCCATCGATTACGACTTCGGTCGTACCTCGTACTCGCTGGGTGGCAACTACGCGCTGAGCAAGGACTTGTCGGTGTTCGCCCGCTACTCCGACGGCGCCGCCTACAACGCCGACCGCATCACCTTCTTCAACAACCCCAACCTCGTCAACGGCAAGAGCTCGACCATCCCGACCAACAAGGTCAAGCAGGCCGAAGTGGGCGTGAAGGTCCGCGGCGGTGGCATGAGCCTGTTCGCCACGCTCTTCCATGCCAAGACCGACGAGGTCAACGTCGACGTGACAACCGTCCCCATCGTCGCCAAGGCCAACAGCTACCGCAGCAACGGCCTGGAGTTGGAGGGTTCGGCCAGCTTCGGCATGTTCAGCCTGCTCGGCGGTCTGACCTACACCGATGCCAAACAGGCCGATGGCCGCGCACCCAAGCGCCAGGCCAAGGTCGTCTACCAGCTCACGCCCACGGCCAACATCAGCGACGCGCTGACGGTCGGCGTCGGCATCGTCGGCACGACCAAGAGCCTGGACGACGGTCCTGCGGGTTCGTTGACCATCACGCTGCCGGCCTACACCGTCGTCAACGCGTTCGCCAGCTACGCGCTCACCAGCAAGGCCACGCTCTCGCTCTCGGCCAACAACCTCTTCAACGAACTGGCCTACACCGAGAGCAATGACGGCCGCGGCGCCGCGCGCGCCTACACGGGCCGCACGGTGAAGGCCTCGCTGCGTTACACCTTCTGAGCAGCATGGCCGCCGCCAAGCCCATCCTTGTGATCGGTGAAGCGCTGGTTGACGAGTTCCGCGAGGGACCTGTCGCCGGTGGTGCGCCCTTCAACGTCGCACGCTCGCTGGCGGCATTCAGCGCGCCGGTGCGCTTCATCAGCCGCATCGGCGCCGACGACGCTGCGGGTCGGCTCGTGCTGGAGAGCGCTGCGGGCTTCGGCTTGTCGGTGACGGGCATCCAGCGGGATGCCGTTCACGCGACCGGGCGTGTCAGCGTGCACGAAGAGGAGGGCGGCAGCCACCGCTTCGAGATCCACGCCGACGCCGCCTGGGACCACCTCGAGCGCTCCGGCGCCGTGGGCCCCGGCATCGTCTACTTCGGCAGCCTTGCGCAGCGCAACGCGGTGTCCCGCGCGGCGATCCGCGCCGCCGTCAAGGGCACCGCCGGGCTTCGGCTGCTGGACCTCAACCTGAGGCCTGGCACCGATACGCCCACCCTGGCGTCTGAGTCGCTGATGCTGGCCGACTGGGTCAAGCTCAACGAGGACGAGCTCGACTGTCTGCTCGAATGGTTCGAGCCCACGCTGCCGGACCTGATGGCCCGCTTTGCCTTGCAGCGGGTGGTGGTCACGCGAGGTGCGGCCGGTTACGCGCTCTACGGCGAGCAGGGGCGGGTGCTGGCCAGCGGGGACGGCGTGGCGCAGCCCGACCTTGTCGACAGCGTGGGCGCCGGTGACGGCTTCACGGCCGTGCTTCTGGCCGGGCTGTCCCTGGACCGCGATCTGGATGCAACCCTGGCCCTGGCCAACCGCTACGCCGCAATGATCTGCGGCGTGCGCGGCCCGCTGCCACACGATCCAGCGGTGCTGGCCCCCTGGCGCGAGGCCCTGCGTGCGCTGCCCCCAGAAGAGGCGTGCTGATGAACAAGCCCCACCTGTCGTTCTCCCAGATCGTGAACATGAATGTCGGCTTCCTCGGCATTCAGTTCAGCTTCGGCCTGCAGCAGGCCAACATGAGCCCGATCTACCAGATGCTCGGCGCCGAGGGCAAGGACCTGCCCTACCTCTGGCTGGCCGGTCCCATCACGGGCCTGCTGGTGCAGCCCATCATCGGCGCGATGAGCGACCGCACGACGCACCGCCTGGGCCGGCGCACGCCTTACTTCCTCATCGGTGCGCTGCTCTGCTCGCTGGGCCTGCTGGTCATGCCCTTCAGCCCCGCGCTGTGGTTCGCGGCCGGCCTGCTTTGGATCCTGGACGCCGCCAACAACGTGACGATGGAGCCCTACCGCGCCTACGTCAGCGACCGACTGCGCGAGGAGCAGCATGCCAGCGGCTTCCTGACCCAGGCCTCGTTCACAGGCCTGGCGCAGACGCTGGCCTACCTGACGCCCAGCCTGCTGGTCTTCTTCGGCATGAACAAGGACGCTTTAGGCGCCAACGGCATCCCGGTCGTCACGACGCTGGCCTTCATCGTCGGCGCGCTGCTGTCGTTCACGACGGTTTGGTGGTCCGTGCGCAAGGTGCCCGAGTTGCCTTTGCCGGCCGAGGAGATGGCGCGCCTGCGCGCACTGCCGCATGGGCTGGGGCCGACGCTCGCCGAGATCTGGGCCGCGCTGCGCGACATGCCTTCGACGATGCGCCGGCTGTGGTGGATGGCGCTGTTCCAGTGGTACGGAATGATGTGCTACTGGATCTACATCGTGCCCACGCTGGCCGCCACCGTCTTCGGCACGGACGACCCGCACAGCGCCGGCTTCCGTGACGCGGCATTGCTCAACGGCCAGGTCGGCGGCTTCTACAACGCCGTGGCCTTTGTCGCCGCCTTCGCGATGGTGCCCTTCACCAAGCGCCTCGGTGCGAAATGGGTCCATGCCTTCGCGCTGGCCTGCGCGGCGGCCGGCATGTGGGCGCTGCCCGGCATCACCGACAAGGCCTGGCTGTTCCTGCCCATGGTGGGCATCGGCCTGGCCTGGGGTTCCATCATGGGCAACCCCTACGTCCTGCTGGCCGGCAGCATCCCGCCCGAGCGTGCGGGTGTCTACATGGGCATCTTCAACATGTTCATCGTCATTCCGATGCTGATCCAGGCGGTGACCTTGCCGCTGTTCTACGACAGCCTGCTTGGCGGTCGCCCCGAAAACGTCATCCGCCTTGCCGGCGTGCTGCTGGCCTTCGCCGCACTGTGCGTGCTGGCCGTCAAGACTCCGAAATCGTCATGAAGAACCAAGTCCAGCTCATCACCTATGTCGACCGCCTGGGCGGCCGGCGCGACGGCGCCGATCTTGCGCGCCTGAAGCGGCTGCTCAGCGAGCCTGGCTCGCCCCTGCACGGCGTGTTCGGCGGCGTGCACCTGCTGCCGTTCTTCGACGCCATCGACGGCGCCGACGCCGGCTTCGATCCCATGGACCACACCCGCGTCGACCCGCGACTGGGCGACTGGCGTGACATCAAGGCGCTGACCGAGGACCTGGACGTGATGGCCGACGTCATCGTCAACCACATGTCCAGCGAGTCGCCGCAGTTCCTCGACTACTCCGAAAAGGGCGAGGCGTCGGCCCATGCGGGCCTGTTCCTGACGCTGGATGCCGTTTTCCCTGACGGCGCTACCGAGCGGGACCTGCTGGCTGTCTACCGCCCCCGCCCCGGCCTGCCGCTGACCTACGCCTCCCTGAAGAACGGCGAGCGCCGCATCCTGTGGACGACCTTCACCGCCGCGCAAATCGACATCGCCGTGAGCCACCCTCAGGGCCGCGCCTATCTCACCAGCATCCTGCAGACACTGGCCGGCAACGGCATCGGCATGGTGCGGCTGGATGCCGTCGGCTACGCGATCAAGAAGGCCGGCGCCAGCTGCTTCATGATGCCGGAGACCTTCGACTTCATTGCCGAGTTCGCCGCCGAGGCGAGGGCGCTGGGCATCGAGGTGCTGGTGGAAATCCACGCCTACTACCAGCGCCAGATCGAGATCGCACGCCAGGTCGACTGGGTCTATGACTTCGCGCTGCCGCCGCTGGTGCTGCATGCCTTCAACTTCCACACCGCCAGCGCACTGAAGCGCTGGATCGCCGTGCGCCCGACCAATGCGCTGACCGTGCTCGACACGCATGACGGCATCGGCATCATCGACATCGGCGCCGACGCCAGCGACCGCGCCGCCCACCCCGGCCTGGTGCCGCCCGAGGAGCTGGACGCGCTGGTGGAGCGCATCCACGCCGCCAGCGGCGGCCAGAGCCGCCAGGCCACGGGTGCTGCGGCCAGCAACCTGGATCTCTACCAGGTCAACTGCACGTTCTTCGACGCCATGGGCCGTGACGAGACGGCCTATCTGCTGGCGCGAGCCATCCAGTTCTTCCTGCCCGGCGTGCCCCAGGTTTACTACGTCGGCCTGCTGGCCGGCCACAACGACATGGACCTGCTGGCCCGCAGCCAGGTCGGCCGCGACATCAACCGCCATCACTATGCCGAGGACGAGATCGCCCGCGACTGCGAACGCCCGGTGGTGCGCCGGCTCATCGAGTTGATCAAGCTTCGAAACCGGCACGCGGCGTTCGGCGGCGACTTCATCGTCGAGCCCAGTGGCGAGGACGAGTTGCACCTGCGCTGGCAGCAGGGTGGCGACTGGGCGGCGCTGCGTGTCAACTTCCGCCACCTGGCCCACGAGCTGAGCTTCAGCACCGCCGACGGCGGCACGGAAGTCCTCGCCTTCAGTTGAGCGTCAGGCTTGCTGCGCAGAATCCACGTCTTTCAACGTTGGAGACTCAAGCATGTGGAAGATCGTCGTGGGCTTTGTCCTGTTCGCCGCGCTGGCGCTGTTCATCCTGACCAAGAGCGGCGGCAACATCGACCTTGGCGGTGAAAAGCACGACGTCACCGCAGCGCACGAGCCGGCAGCATCCGAAGCCGCATCGGCCGCCGTGGCCACCGCCGTTGAAGCGGCGTCCATGCCGGCTTCCGCCGCGTCTCAATGAATCTCTGAACCCTCGCCGCCGGCGCGTTGAGGCGCGTTGAGCGGCAGACGCATCAGCATCTGCGTGCCCTGGCCCGGGGTGGACCTCACCTCGATCTGGCCACCCAGCACATTGGTCACGATGCTGTGCACGATGTGCATGCCCAGACCCGAGCCGCCCGTGCCTAGCTTGGTCGTGAAGAAGGGGTCGAAGATGCGCCGCCGCACCGACTCATCCATGCCGCGGCCGTCGTCGATGACGCTCAGTTCCGCCTCGGACTCGTTCAGCGGCGCGCAGTGCACCGTCACTCGGCCCTGCGGCAAGCCGTCGAAGCCGTGCAGCAGTGCGTTCATCAGCAGGTTGGTCAGCACCTGTCCCAGCGCGCCGGGGTAGCTGTTCATCAGCAGGCCGTGGCTGAGGTCGGTCTGGATGATGAAGGGCGTGTGCTTGAAGCTGGGCTCCACCATCACCAGCACGTCCTCCACCACCTTGCCCAGCTCGAAGTCGCGCCGCATGTCGTTGGTCTGGTCGATGGCGACCTGCTTGAAGTCGCGCACCAGGTCGGCGGCCTTCTGCACATTGCGCTGCAGGATGTCCTGGCCGCGCCGCGTGTCGCGCGCCAGTTCCTCAAGCAGGCTGCGGCGCAACTGCACGCCGCCGGTCAGCATGGCCTCCAGCTGCTTGTAGCGATCGTCCAGCGCCGACACGACCGTCAGCGCATTGCCCAGCGGCGTGTTCAGCTCATGTGCGACGCCGGCCACCAGGCGGCCCAGCGACGCCAGCTTCTCCGATTCGACCAGTTCGCGCTGGGCCGTTTGCAGCGTCTGCAGCGCTGCGGAAAGCTCGGCGTTGCTGGTTGTCAGCTCGGCCGTGCGCAGGGTCACGGTCTCTTCCAGGTTGAGGTTGTGCTGGCGCAGCGCCTCAAAGGCTGACAGCAGGGCCTGGCGCATGCGGTCCATGGCCACGCCGACCCGCGCGATCTCGTCTGCGCCGCTGACCTGCAGCGGCTGCTCCAGCCGCCCCGCGGCGAGCGCCTCGGCCGCGCTGGTCAGCTCGGTCATGGGGCGCATCACATAGCGCTGCAGCACCCACAGCATCAGCACCAGGGACAGGGTCAGCGTGATGCCGCTGCGCCAGACGGTGCGCCAGCCCTCGGCCCGCTTGGCCTGCAGCAGCGGGGCAGCTGTCATGGTGATGGTGAGCTGCGCAATCTCGCGGCCGTCGCGTTGGATGGCGCGGGTCTGGCTCAGCGTCAGGGTGGTGTCGTCCGTCTCCCGGCGGCGCTCGAAGGACAGGAAGGGCGCCGATGACGCCGGCTCCACCACCTTGACGGCAACGAAGCGTGGGTCGTCCACCTGGGCCTTGACCATGGGTTCGGCCAGGTCCGGCGAGACCTGCCAGACGGGCTCGGCCAGCGACAGCGACATGACCTCGCTGGTGCGCGCCAGGTCCCGCTTCAGATCTTCCATCGCCGTCTCGCGCGCCGCCTGCACGTCGTACAGCAGCACGGCTGTCGTGGGCAGCAGCAGGCCCAGCAGCAGGGCCAGGACGACGGCGAAGGTCAGCGAGTTGCGCTGCCAGCCGAACAAATGAGGCGTTGGCGTGGGCAAGGGAGGGGAGGGCAGTGCGGGGCGGTCCGGCATATTGAGGGCGCGCAGGTGGGCACGGCAGGCGACGCCAGTGTAGGCCGGCCAAATCCGGCCGAAATGCGCACACGGCGTGTGCGATGCCCGGGTTTTTCCTGGGTCAAGGGGGCTGCTGCTCACGATGGAGCTGGCCCCACAATCCGCCGCCAGCGCGCCGTAGCGGCGCAGCTATGGAGAAAAAATTGAAGCGTTGGGTTGGCTTGGCGGTGGGGCTTGTGGCCTGCATCGGGATGGGTGGCGCGTTGGCGCAGGGCGTGTTGCGCGTCGGCATGGTGGCGGGGTTCTCCGGCCCGGTCGCCGGCATCGTGCAGGAGAGCGCCGACGGCGCGCGGCTGTACTTCGATTCGGTCAATGCCCAGGGCGGCATCAGGGGCCAGAACATCGAGCTTGTCACGATGGATGACAAGTACGACGCCGCGATGGCCGTGACGCAGGCCAAGTCCCTGGCCAGCCAGGGCGTGCTGGCGCTGATGCTCAGCCGCGGCACCGGCCCGACCGAGGCGCTGCTGCCGGTGCTGAAGGAAAACAAGCTGGCGCTGATCGCCCCGGCCACGGGCGCCATCAGCCTGCATGAGCCGGTGCAGCCCTATGTCTTCCATCTGCGCGCCAGCCACCAGAAGGAGGCCGAGCGCGCGGTCAAGCACCTGGCCGGCATCGGCGTGAAGCGCATCACCATCGTGCAGGTCAACGACGCCTTCGGCAACGACGCCGGCAAGGGCGCCATCAAGGGCCTGGATGACCTCAAGCTGCGCGCACTGTCCAGCCTGCGCTTTGACCGCAACAAGCCTGATCTCGCGCCGACCATGCAGGCCATCGCCAAGGCCGGCATCGAGGCGGTCGTGCTGATCGGCCCGGCCTATGCCGTCGTCGAGGGCGTGCAGGCGCTGCGCGCTGCCGGCTCCACCGCGCATGTCGCCACGCTGTCCAACAACGCCTCGGCTGACTTCGTGAAGGCGCTGGGCGAGCACGGGCGCGGCATCATCGTGACCCAGCTCTTCCCCTACGAACGTTCGACTGCCAACCTGATGGTTCGCGAGGCCCTGAGCCTGGCCAAGTCCGCCGGCCGCAACGAGCTGACGCCGGCCCACATCGAAGGCTTCGCCGCCGCCAAGCTCGTCGTCGAGACTCTCCGGCGCGTTCCCGGCAAGGACGTCACCCGCGATGGTGTGCTCAAGGCGCTGGACGGTGCCCGCATCGACCTCGGCGGCCTGCAGGTGCACTACACCGAGAAGGAGCACAGCGGCCTGGAGTACACCGACGTGTCCATCGTCGGCGAAGACGGCAAGTTCAGGCGCTGAGTTGAAACTGCCCCTCGCCCAGTCCCGCGCCGATGGACGCGGGCGTGCCTGGTCGGTCCCCCGGGGGGACGGCGATGCTTGCGGCGTTGAGCCGCAAGCACATCGCCAGCGCGGGCCGGCTTGGGAGCGGCCCGGCGCTCGGCCCGCAGGTTTCATGCGCTGCGGGTGCTACGAGTCCGGCATGGATAGCTGGTGTGATCGCGCGATGATGCGGCTTGCTGGCGCAAGCCACATTGATTGGAGCGTGCGATGGATCTGGGATTGAACGGCCGCTGGGCGCTGGTCTGCGCGGCGAGCAAGGGCCTCGGGCGCGGCTGCGCCGAGGCGCTGGTGGGCGAGGGCGTCAACGTCGTCATCACGGCGCGCGGTGAGGCGGATCTGCTGGCCACGGCCGCCGCACTCAGGGTGCTGAACCCAGCTGTCGAGGTGCGCACCGTGGCTGGCGACATCGCCACGGCCGACGGCCGCGCTGCTGCACTGGCGGCCTGCCCACAGGTCGACATCCTCATCAACAACGCCGGCGGCCCGCCGCCCGGGGACTTCCGCGACTGGGGCCGCGAACAGTGGCTGGCCGCGCTGGAAGCCAACATGCTCACGCCCATCGACCTCATCAAGGCCACCGTCGACGCGATGGCGGCA
>Ga0187843_10000863_pt1 | contig 19885 bp, 7 predicted proteins | sample SpaLakP09_SKY_43_FD_134516 | JGI IMG/M metagenome (GOLD analysis project Ga0187843, IMG submission 134516) | Oligotrophic lake water microbial communities from Sparkling Lake, Wisconsin, USA - SP09_SKY_43 | ecosystem: Environmental > Aquatic > Freshwater > Lake | place: USA: Sparkling Lake...
CGCTGGAGCCGCGCGATCGCCAGGGTGGCCCTGGTTTCGCAAACGGCCTCGGCGCCCTCCTGCTCCAGCATGCGTCTGACCACTTCCAAGTTGATTTCGCTGTCATCGACAACCAGCACACAAAGACCTAGAAGTCGCTTGCCGGCGACGGCTAGAGCTGAATCATCGATCGGCTGATGGAGCAATTGATCCAAGGCGGCCGCATCGGCAGGTTTGAGCGGCAGCGTGACGATGAACTCTGCACCTTCGGCCGCGGCGCTGCGCAAGGTCAGGCTCCCCCCCATAAGCTCCACCAGGCGCTTGGAGATGAACAGCCCCAGGCCGGTGCCCCCGAAGCGCCTGGTCGTGGACGCATCGGCCTGCACGAAGGGCTGGAACAGCTTGTTCTGCAACTCGATGGGAATGCCGATGCCGGAGTCGCGAACCGAGAGGTGCAACTGTGCGCCATCGACTCGCGCGATCAGGCTCACGCTGCCGGCCTGGGTGAACTTCAGTGCATTGCTGAGCAGGTTGCTCAGCACCTGGCGCAGACGGGCTGCGTCGCCGATCAGCCACCTGGGCATTTCAGGGTCCTCGCACAGCGTCCAGCCCAGGCCCTTGCTGCCGGCCTGAATGGCGAACACCGCATCCAGCTCCTGCAGTACATCGCGGGGGCTGTAGGCTGCGCGCTCCGCTGTCATCTCACCGGCCTCGATCTTGGCCAGATCCAGCACATCGTCGATCAGCGACAGCAGCGAGCGCCCGGAGATCTGCAACTTGCCAAGTAGCTGACGCTGGTCTTCGTTCAGTGGAGTACCGGACAGCAGGTGGGCGATGCCGATGATCGCGTTCATTGGCGTGCGAATTTCGTGGCTCATATTGGCCAGAAACATACTCTTGGCTTCGCTGGCCGCTTCGGCTTCGAGTTTCGCGCGACGCAGCGATTGCATCAGTTGATGCTGATCGGTGACGTTCTGCAAGGCGCCCATCAGGCGCACCGGCCTGCCAGCTTCCCGGTCCACGATGCCGAGCGAACGCACCACCAGCGGCGTGCCGTCTCTTTGCACAAAGGGAACTTCCAGATCCCAGCCGATGCCGTCCTTCATGCCGCGGTTCACGGCTTCTTCGATCTGCTGGCGTGCGGCCGGAGGGTAGAAATCCAGTGACTCATCCAAATGGGGCTGGTGGTCAACGGGCACCCCATGGAGTCGGCAAGTCTGCGCCGACCAGAACAAGGTCTGAGTGCGTAAGTCCAACTCCCACCCGCCGACACCGGCCAGCTCATTGGTTCGGCCGAGCAGCGCCTCGCTTCGGCGCAGCGCGGTTCTTTGCGCCATGTTTTCAGAGATGTCGACCAAGGTGCCGAAGACCCATTCGGCGGTGCCATCAGGCATTCGACGGATCACCCGGCCGCGCTCCTGGACCCAGACCCAGTGGCCTTGTCGGTGCTGCATCCGATGCTCGCTGAAGTACTCCGCCTGCGCGCCGCGTATCAGCACCTCCAACTGCTCCGTGATCAGCTTGCGTTCCTCCGGGTGGAGTCGCGCGTCGCGCAGGCCATGATCCGGCGGCCCGAGGTCTGCGACCGGCCAACCCAGAATCTCGGCCCACCGCTCATTGACCTTCAGGGCGCCTGATGGCACATGCCACTCCCAGGTGCCGGCATTCGAGCTCAGCAGCAGGTTCTGCAGGCGCTGCCGTGCTTGCAGCAACTCGGCCTCGAAGCGCTGTCTCTCCGTGGCGACAAAGAACGCCCAATGAACCCGCGTCGACGCCGGCGCTGCTTCGCCCCGATCGCAGCGGGCGTTCAGGAGCACGGCACGCTGCTCGCCGCTCGCGCTGCGCAGTTTCAGATGGATCTCGTCCACGCGCCCCTGCCGCCGCAGCAGGGGCCAGACATGGGTTTGCATGAAGATGCGCGAGGCCGGCGGCATCAAGTCGTCCAGATGCCACGATGCGCCAGATGGCGGGGCCATGCCGAACTGTTCGTGCAGTTCGGCATTCGTCAACAGCGCCCGTCCCTGGCCGTCGGTGACCAGCACGGCGCAGGGCAGCAGGTCGAGATCGGAGGCCAGTTGCTCCACCTTCAGGCAGCGTCCGCCGCGTCGCCCAGATAACGCCGCATCGCATCGATCACCAGCTCGGGGTGGCTCATGTGCGAGCAATGGCCAGTGACATCCAGCAGCTCATAGCGACTGTTCGCCAGCGCTCGGTGCAGGTACTGCCCGACTGCCTGAGGCGCCAAGGCATCGTTGGCGTGCTGCAAGATCAGGCTTGGGCAACGCACCTTGGGTAAATCGGCGCGGTTGTCCGCAAAAAAAGTGGCGCGAGCAAACACCCGGGCAGTCAACGGGTCCGTAGAGCAGAAGCTGCGCTCCAACTCCGCACCGGTTTCGGCGCCCTCCGCGCCCGCCACCACAGGCGCCAGGTAGCTGGCCCAGCCCAGGTAGTTCTGATCCATCAACTCCAGCAAGCCTTCCAGATCGGCGGCCTCGAATCCCCCCTGGTACTCGGGGGGATGATTCAGGAAGCAGGGCGAAGGCCCGATCAGGATCATCCGTTCGAAAAGATTCGGTCGCTGCAGATGCGCCAAGAGGCCGATGCTGCAACTCACCGAATGTGCGACCAGGGTGACGCCCTGACTCAGCTCCAAGGCGTCGCAAACCTCGATCAAATCCTGGGCATAGCCCTCCAGCCGACCGTAGCGCTGCGGGTCGAAGGGGGCTGAACCGGACGCCGGCCCGCTGCCGGTGTAATCCAGCAGAATCTGCCGGTGGCTGGACTCAAAGGCCGGCGTGATTCCAGACCACATGCCCTGATGGCAACCAAAGCCGTGGGCGTAAAGCAGCACCGGTCCCTGATGGCCAATGCTGCGGACATGATTTCTCTCTAGGGGATTCATGCTGTCCTTTCAGTGTCGTTTCGAAAACTGATTCTCGTCCCTCGGCGGGGCCTACGAACCCAGACCCCGCGCTTCCAGCAGACTCAAGGCCTTCTCGAAGTCAAGATCCTCCACGCATCGCTCGACCGCGTCCAGCTCCTCGGCACCCAGTCCCTGCTCGCGAAGCCAGAGTCGCAGGCTCTGCAGAACGTTTCCAGCCTCAAGGTCCTGCCTGCGCAGAAGGCTCAGCAGTTCCGCGAAAGCCGCTTGGGCGTCCGCCAGCGGCGACTCCTGCGGCCCGGCAGACGTTGTTAGGGGTTGTGCCAACCAGGCATCGGCAGCGCTATGCAGCGCCGCGATCGACTGTGACAAGCTGCCCAGCAGCGCGGTCAGCTCTGCAGGTGTCGCTCCGTCACGCAGGCGCTCCTCGCCTTCGGCCGCCAGTGCCTGGACGCGCTGCGCCCCCAGCAGGCCGGCCGATCCACGCAGCTTGTGAAGATGCGCTACGGCCTGTTCAGCAGGGAGTTCGACCAGGCCCTTAACCCACTCGGAGTCATGCGATTGCAGCAGCCTTGCCAGCAGCCGGTGGAACAACGCCGTGTCGCCGCCAAGCCGGTGCACCGTGCCCTGCAAGTCGATGCCGTCAATCAGTGGCCAATCCGCGGGCAGTGCCGTCTGCGCATCGCTGCTGCGTACCGGGAGCGGTGCACCGCGCCGCGCTTCGATGTGTCGCCGCAGCGTGCGCACCAGGGTTTCAGGGTCCAGCGGCTTGGTCAGGAAGTCGTCCATGCCAGCCTCCATTGCGCGGCGTCGTTCTTCCGCCAGCGCGCCAGCGGTCAGGGCGATCACCGTCAGCTCGCGCAGCTGCAGGCGCTCGCGGATCTCCCGCGTCGCCTCCAGTCCGTCCATGCCGGGCATTTGGATGTCCATCAGCACGGCATCGAAGACCTCACCCTGGGCCAATCGATTCAAGGCCGCCTCGCCATGGTTGTCGCACAGTACCACCGCCCCTTGGCGTTCCAGCATGCGGCGCGCCACCTCCAGGTTGATGTCGCTGTCATCCACCACCAGCAGACGAACGTCGGGCAGCAGGCCTCCGCCGAGGCGCTGGATCACCGATTGATCCAGCAGGTGCTCACTGCCGCCCTTGCGCTTGGCAATGGCCTCGTTGACCGCGTTGAACAAGGTGGAGGGGTTGGCCGGTTTGGCCAGTACCGCGTCCACTACCTCGTCGATGTCCTCGGTCTGCAGGGCCTGGCGCTCATCCTGGGTGATCAACAGGGCTGCCGGCACGCTGCCCGCGGGCAGCAACGCGCGAAGCCGACGCATCGCGCTGATGCCGTCCAGACCGTCGCCCAAGTTCCAGTCGACAAGCAGCACGTCAGGCATTGGTTGCCCCGTCCTATGTCGCTCCTGTATCAGGTCCAGCAAAGAGTTCGCCTCCGCGAAGCTCCGGGCTTGCCATCCGAAGGCGGAACACAGGGCGGACAGGCGCTCACGCTGCACCGCATCGTCCTCGACAACGATGGTTTCCATCCGATGGGGTGCAATGCTGACGGTGTGCGCATGCAATTGCAGCGGCAGCTCAAGGGTGAACACGCTGCCTTTCCCCGGCTGGCTGACCAGCCCCACCGTGCCGCCCATCAGCCCGGCCAGGTGCTTGACGATGGACAGCCCAAGCCCCGTGCCGCCAAACCGCCTCGTTGTCGACGCCTCGGCCTGCGCAAAGGGCTGGAAGATCTGCGCCTGCACCTCGGGCGGGATGCCCACGCCGCTGTCCCTGACCGTGAAGCGAAGGCCTTGGCGGTAGGCGTCAAGGTCGAAGCGCTCGACATGCAGGCTGACCTCGCCGCTTGGGGTGAACTTGACCGCGTTGCTGAGCAGATTGGTCAGCACCTGCTTGAGCCGCTGGGGGTCACCGACGAGCGCCTCGGGAACCCCGGATGCGCTTGCCACCTCCCAGCTCAGGCCCTTGGCCCGCGCCTGGTCAGCGAACACCGCGTCCAGGTCACGCAGCACCGCCGAGAGCTGATAGCCGATCTGCTCCACGGCCAGCTCTCCGGCCTCGATCTTGCTGAGGTCCAGCACATCGTTGATGACGCCGAGCAGCGAACGACCCGCCACCTGCAGCTTGCTGAGCAGTTGTCGCTGGTCCTCGTTCAACGGGGTGTCGGCCAGCACATGAGCGATGCCGATCACCGCGTTCATCGGCGTGCGGATCTCGTGGCTCATATTGGCCAGGAAAATGCCCTTGGCCGCACTGGCCGCCTCGGCGGCAGTCTTGGCATGGCGCAGCGCCCGCTCTGCAGCCAGACGCGCTGAGATGTCCTGGGCGATGCCCAGGTAGCCGACGATGTTTCCGCGCTCGTTACGCACCACGGTCACGGTCAGAGATACCGGCACATGGCTGCCGTCCTTGCGCACATAGGTCCACTCGCGCTGCTCGGTTCCCTGGCGCTCGGGCAGGGTGACAAAGACGCGGAAGCCTTCTACCGTCTGCCCCTCTGCGGCGCTGAGTTCAGCGCCGCGCTGCACGACTTCGTCTGGCACATGCATGACGGCCGGCGTCTGCCGCCCAACCATCTCGTCCGCCGTGTAGCCGAGCAGGCCTTCGGCCCCGGCGTTGAAGACGGTGATCAGCCCGTCGGGTTCCGTGGCGATGATGGAAAAGTCGGTTGCTGCTTGCAGCACGCCGCGCAGCAGGTTGCCGAAGCGCTCGCGCTCAACCTGGGCGGCGCGCATTTCGGAGATGTCCAGCAAGGTGCCGCTGACCCACTCGGCGCGACCGTCAGGCGTGTGGGTCATCACCCGTCCGCTGGACAGCGTCCAGACCCAGTGGCCGTCTCGGTGACGCAGACGGCTCTCGCACACGTACTGCCGGCTTTCCCCCTTGAAATGCGCAATGAGCAGCTGGCGCGTTCGCTCCAGGTCCGCGGGGTGAAGGTATTCGACCCAGCCTTCCCCGATCATCGGCGGCAACGCGTCGAGCTGATGGCCCAGTATCTCCGCCCAGCGCGCATTGAAATGGGTCTCGCCGCTCTGGCAATTCCACTCCCAGGTGCCGGCACCCGTGCCCTCAAGGATGTTGCTCAACCGGATTCGCTCACTCAGGAGCTCGCGGGTCTGCTCGATCACGCGACGCTCCAGGCTGCCGTTCAGCGCGGCAAGGCGGCCCTGATGACCTTGTTGCAAGCGCCAGTAAAGAAACAGCAGCGAATAGAGCGCTGCGGCCAGCAAGACAGGTAGCCACAGCAGGTCTTGCCATTGCGACACGACCTGCTGCTGCATGGCACTCATCGGCACCACCGCGCGGTAAAGCACCCGCGCGCTGGGGTCGCCGGCGTTCGGGTCAACAATGCTCTGCGCGCTCAGCACCTCGCCCTGCTGGCTTTGCCATGCGCGCAGTGTGTCAGCAGGTGTCCGGACGCCCACCGAAATTGGGTCGTAGCGGTCCGACCAGACTTCGCCAGGCAGGCCTTCCACTAAGCCCTGGCGGCTCAGCCAGCGCTCGTCACGGCTCAGCACGTGCAGGCTGCCACCCCAGGGCAGGCGAAGTGCCTCGGCACTGAAGCGCGCTGAGATGTCAATGTCCATCTCCAGCACTCCGAAGAGCTTTTCACCGTCCAGCACAGGCATTGAGTAGCGGAGGAGCTGCCTCTGCGATTCATCCGACTTACCCTCGCTTGGGCGATTCTGCGTCTCTATGGGGTGGGCCCAGGCTTCACCCCTGAGCAGGGTGGAGCGAATGTCGTTCAGCAGAGCTATCCGGGTCGTGTCGAAGCCCTGATCGAATAGAACTTCGCCGCGTTCACCTGGCTGGCGCCGCCAGCTCACTAACTGGCTTGCCGGCCCGGCAAGTCGAATCAGCCTGACCTCCTGCGCATCCAGGTTGGCCCTGCCATAAGCTGCGAAAATCTGGCCCATGCGTTGCTGCCAGAGACGGCGGCTGGAGCCATCCAGCGGGTCCCGCCCGGAGGCATCGCTGCGAATCAGCCCATTAACCGGCGGCGTACCGCTCAGGAAGATCAGCGCCGATTTGCGGCTTTTGATTGCGGTGTTGCCCGCGTTGCTGCGCTGGTCGGCCAAGGCCTGCAGCTCCCGCTCGAAGCGGGCGGCAACTGTCTCTCGCACCTGCCACCAACTGAACGCGGCGTATGCGCTTCCCACCATCAGCAGGGCCAGTAAGGACCAACGGGCGAGCTGGCTGCGCGCAAAGTCCATCAGGCCGCGTTTGGCCGCCCCATCGTCGAGATCAGCTTTCGGTGTTGCCGTGACGAGGTGGGTGATCAGCGACGCCAACAGACTCAGCAAGACCCCAAGCGCCAATATCAGCCCGACGGGGGCTACGTTTGCCTGGCTCTTCAAGGCCGGGGTGGCCTGCAGCTGAAGTTGCCAACGCCGCCCGAACACCGAGAGCTGTTTTTCGACGATGCGCCCGGGCACCGCTGCAAGCTCGGTGCCGCCTTGCTGCGTCGTGAAGAAGGGTCGAGGCTCGCCCACCTCACCAATACTGAGATCCACCAACGCGAACTCGTCGAGCAGGGGCTTGAGAACATCCTCGGCCAGCAAGGGGGCATAGGTCCAACCCAGAGTAGCGGCCAGGCGGCCAGCCCCGTCCGGCGGCAGGGCACCAGGCGAGTACATGGGCAGCATGATCAGGAAGCCTTGCCGAGGTTTCTGGTCAGCCTGCACCAAGGTGAGCGGCGCAGTCAGGCGGACCGCGCCGTCACGTGCGGCCGCTACGGCGGCGTCGCGACGGGTGGTCTCGGAGGCGATATCCAGGCCAGCTGCGCCTTGGTTGGCAGCCTGGGGATAGATGTATTCGATAACAAAACGGTCACCTGAGTTGGGCGCTAGCTCGCGAAGTTGGAAGCTGGGCATACCGTCACCACGGGCACGGCGCAACTCGCCGTCGTCGTGGCCGGTTGGCCAACGCCGGATGAAACCGAAGCCCCGCGCCCCAGGAAACTCTCGCGACAATTCTCGGCTTTGCGAGTAGGCGGCGAAGGTCTCCCGATGAATGTTGGCCCCGCCGCCTGCGAGGATGGCGCCGCGAGCCCCGCGCAGGCCGTACTCGTAGAGCCCGAATCGGGCCTCGACTTGTTGCGCGGCCCGTGCAATTTGGCGTTCCAGTTCCGCGGCCAGCCGCTGCTCGTTTTCGTAAGCTAGCCACCAGGCGGCCATCGCCGTGACGATCAGGCCAAGCATGCAGACCCACAGCCAAGGGCGTCCGTTCCGTGGCTTCCTTAACATCGCGCTCCTTGCAGGCTAGGTTGTCCGCGGAGCTCCCCGCTCCAAGGATGGACTTTAATTGCAGAATAGGGTGCGGGTCGCACACGCACAGCCTGTGGAACACGATAGGGAGAAGACAAATGGCCGATAAACCACGCCTGCTGCTGGTCGACGACGACACGGTCGCTCTGCAAGTCCTGAGCAAGACTCTAGCGCCATATGCGCGCATGCGGTTTGCGCGCAGCGGTACAGAAGCACTCAAGGCCATCGATGAGGAACTGCCCGACTTGCTGATTCTCGACGTCAATATGCCGGGGCTTGGCGGGATGGATGTACTGGCAACCTTGCGCGCCAGGTCGGTCAGCGCGCACCTGCCAGTCATTCTTGTCACCAGTGCCAGCGACGAGGCTTTGGAAGCAACGGCGCTGGAAATTGGTGCGCAAGACTTCATTCGAAAGCCGTTCCAGCCGGAGTTGCTGGTGCACCGGATGAGAGCGCTGCTGCGGCTGTCCGCACTGCGCCTGCCGAACGCCTCGCTGATCAAGGGGCGGCTTCGCCTGGGCGCTCGCATCTTGCTTGTCGACGACGATCCGTTGGCCATCGAGGCCATGCGCGCGTCCCTGGCCCCGCTTGGGGCCACTTTGATGGCAGCTGCAGACGGAGAGCAGGCTCTTGCCTCGATGCATGCCGATGCTCCCGACCTGGTGCTGCTGGATGCCGAGATGCCTCGACTGGACGGCTACGCCGTCTGCCAGGCCATGCAGGTGGACCCCGTGCTTGCCCAGGTGCCGGTGGCCTTTGTCAGTGTCAATGCCGAAGCCAAGTTCGAAACGCTCAGTTTTGCTGTGGGGGCATCTGACTTCGTGGCCAAGCCCTTCAAACCTGAGGTCTTGCTGGCCCGGGTTCGCAAGCTGCTTCAGTTGCGCAGCGAGCGCGAGGAGGCGGTTGGTGCCATTGCCGCTCAGTGGCAGGAACTGGGTGACCGCCGGGTGGCCGAGTTGGTCTCGGTCGCCTCGGACGCAGTCATTTCGGTGGATGCCGCCGGCTTGGTGCGTTTGATGAACAAGGCGGCAGCGGCCTTGTTTGGCGTTTCGATTGAGCGTGCACTCGGCCAGGAAGCCGAGGCGGTGCTGCCCGGCTGGATGGCAATGGGCTTCGCCAGTGATGCCTTTAGCCTTGCCAATGAGCGACGGCGTAGCGGCCAGGCCGCCCGGATCTTCCGCCTGTACCGGGGTGACGGGGGCGTCCGCTCGGTTGAGCCGGTGGTCTTTCAACAGGGATCGGCGCAGCACCGGATCACCACCGTCGTGCTGCGCGACGCCACGGACCGGATCGCTGCGGAGCAGCTCCGCGAGGCCCACCGTGACATCGTGGTCGCTTCGGCCATTCAACTGGCCCTGCTTCAGGCGCTGGCTAGTGGAGAGCGATCGGTCGAAGACCTGGTCGCGGCCTCGCAGGGACGGATCGCCCTGCCGCTGAACCCACCGCACCTCAGCGAGTTCAGCCTTGCCCCGGAAATGTTGCGCGTAGAGAAATGGGGGCTGGAGCGGCCGGTGCCGATCAGGCTGAATCTGGCGCTGCCGGCCCGAGCGCTCAGCGTGATGGGGGACGCCGACAACTTCCGCCAGGGGCTTGAACAACTGCTGATCACAGCGGCCTCGGGGGTCACGCAAGGCTTGGTCGTCGACATCCACTTCAATGCTGAAGAGGCAATATCGCTGAATGTCTGTATTCGTTTGGAAGCTGCGGATCTCAGCCTCGTTGAATCCACCGCTTGGCGCCTGGCTTTGATGCAGTTGGCGGCAGGCGGGGCGATCATCGTGGAGAGTGCTGGAGCTACAAATCCACCGACGAACCTCACCTTCAGGCTCTTTAGACCCAACACCTCCACGGGCAGCGTCGACTGAGAAAGAAGCTTCATCGCATACGTTTCACGCTGCGCCGAGAGTCAGCGTGTGGGCGAGCGGGTGATAGCGACTGCTCGCGACCTGCACTTCTGAGCTGAGCAGGGGTGTCTGATCCTCGCCCGGATCAAATCTCGCTTTACCCAGCCGTCTCCGGGGCATCATCAGTCCCAATGCCCAGAGGCCTCACGGTGGGCTCCAGATTGGAATGGTCAAGCTACAGCTGCATGGCGGGTAGGCACTTGCTGCGCCGCAGATGGGAGCCGCGTTCGTCCTGCCAATCGAATGCGTTACAGAAGCAGCTCGATCCACGTCTGCCTCCAACGGCTTATAAGTGCTGGTGAATCCGGGGCGATTCAGAGCTTCCGCGCAAAAAGTCTCACATAAACTCCGAACATGTCGGTTACCAGTTCCTCCAGCCGTCTTGGACTAGCGTATTCCGACGCGCGCAGTCTCGACTGCTTGCACGCCAGCGCCTGAGGCTAGGCTGGGTCGTCGAGAAAGCGCCATGACCAGGGAGATATACCAATGATGGAGCAAGACCTGCTCGAATCTCGCATCCTGCTCGTCGATGACGAGCCCGGTGCGATTCTGCTGATGCGCAGCATGCTGTGCGACTTCCGGCAACTGACGTTTGCTCGATCGGGTGCGGAGGCGCTGCGCCAGATCCGGGCTTCGCGGCCTGACCTGGTCATCGTGGACGTCAACATGCCCGGTATGTCGGGCCTGCAACTCTGCGACCAGTTGCAGGCCGATCCGGCGCTGAAGGACCTGCCGGTCATCGTCGCCACGGCGGAGCAGTTGACGAGTGTCGAGTCGGCTGCATTGCAGCGTGGCGCCGTCGACTTCGTCACCAAGCCCTTGGTGCCGGAGGCCTTCATCGCCCGCGTGAGTTGTCACTTGCGCGCCCGCGAACTGGCAGAGCGTGTGCACCGAAGCATCGCCGGTGCGCAGCTCGCCAGCGCTCCAAGCCAGGCGCCCGCTCGCCTGCTGATCGTCGACGACGACATCGCGGCCATCACTTTGCTGCAGCGCACGCTCGCCGACCTCGGCACCATCCACTACGCCACCACTGGGACCGATGCCTTACGGTTGGCGCACCAGATCCGGCCAGACCTGGTGATGCTGGATGTCCACATGCCAGGACTGGACGGTTTTGCCGTCTGCGCGGCGCTGAAGGCACAGCAGGAGTTCAAACATGTGCCAGTCGTCTTCGTGACCCGTTTCAGCGACGCAACGAACGAACAACGTGCTCTGGACCTGGGGGCGGCCGACTTCATTCGCAAGCCCATCGAATCCAGCGTGCTGCGCGCGCGCGTGCGGAACCTGCTGGCGCTCAAGGCGCGCGTCGACGGCGAACTGCGTGCGCTTAGCGAGCATTGGCGCAGGCTAGCTGACGCGCGGGTGGCCGACGTCGTCAGGACGGCAGGGGACGGTGTGGTCAGCTGCGACGCCAGCGAGCATGTGCTGCTGGCGAATGCGGCGGCGGCGCTGCTCCTGGGCAAGCCTGGCGATTCGCTCGTGGGCATGGCGCTTGATCAGCTGCTGCCGAACTTTGCGCCGCTGTTGGATCTGGCGCTGGCCATGCCCGTCCGGCTCACGGTACCAGGCCCCAACGAACGGGGGCGACCGTTGGAGATCAGGGCTTCACGTTCGGAAGACCGGTTGCTGTTGACGCTGGTGATCCGCGACATCTCGGAGCGCGAGCAACTGGAAACCGAGCAGCGCGCCCGCGCGGTGGCTGAAGCGGCCACGCAAGCCAAGTCAAGGTTGCTCGCCTTTGTCAATCACGAGATGGGGGCGCCGCTCAACGCCGTGCTTGGATTCTCTCAGGTGATGTGCGGCGACGATCTCAACCCCCTGCCGCCTGCCCAGCTCGTCCGGCTGGGCCGTATCGTCGAGGGCGCGCAACAAGCCCAGCATCTGATGGCCGACTTGATGGACTGGTCGCGGCAAGAAGCGGGCAACTTGTCCGTCCACCTCGGCCCTGTAGATGTAGGAGCGAGCCTGCGGCAGGCCGTCGAGTCCGTCCGCCCCGCTGCCGAGCGGGCCGGCGTTGAACTGATGATGGCCGAGAGCGGGAGCGTCGCACCCGTGATGGCCGATGCACGCAGGCTGGTTCAATGCATCACCAACCTGCTGACCAACGCGATCAAGTACAACCGAAAGGGCGGCAGCGTCCGGGCTGAACTCTCCTGGATGGGCTCGGACGTTCGAATAGATGTCCGCGATCAGGGCATGGGCATGACGGCAGCACAGCTGTCCCATCTGTTCGAACCCTTCAACAGGCTGGGTCTCGAGACCTCTGCACTGCCCGGCACTGGCCTCGGGCTGGTCATCACCAAGGGCCTGATCGAGGCCATGCAAGGCCGACTGCTCGTCGAGTCCATGCCCGGGCAAGGCACCTGCTTTGCCATCGTTCTTCAGGTTGCGGCTGGCTAGAGAATCGTGCGCGGTGGGCTCGGTGGCTCAGCCCGGCGCCTGCGGCTTTGGGCTGATCTGGCGCGTCGCACCGACCGATGTGCTGGCGTCCACGGTCGACGTGCGGGATGACGGTGATCAGGCGTTGGCGATCGGTAAAAGGCGGCCACGGACGGCCAGGAGCGATGGGGAGGGCCGAACAGCTGTGGGTTCAAGGGCCACTTCGGAGCAGGCCTGGCCCAATGGCCGGCCCATAATCGGAAAAAGGGGGCACGCTTTGAAACCTTCTAATCGAAAGAGTCAGGCAACACTGTTGCGCAGGTTCTGGCTTTCGGCGTGCTGCGTTGGGCTGACGCTGTTCGCCGGTGCCGGCCGGGGAGCAACGCTGACGCTGGCGGTGGCCGACATCCCCTACTCGGCCCCGGTGCTCATCGCCGAGGCCGAAGGCTATTTCGCGGCCGAGGGCCTGGCTCTGCAAGTCAAGCACTACCCGGTCGGGCGCGTATGCCTGGAAAAGCTGCTGGCCGGTGAGGCGCACTTCGCCACCGTGGCCGACACGCCGATCACGCTGGCCGGCTTCACCCGGCGCGACTTCGGCATCCTGGCCACGACCACCCTGTCAGGGCGCGAGAATCAGATCGTGGTGCGCACCGACCGCGGCATCCGTCAGCCCGCCGACCTGGCGGGCAAGCGGCTGGGCGTCATTTCGGGGACCAGCGGCCACTATTTTGCCGACACATTCCTGCTCTTCCACGGGGTGAAGATTGACAAGGTGACCGAGCAGCCCCTGGACCCCAAGGACCCGGCCGGTGCCCTGGTGCGTGGGGAGGTGGATGCAGCATCGCTTTTCGGCACCTACGCCACGGAAGCCCTGCATCGGCTGGGGCACCAGGGCCGGGTGCTGCCTGGCCCTGCCTTCTTCAGCGTCACCTTCAACATCGTCAGCCGGCCAGCCAGCCAGGGTGTCAGCGACGACGATGCCATGAAGCTGCTGCGGGCCGTGCAGCGCGCCACGGCCCTGCTGCAGCGCGAACCCGAGCGCGCCCGTGCCATCGTGGCCAAGGCGCTCAAGGTGTCCGTGGAGGATCTGGCAAAGACCTGGGACGGCTTCGAGTTCCGGCTGCATCTGTCCCAGTCACTGATCACCACGCTGGAGGCCGAGGCCCGCTGGGCCTTGCGCCGACGGCTGGTGCCGGCCGGCGAGGTACCCGACTACCTGGACCTGGTGCGCCCCGAGCCGCTGAAGAAGCTCGATGCGCGCGCGGTGAACCTCATCAAGTGAGCCCAGCTTGCAAGTCCGCCGGTTGATGTTGTGGGGTATGGCACTGGCCTTTGGGCTGGTGGCCGTGCACCAGGTCGCCGTCGAGGTGCTGGAGCGGCAGCGCGAGCGCATCGACGTCGTGCAGCTGGCCGTCGGCAAGGTCTCGCGTGACGCCGCCGGTCTGCTGGTTCTGACGCAGGACTATCTGCTGCACGGCCATGCGCGGGCGCGGCGGCAGTGGCATGCCGTGCACGGCGAGCTGACCCAGACCCTGCACGCGCTCGACGGCCCGGAGGTGGGCCTGAAGGACGATATCGATGATCTGGTGGCCGTGACCATGGGCCTGCCGCCCCTCTTTGCCGCACTCGAATCTGCGGCCGGGGAGAGCGCCGCCGATGCCGACGCCGAATCCGAGGGCGCGCGGCGCCAGATGCTGTCAGACCACCTGGTGGGTGAGACGCGCCGCATCAGCGACGGGGCCTTCGACCTGGTCAGCCGGCTGATCGATCTGCGCAGCCAGCAACAGCGCCGGCTGCGGCTCGCGACCTTGACCGCGAATGCGTCGCTGGCTGCGCTGCTGGCAGGTCTGGTGGCCGTGGTGATGCGCCGCGTGCTGCGCCCGATGCGCCAGCTGCAGGACACGGCGCGCCGCATCGAGGCCGGCGAGTTGCAGGCCCGCAGCACCTACCTGGCGCCGGATGAGTTCGGCTCGCTCTCGCAAAGCTTCGACGCCATGACCCAGGCCTTGCAGGACCGCCAGACGTCGCTGGAAGCCACCCGCCGAGACCTTCGCACCGTCCTTGACGCCGTGCCCTCGATGATCGGCTACTGGGACCAAAACCTCGTCAACCGCGTTGCCAACCAGGCTTACCACACCTGGTTCGGTGTCGATCCCGGCACCTTACCCGGGCGCAAGATGCGCGACCTGCTGGGCCCGGCCCTGTTCGAGGCCAACCGTCCGTTCGTCGAGGCGGCGATGCGGGGCGAGCCGCAGACCTTTGAGCGCTCTATCCCGCGCCCAGACGGCCGGGGCCTGCGCCACTCGCTCGCCCACTACCTGCCCGACCGCCAGGGCGACGAGGTGAAGGGCTTCTACGTCATCGTTCACGACGTCACCGATCTGAACGAGAGCCGGCTGCAACTGGCAGCCGCATTGCGTGAGAACGAGGCTTTGCTGGTGGCGATCCAGCAGTACGCCATCTTCTCCGAAATGAGCCCGGACGGCCGCTTCATCACGGTCAACGACAACTTCTGCCAGATCACTGGGTTCTCGCGCGAGGAACTGCTTGGGCAAACCTATGCCGTGCACCAGCCCCAACTCGCCTTGGGCGACTTCGACAGCGAGATCTGGCCGGCCTTGCGCGCCGGCCGGTCCTGGCAGGGGGAGATCGGCGGCGTCGCGAAGAATGGCAGCGTCTATTGGACCTACGCGGTGATGGTGCCCGTGAAGGCCGCGGACGGCTCGATTCAAAAGTACGTGTCGATCCGCACCGACATCACAGCGCAGAAGCACCTCGCGCAGGAAGTCCAGCGCAGCAACGAACGCTTCGAGCTGGCCGCCGGCGCCGCAGGCATCGGCGTTTGGGACTACGACCTCGTTGCCGGCACCCTGGTCTGGGATGACAAGATGTTCGAGCTGTACGGCCGCTCTCGTTCGGGCGGGCATGAGCCTTACACGCTGTGGAGTGAAAGTTTGCACCCCGAAGACAAGGTGCACAGCGAGCAGGCGATGCAGGACGCCATCGACGGACATGCCGATTTCGAGCCCCAGTTCCGCATCGTCCGCCCCGACGGTGTGGTACGACAGCTCAAGGCTATGGCCCGCGTCGTGCGGGACGCCGACGGCCGACCGCTGCGCGTGATCGGCGTCAACTTCGACGTGACCGAAAGGCTTCACACCGAAGCCGCGCTGCGGGCCAATGAGAACCTGCTGCGCAGCGTCGGGCGCATGGCCCTGGTGGGCGGCTGGCGCGTTGACCTCCGGGCCGGCCAGGTGCACTGGAGTGAGCAGACGCGCGCCATCCACGAAGTGCCGGCCGACTTTGAGCCGACGCTGGACACAGCCATCACGTTCTACGCGCCCGAGAGCCGCCCGGTAGTCACCGATGCTGTGAACCGGGCGATCGCCAGCGGCCTAGGCTGGGACCTGGAGTTGCGCCTGGTCACCTACACCGGCAGAACGGTTTGGGTGCGGGCGATGGGCGAGGTGGAATTCGACGCCCAGGGCAAGCCGGTGCAACTGGTCGGAGCCTTCCAGGACATCACCGAGCGCCGGCGCACCGACGACCTGCTCCGCGCGGCCACCGCCGCGGCCGAGGCCGCCAACGCGGCCAAGAGTGGCTTCCTGGCCAATATGAGCCACGAGATCCGCACGCCGCTGAACGCGGTGATCGGCCTGTCGCATCTGCTGCAGCGCACGCCGCTGAGCACCGAGCAGGCGCCCTATGTGCAGAACATCCTGCTGTCGGGCAAGGCGCTGCTGGGCATCGTCAACGACGTGCTGGACCTGTCCAAGATCGAGGCCGGCGAGATGGGGCTAGAGCGCACCACCTTCAGCCTGCGTGATGTCAGCTCGTCGCTGCCGGCGCTCTTCGAGGCGCAGGCCCGCAACAAGGGCCTGGTCCTGGCCATGACGCCTGAAGCCACGCTGCCTGATGCACTGCTGGGCGACCCCACACGGCTGCGCCAGGTTCTGGTGAACCTGCTGGGCAATGCGATCAAGTTCACCCAACGCGGCCAGGTCAGTCTGAGTATCCAGGCGCTGGCGGCGCCGGCCGGCCACTGCCGCCTGCGCTTTGAGGTGCTCGACACCGGCGTGGGCATCGCCGCCGATGTGCTGCCCACGCTTTTCGCGCCCTTCTCGCAAGCCGATGCCTCCACCACGCGGCGCTTTGGCGGCACGGGGCTGGGCCTGTCGATCACCAAGCGCCTGGTCGAGCTGATGGGCGGCCAAGTAGGCGTGCACAGCACGCCGGGCCAGGGCAGCTGTTTCTGGGTGGAGTTGCCTTTCGAGCTGGGCGACGCCACCGAGCTCGCTCACGCCGCCCAGGGTCATGTGGACGGCCCGCGCCTGCAGGGCGTGCGAGTGCTCCTGGTGGACGACAGCGACATCAACCTGCAGGTGGCCGGCCGGCTGCTGGAGCTCGAGGGCGCTCTGGTACAGCCCGCACGCGACGGCGCCGAGGCGCTGCGCTGGGTGCAGCAGCGCTCGGACTTCGACATCGTGCTGATGGACGTGCAGATGCCCGTCATGGACGGGCTGGAGGCGACGCGGCGCATCCGAGCCATGCCCGAGCGCGCCCGGCTGCCCATTGTGGCGCTGACCGCGGGCAACACCGACACCGAACACCGGCGCGCACGCGAGGCCGGGCTGCAGGACATCCTGTCCAAGCCCATCGACCCGGAGCTGCTGGTGCAGGGCGTGCGCCGGCTGCTCGGGCGCGCGCCCGTCGTCTCCGTGGCCGCCCCAGTGGTGAACGACTCGCCGGATTGGCCACAGATCGAAGGCATCGACGCCAATGATTCGCGCCGGCGCCTGGCGGGCGACGTGAAGCTGATGCGCAGCATGCTGCGGCGCATGCTGGTGCTGTGCGAGGAATGCCTGGGCGTGCCGGCCACCACGCCCGAGCGGCGCCAGGCACTGGAGGCGTTGATGCACAAGCTCAAGGGCAGCGCAGGCACCCTGGGGGCCAATTCGATTGCAACGCTGGCAGGGCAGGTCGAGGTGGCCTGCCAGCCGAATCAGGAGGGGACTTTGGCTCCGCTGCTGGCGCAGTTGGGCGAGGAGACCCGGCAGTTGCACACGGCCGCGGCCGCCTGGCTGCAAGAGCCGCCTGAGCAGCCATCAACCGAGGCCGTCGCGCCGTCGCTGGACACCCAGGGCATGGCTGACCTCGTGCACGCGCTGATGTCCAACGACCTGACGGCAATGGCCATGTTCGAGGCGCTGGCGCCAGCGCTGCGCGGCGTGCTTGAGGCACAGGTCTTCCAAACGCTGGCGACCTCTATCGAGGACCTCGAGTTCGAGCAAGCGCTCGCTGTGCTGCAGGAGCGGTCTTTGATCCTGCCGGATCAGCGAAAGTGAACTTTCTATGGCCAGTCGATGTCCTCGCCTCAGTGCCGGGGTTTCGCGGCATACAAGTGCGGCGGCCCGTTGCATCGTTCACCCGAAACAGCTGGCACTCGACCGAACGAAGGCGCAGAAGACCATTGGACGCGGGCTTGGACCTTTGCACTTCGACGCTGGCCCAACAGTGAAGCGGCCAGCTCGCGACGTCCCCGTGGCCGCAATAGGGCCGTAACCTTAAATCCCATCTCGGCCGCAGGCTGGCGGGGTGAGCGCGGAGCTCAGCCGACACTCGGCGCCAACCTGAGATCACAGCCGGTAACGTCAACACGCGTCCTGTGGGCCGCAGCGTCCGCCGCGCCCTGGGATAATCCTCTCCATGACCGAAAACGAGGCAAGCGCAGCCGGCTCCCCAGCGGACGACCAGGAACTGCGCTTCGAAGACTATTTCCGCGAGGGTGCCGCGCCGACCGAGGCGCTGCTGTGGTGGCAGCTGGAGCGCAACGAGCCGCTCTTGAATGCGCTGCGCGCGCTGTGCCACGGGCCGGCGGCCCTTGTGCGACTGCGCGTGTGGGTGTTCATGGAGCTGATGGCGCTGCCGGAGTCGCGAGTGGCGCGCGACACACTGAACCGGCACTTCCACACCCTGCGCGACGAGGCGCTGGAGCTTGTGCTCAAACGCCTGCGCGAGGCCGAGCTGCTGGCCTGGGACGGCAGCAACCAGCAATACAGCGTGACGCCGCTGGCGCAGCGCCTGCTGGGCCTGCTCTCACCCCTGACCCAGGGCGCCGAGCAAGACGCCGATCTGGCGGCCTTGCTGGCCAACGTGGCCGGCGCGCACCAGATGGGCACGCTGGACCCAGCGCAGCTGCATCACCTGCAGGCCCAGCTCTCGCGGCTGTATGACGAGTTTGCCGATGCGATCGCCAGCGGTTCGGAGTTCCATCTGCGTCGCGCGCGCCAGCGCTTCGAGCGGGCGCTCAAATTGGTGGAGCGAGCCAGCGAGGTGCTGAAGGCCGTGATCGAGCAGGCGCAGGCCGATGGCAATGCGCGGTTGGAGCGGTTGGCGCGCGAGCTGGGCCTGGCGCAGGCGCGGCTGCTGGCGATGGCCAGCCAGTTCAACCGGGCGCTGCAGCAGGTGGACCGCCAGCGCGTGACCCTGGGCTCCACCGGCATCACGACGACCGATGTGAGGCGCTGGCTGCAGAGCGTGCCCTTCCTCGAGAACCTGTCCCTGGGTGCGCTCTCGCGGCCGGTGCATCCGGTGCTGGTCGCCCAGCACGAGTTGCTGGACACGGCCGAGGCCGAGTTCGAGCGCGACCGGCCCAAGCCGAAGGAAATCGAAGCGTTGCCCACTGCGCAAGTCGCACCGGCGGGCGAGCTGGCGGTGATGAGCCTGCCGCCGGAGATGGGCTTGATGCAGGAACTGCTGGCACGTTGGACCGCCGCCGGCGAGGTGGAGCAAGACCTCGCCCCCGCAGTGCTGGGCGGCAGCTACGCCCGTGCCTCCTACCGCGCGCAGCTGCTGCCGCTGCTGGGCGACCCGCAGGCGCAGCATCTGACCGGTGCCACCGGCGACATGGCGCGCCAGCCCTGGCGTGTGCAGTGGTCGGCCGAACAGGGCGCGATTGACGACGAACATATCAAGTGGATGAGCCGCGGCCTGCTGCGCTCGACCGAGTCCGAAGAGTCCAAGGACAGCAAAGAAACATGAGCGCTACTTTTGATGATGCCGCCCAACTCGCGGCGCAGCTTCTCGCGCGCCGCTGGCTGCCGCGCAACAACCCGCTGGTGCGCCGTGCGCTGATCGACAACGACATCTGGTCGGCCCTGGGTGTGCGTCTGGCGGCGGTCGGCCTGCGCGTGGTGGACAACCTCTATTCCGACTACATCACGCTGGCCATGCTTCGGCCGGCCGAGGTGGCGGTGTTCGGCGAGACGGGCCTTGCGGCCAACAACAACCTGGAGCTGCCGCGCGACGGCGTGGCCCTGCTGGTGGTGCTGTGGTCGCTGATCGTCCTGCCCAAGCGCCAGCGCCAGGTCGCACGGGCCGAGGCCAAGGCCGAGGGCCAGGACGAGATGTTCGCCACCGACAAGCCGCTGCCCCTGGCCGCCAGCGTGTCGCCGACGATCTCCTACCG
>Ga0187843_10000864_pt1 | contig 19874 bp, 17 predicted proteins | sample SpaLakP09_SKY_43_FD_134516 | JGI IMG/M metagenome (GOLD analysis project Ga0187843, IMG submission 134516) | Oligotrophic lake water microbial communities from Sparkling Lake, Wisconsin, USA - SP09_SKY_43 | ecosystem: Environmental > Aquatic > Freshwater > Lake | place: USA: Sparkling Lake...
AGATGCTGGCCATCGGCCGGGCCATGATGGCCAAGCCGGAACTGCTGATGCTGGATGAACCCAGCCTGGGCCTGGCTCCGCGCATCGTCAAGGAAATCCTGCATATCGTTTCCGAACTGCGCACGGCCGGCATCTCGGTGCTGCTGGTGGAGCAGAACGCGCGCGCAGCCTTGCAGACGGCCGACTACGGCTATGTGCTGGAACTGGGCAAGGTCACCATGCAGGGGGAGTCCGCCAAACTGGCGGGCGATCCGCAGGTGATCCAGGCCTACCTGGGATTTGGCAAGAAGGCGGAAGCCGAGGTGGTGACGGCTTCCTGAGGCTTGACGTTTTCTGCACCATGGCATGACAAAAACACATAACGAGGAGACCAACATGAAAAAGCTTTTCCTGCTGCTGGCCGCGCTGACGCTGGCCTTCCAGGCCCATGCGGCCAGCGACGCCGACAACACCACGCTGGTCCCGCCGCAACCCAAGCTGGCGTTTTTGGCACGTTTCTCGGTGGACCTGGTGGCGCCGATCTGGGAACTGGGGAAGACCTCCGACCTGGGCCGCCGCCGCATCATCCCCATCACCGGCGGCAGTTTCAAGGGACCGCTCATCAATGGCGAGATCCTCAACAACGGTGCCGACTGGCAGACCGTGGCCGCCGATGGCCTGGCCATCATCGATACCCGCTACCTGCTCAAGCTCGATGACGGCGAGCTGGTCTACCTGCAAACCCGTGGCGTGCGCTACGGCCCGCCGGAAGTGATGGCCGAGGTCGCCAAAGGCAAGCCGGTCGATCCTGCGCGCTATACCTTCCGCCTGTTCATGAACTTCGAGACCGCCTCCAAGAAGTACGACTGGCTCAACCGCGCCATGGGCGTGGGCTACGCCATGCGCCTGGGCAATGCGGTGGTGTATGACGCCTACCTGCTCAACTGAGATGGACGGAGCCGATGACGATGCACTACACGCCCCCGTTGCGCGACTTCGCCTTTGTCCTGGATGAAGTGCTGCAGGCCCCGCAGGTCTTGCGCGCCTTGCCAGCGCACGCCGAGATCGATGGCGAACTGATGATGCAGGTGCTGGAAGAAGCCGGACGCTTCGCCGCTGACGTGGTCGCGCCCTTGAACGGTATCGGCGATCGCGAGGGTTGCCGTCTCGAAAATGGAACGGTCACCACGCCCCCCGGATTCGAGCGCGCCTATGCGCAGTTCTGCGCGGGCGGCTGGCCGGCGCTGGCCTGTGCACCCGAGCATGGCGGCCAGGGCTTGCCGCATGTGCTGGACTGCGCGCTCTATGAAATGCTCAGCGCAGCCAATCATGGCTGGACCATGTATCCCGGCTTGCTGCATGGGGCCTATGCCTGCCTGGCGGCGCACGGCTCGCCTGAGCTGCAGGCACGCTATCTGGAAAAGATCGCCAGCGGCCAATGGCTGGCCACCATGTGCCTGACGGAAGCGCAGGCCGGCAGCGACCTGGGGCAATTGCGCACACGCGCCATGCCGCAGGAGGATGGCAGCTATCGCCTCACCGGCGACAAGATTTTCATCTCAGGGGGCGAACACGACCTGACGCCCAACATCATTCACCTGGTACTGGCCCGATTGCCGGATGCGCTGCCGGGCAGCAAGGGACTGTCGCTGTTCCTGGCGCCGCGCGTGCTGGACGATGGCAGCCGCAATGGCGTGCACTGCACCGGCATCGAACACAAGATGGGCATTCATGGCAGTGCCACGTGCAGCCTGCATTTCGAGCAGGCGCAGGCGTGGCTGGTCGGTGAAGCGGGACGCGGACTGGCGGCGATGTTCGTGATGATGAATGCGGCGCGCCTGCATGTGGGCGCGCAGGGGCTGGGGCTGGCTGAAGCGGCCTGGCAGCGCGCCAGCGCCTATGCGCGTGAACGCCGCCAGTCGCGCGCACCGGGCTCATCCGGCAACGACCTGATCGTGCGCCACCCTGCCGTGCAGAAACTGCTGATGGAACAGCGCTGCCGCATCGAAGGGGCGCGCCTGCTGACTTGCTGGGCGGGGCTCCTGCTGGACCTTGCCGAGCATGATCCCGATGCGGCCCAGCGCCGGCGCCATCATGAACGGCTGGAATTCATCACGCCGGTCATCAAGGCCTTCCTCACCGACCAGGGATTCCAGTGTGCCAGCCGTGCGCTGCAGGTCTTCGGCGGACACGGCTATGTGGTCGAGACGGGTATCGAACAATTCATGCGCGATGCCCGCATCACCATGATCTATGAGGGGACCAACGAGATCCAGGCGATCGATTTCCTGATGCGCAAGGTACTGGGCGATGAGGGGAAGCGGCTGGATGATTTCCTCACGCTGGTGCGCGCGGACATCGAGGACGGAACGCTGCTTGGCGACCAGGCCCGATTGCTGGCCAACGCTGTGGATAAATTAAGTGAATTGGCCACGCGTATCGCCACGGCGGCGCTGCAATCGCCCGCCCTGCCCTACTTTGTTGCCGATGAAATGCTGCGCCTGGCCGGCCATGTGGCGCTGGGCTGGATGTGGCTGCGCGCCGGCTGCCGGGCGCTCTCGGCCATGGCCTCGGACCCGGCCTGGTACGGCGGCAAGCGGGATGCCGCGTGCTATCATTTCGCCTTTGTGTTTGCGGAAGTCCACCAGTTGTCCAGCGTGATCGAAGGCTGCCTGGCAACCGGGCTGCCGCCCCTTCCTACCCACCTGGACCACCATGCTGCCCAAGAAGCCGGCTGATTTCGATTCCGACGACGATGCAGCGCCGAGCGCGGCGCTGGACCAGCAACTGCTGCTGAGCCTGGTCGGCTACAACTGCCGCCGCGCTTACATCACCATCATGCCGTTATTCGAAAAACGGATGGCGAAGTTCGAATTGCGGCCAGTCGACTTCACGGTGCTCAGTCTGCTCAAGGCCAATCCCAACATCAACCAGAAGCGCCTGTCCAAGGCCATCAACGTCTCCCCGCCCAACCTGGCGACCTTGCTGGACAAGCTGGAACAGCGCGGCCTGGTGGTGCGCCAGCGCAATCCGCAGGATCGCCGTTCACAGGTGCTGGCGCTCACGCCCGCGGGCATGCGCATGTGCACCAAGGCCGAACAGACCGCCATCGAGCTGGAGCTCAAGGCCACGGAGATGCTCTCGGACGTCGAACGCGCCCAACTCATCGGCTTGCTGCAGAAGATGTTCCTGCCGCAGTAAGCGGCCTTTCATTCCATTCTCAACGCAGGAAGACCAGCTCGGCGTAGCTGGGGTTGGCGTGCGCGCGCTGGTATTGCTTGAGGTCTTCGATGACCTGGGCACGCGTCAGGCCCGGCTGTTGTTGCTGCTCGGCCGCGGCGGTGCGCGTTTGTTGCGCCGGAATGCTGATGGTCGAGGTCGGCTCGGCCTTGCCCGGTTCGCCGGCATAGGCTGCCTGCGCTGAGATGGCGGCTACGGCCAGCGTGGCGGCCAGGACGACTCGGCGTGTGAAGATCTTGTTCATGTTCTGCTCCCTGGAATGCAAGCGGATGCTGCACGGTGCGTATCGCTTATGAGTGCTTCATTCCCATGCGGGAAGTTTATTGTTTCTTATCTGCGGGAAAAACCGGGGATCCCGCAATGCTCTTTTGCGCGCGCTGAAAGAATGCCTGCAAGCATCTTGTCCATTTGTCAGCACTGGTATGACCAAATGATGAGTTACACGGCTTTTACCCGCCTCCATCGGGTTTTCTCCCTGGCCGGCTGACGCGACAATCAACAAATCTTATAAATAATTTTCAGGGGAGAGACATGAAAATCGGCACCCGTCTTGGCGGCTCCTTCCTGCTGGTCACGCTGCTGGCTTGCGTACTCATTACGGCGTCCCTGCTCACGCTGACACGGATCGGCCAGCACTGGGGTGATTTTTCCGGCACGGTGCTGAGCAAGCAGGATTACGCCACCCAGGGCTACATCAAGCTGGGCGACGGCGTACAGAATTTCAAGAATTACGTGATGCGCGGCAAGGACTATGACAAGCACTTCCTGGCCGACATGGATGCCATCGCCCGCCTCATGGCCCAATATCGCAAGCTGGGCGTGGACAACCCCAAGGAAGAAGAGCTGCTGCAGAAGATCAGCACGGGCGAACGCAATTATCGTGACGCCGTAGCCAAGGCGCAGGCGATGAAGGCCGCCGGGGCAGCGGTCAACGAGATCGATGCTTCCATCAGCGGCGCCGACAAGGTCCTGGCGGCGGGCTTTGCGGGACTGCTGGCGATTGCGCGCGAGAATGCCAATGGCACCGGCCAGGAAATCTCCAGCGCCATCCGCAACGGTGAAGCCGTCGAACTGGGCGTGGGCGCGGTGGTGGTGCTGCTGGCCGCGCTGCTGGCGCTGCTGGCCACCCGCTCCATTACGCGGCCCATCGCCGAAGCGGTCACCATCGCCAAGACGGTGGCGGCAGGCGACCTGGGCAGCCGTATCGAGGTCAGGCGCAAGGATGAGACCGGTGAGCTGCTGCAGGCCTTGAAGGAAATGAACAGCAGCCTGCAGCGCGTGGTCGGCGGCGTGCGCACCGGCAGCGATACCATCGTGACCGCCTCGACCCAGATCGCCGGCGGCAACCTCGACCTGTCGGCGCGCACGGAACAACAGGCCAGTTCGCTGGAAGAGACGGCGGCGGCGATGGAACAGATCACCTCCACCGTGCGCCGCAATGCCGATCATGCGCGCCAGGCCAATGCGATGGCGGGCTCGGTGTCGGAGGTGGCTTCGCGCAGCGGGCTGGTGGTGACGGATGTGGTGAGCACCATGGAGGAGATCCAGGCCTCGGCGCGCGAGATTGCGGAGATCATCAGCGTGATCGATGGCATCGCCTTCCAGACCAATATCCTGGCCCTCAATGCGGCAGTAGAGGCCGCGCGCGCCGGTGAACAAGGGCGCGGCTTTGCGGTGGTGGCCTCGGAAGTGCGCAGCCTGGCCCAGCGGGCGGCGACGGCAGCCAAGGAAATCAAGACCCTCATCGGAACCTCGGTGGAGAAAGTGGAAGCCGGCAGCCAGCTGGTCAGGAACGCAGGTGCGACCATCGAGGAACTGGTAGTGAGCGTGCGCAGCGTGACGCAGATCATGAGCGAGATCTCGGCCGCCAGCGGCGAACAGGAAGCCGGGATCGAACAGGTCAACCAGGCCATTGCGCAGATGGATACGGTGACGCAGCAGAATGCGGCGCTGGTGGAAGAGGCAGCGGCGGCCACCGAAGCGCTCAAGGAACAGGCGCGCAGGCTGGCGGAGTCGGTCAGCGTGTTTCGCCTGGGGGTGGGGAGGATGGCTTGAAGGGAGAAAGATGCACCGTGCAACTATCGTTGGTGACCTGGCGCGGGTTCGCTTTCAAGCAATTGAAGGCAATCGATCCGACCTCCGCGCTGATCAATCCACGATGCTGTGCCACATCGCACCCAGCTCCTCATACTTCTTCATGAGGTGACGCTGGGCGGCATCATAGATGCGCTGTGCTTCGTCGGCTTCGCGCCTGACCTCCGCTACGGTTCTGTTTTTCAAGTCCACGGCGCGTTTGCGCGCCGCCTCGGCTGCACGCTGAAGCCGTCTTCTGGCGGCATCGGCTTGCGCCTGGATCTCCCGCTGGGCCGCCAATGCCTTTGCCTCGACCTCGCGCTTGGCACGTGCTGCAGCATCCTCGACGGCGTGATAGCCGTTGACGATACGCACCCGCGCACGGTCATACGTCAACACCGTGTAGTCCCTGATGTCACGCGCATCTTCAGCCATCTCTGCCGTACGGTCGCCCACCTTGCGCTCGACCAGCTCGCTGATCTTGCGTACTGCGGAATCGCCTTCGCCCTGAAGAAACACATGGCGAAAACGCGCATAACCGCCGGTCAGGAAAATCGGTTCGTGCTTGCCCGCTACCCGAAACCCTGCGCGAGAATCATGGACGTAATCTTCAAACAGCGTGACGCACGCCGAGGGTGGCATGGGATCCGTGCACATGATGTCGTAGAACTCCTTTTCCTGCGCCGTGAGCCGCTCCTGGGAGCGTCCGATCAGGAAACCGGTCAGCGGCGACAGACGGCGCGCATACTTCTGGGCCATCTGCCCCATGCGCTGATCCAGGTTCAGATTGGCCCGTGTACGCCAGTCGCGAATCATCTTGCCCAACTCCACGTCCGCTTCCAGCAGGTCCTTCTTGTCCGACGTTCCGGCCTCCTGATAGAAGCGTTTGCCAAGCATGAGGCCGCCCTTTCCTTGCTGCAGGGAGCCACGCCAGCGCAGATACTGGCGAGTGTGCGCTTCGGTATATTCGCGGATGGTGCCTGCCTTGATCCCGTTGGTGGCGAGCCAATCGTTGTAGCTCTTGATCAGTCGCGGGTCAGTGGCGTAGCTCGCAGAGATGGCCGGCTTCGCCTCGATCTCGCGTGTAGTCAACAAGGGAACCCCCGCCTTGAGGGCGGTAAAGTGCATGTCGATCAGCGGAATCTGGGACAAATGAGGCGACTGGCCCCAAGAGGGCATGGATTTCCCCTGCTCGCCGGGGAAATAGCCGCCGCCCACATCCGAGTGCATTCCGGGATAGCCGACATTGGTCCAGCCGGTGGAGGACTCCAGCGGGAAACTCGCTCTCTGTTCATGCAATGCAACGAAGTGGGCACATTGTTCTACCGCCGGGGGGACGCTTTGCGTCTTGTCAGCCCACGCCATATGACCAAATGTGACGGGCGTCACGTCGCCAATACCAACGGCAGCCACGGTGTCAAAAATTCCCAGGAATCCGATGCGCACAGGGATGCCTGCCAATTCAAACGCCCCGCCCGACGGGGTAAACAATTCATGCAGCCAATGGCAGCACGCACGCGCCTCGGCAGCGCCGCGAGAAAATCCGAACACTGATACGTTGACCTGTACCACCTTGCGCTGGCTGCTCTTGAGCGAGGTGGCCAGCTTTTCCATGAACTGCTTGTACATCTCAAGACGGCGCACTTTCTCAGGGGCAGTACTGAGATAGCCGGGCACAGTCCATTGACCAACCTGCCAGTCCGGGGGCAAGGCATTGGCATTACCGTTAAGCAGCATTTCCATGCTCATCAGGTTGACCAGATTGCGCTGTTCGTTCCCTGAAAACAACGTGGTACCTGTCGCATATCCATATACTGCGTTGAGCAGTGAGGTGATGCCCCAGTTGATGCGGTCCGCGCCCATGAAACCGAAGCCGCTACCGCCGATGTCGGTCCCAAGCTTGAAAGTGTCGCCGATCTCGGCAAAGGGCGTGCCCACTCCCTGCATGTACACGCGAAAGAAGCCGTTTTCCGGATCGTCGAGGTACGCATCGTAGAGCCGCGCAACGTTGCTGTGCTTGTTACGCTGTCGCTGGTTCCTGGTTTGCCCGTCCTCTATCCACTTGTCGTTGTTGCCGGTGCCATCAAAGAAGAGGCCGACAAAGACCTGTCCCTTGCATTCCGTTTCACCGCGTGCACGCAGGCAACGCATGGCCTTGGCGCGCTGCAGGGCCTCCTTGGCCGAGAACTTGCGATGTCCGTTGATGGGTACCGGACGCCCCGTATAGAGCATGCTCACTGATATCTCCTGTTTTACCTGGCTGCCGGTTTGAGCTCGGCCTCCCTGCCCTTGAGAGGGTAGTCCGGATGCCAGAGCGCGTATTTGGTCACGAAGATCCTGACCTCGCCATCGCGCAGGAAATGGACCGATACATGTCCGGCCTGTTCTGGCGTGTACTGCGGAATGGGGACTTCCTTGGCAATGTCGTATTTTTCGCCAGAGTTGCGGTAGACCTCGGCATGGACTTGTGCGCTCAATCCCGGCTGCCACTTCTCGGGCACGGAAACACAGCAGATCATTCCGCCGCCTCCGCTTCCGGCATCGAGAAACCCGCCCCCTGTCTTGCTGCCCCCCTTGATCTGTACATCGAAGTTGGCAATGCCTTCCAGCATGTGGTTGTAGCCCACCAGATTGAGCGTCATCGTGGCAGCAGGCGCATCGGCCCTGCTGCATCCAAAAACCATGCCCAGGCTCAAGAGCGCCATGACGCTCAACAAGCATCGGATCTTCAACATTGACCGCCTTATCATCTTTTCCGTTACCTTTCGACGGCAGAGTACGAGTCCGTACTCTGCCAACCCAGTGCAACACCACCTGAAATTTGCGCCATTCTGCGCACGCGAGACAATCTGGCTAGCGAGCGTTGGACGCCTCCCACAAGGGCTGCCCGCTATCGTACACACGTTGTGGAAGGCCGATGAGGGCATCGCTGAATGCATCCGGGGAAACCGGCGGATGCGCCATCACCTGCTTGAACACCGGCTGTTCGACGCCCTTTCCCGAGGTGTACAAGGCCAGCAGTACGTAGGCGGTCTGGCGATCGATATCCTTGAGTCCCGCAGAAACCGCGCGCTTCTGGTATTGCGCGACGAAGCGTTCCAGCTTTTTCGGTTCAACCAGTGCCGTTTCATCGGGAATGACGAACTTGAGATGCGCCACCAGGGCCTTCAGATCTTCATTGGTCTGCGCCTGCGTGCTGGCGCCAGGCATAGCCATCAGCAAGGCCACTCCCAACAGCAGCACCCACTGCGGCAAAGCAATCCGTTTCTGCCAATGCTCATGCGACATGCACGTTCTCCCAAAGAGGTGGCCCTGCTTCCCAGACTTCCTCAGGCATGGCCTGCAAGGCATCGAAGTAGCCTGCCAGGGAATCCGGCGGATCCTGCATCAAGGCCTTCACGGCCGGATGCTCAACGCCGGCACCGCTGGTGTAGAGCGCCAGCAACACGTACTGCGTCTGCCGGTCAATATCATCCACGCCCGCTTCACGCGCACGCTGCTGATAAGTGGCGACGAATTCCACCAGCCTGCGCGTGGGCAGTGCATTGGTCTCATCAGGGATCACGAAGCGCAGATGCGTGAGCAGGGCATCGAGATCCCCGGCATCCACCAGCAGGCCGAACTGGCGGTCATCGAGCCTCACCAGCGCTGCATCCAAGGGCAAAGCCTGGCTGGGAGGCCGGACCTGCTCGCTTTGGTAGAGCGTCCGTGCTTCGCCAAAGCGATCCACGAAAGCCAGGCTGAGCATGCCCCCGGTGAAGAGCGCCAGTTGATCCTGGGTCAACGCCTGGATCCAGATCGGCAGGATGCGCGTGTCGTACCAGCGCATCATCATGGCCTGCCCGTCGCTGAGGCCCACGTGGTGGAAGTTGCGCAGATGCGCTGCAAACTCATGCAGGCCGAGCGTACTTTCATACCAGCTCAGGCAGGGTGCGGCAAAGCCGAGCGGAGACACCCAGCGCACCAGCATGCGTGCGCGCTGCTCGTCCAGTCCCGAAAGCGGAAGCAGCAGGGGCGCGATTTCAGGCAGGGCTTCTTCGCGCTTTCCCTCGAACAGCGAGGCATAAGGGATGTGCATGGACTGCAGCTTGAGGTGGCTCGCCTCGGCCTGCGCCGTATCGAGCAGAAGGAAGGCCTGGTGGCCGCGTTCACGACATGCCTGCGCCCAATGCACCAGCGCCAGCGGATCATCATGCATATCACTCATGGTATCAGTCCCGGTGCTCTAGTTCGGGACAACAAGCGCATTGCCCTGCAACCGCCGTACCGCTGCGGCATTCATGTCGTCGCTCTTCCTGGTCTCTTCTTCCTTCTTGGCATCGGTCTTGCCGAAGGTATCGATGGCGCGCGTCTGGAAATACAAGGTGGCAGAGAGAACATGGTCGTGCCAGCTGGTGAGCATGGTGTCATGGACCAGCAGATCGAACAGGGCCATCACTTTGTCCGGCAGCGGGCTTTTGCCATTGGAGGCATTGATCCAGGCATCGGCCAGCGTGAGCTCCCCGGGCGACATCAACGGACGTGCCGGCTTGTAGGTCGGTTTCTGGCCCGATGAGTCCATGAACACGGCCGGATGCTCGTCAACGTACTTCTGCCATATCATCTTGCGCTTGGGCTCGTCATCCTGCTGCTTCTGATAGCGGGCCCGCTGCGCAATGACCTCCTGCGCTTCCTTGTCCAGACGCTCCCAGACGCTGACAAAGGGGCGATGCACTTCCAGGACGGTGTTTGGCATGTTGCGGGTTTCATCATCCTGCGCCGCGAACAACTCGGCCATCGCCCGGCCATAGCCTTCGCGGTCAGTCGAGGCCGTGCGGCGCGCCTCTGCGACCGCCTTCTCCGCACGCTCACGCCGTTCGCGCCGTTGATCCTGGGCGGCGCGCACCGCGTCTGCATGGGTGGTCACGGATTCGCGGAATTCCTTGGACTGGTAGCGTACCGCCAGCCAGGAAATGAAGACGCTCATGTGCTTGAGAAAATCCAGGCCTGGCGCGCGCGGGACGACGGCGCGATAGGCGTTGACCAGTTCCATCATGCGGTAGCTGGATTGGTCGTCGACGATGGGGGCCGCCAGGGAGAATCGCTGAAAGGTAATGGGTTTATAGATCGCGAGATCCTCCATCCTGTCCATCATCGCCCCCGAAATCAATGCCTCGTTGAGCATGTCACGCAACGGCACCCGTTGGAGCTCTCCACGGAAATTGAGCGTACCATCCGGTGCTCCTCCAGTGACGTCCTCACTCGTTCCTGGATAAAGATATTGCTCGCCCCGCGTTTTCTCCAGGCTATCGAGACGCTGATAGAAACGCAATTCGTGAGCGGCAGCAAAATGGACGCACCGCTGTACGGCAGGGGGTATTGCCAAGGATCGGTCACCGTAATTCTGCTTGATGCTGCCCGCCAGAGGCAACAAACCAACGATCTTGTTTTCCTCCATGATGGAAGCAACACTATCCAGCAATCCCAAGAACTTGATCTCGATAGGATTTCCTTCAATGGCAAGGTCTTGTTCGTTGGCACGCTTGTAGATCCGAGCCAGTTCATTGACGAAGGCGCGTGCGATGACGCATCCGCGGTCTGCACCGAAGACGCTCACCTGGATCCGCTGAACTTTGGGTATTTTTCCCTTGGCATCTGCATAGGCCGCCTTGAATTGCTCCAAGGCAGCACTGAGCCTCACGTCCACGCCCGTCCCGAAGAGGCTGGCGCTGGCCGCGCTGTCACGTACCATGGGAATGGAATCCGCGACTACGTCAGCCATCACCACCTTGACAGCAGTCCAACCGGCCTTCAGTGGATTCTTTTTCAGGTCGTACATGACACTTCGCAGCGACGCCCTGCCGCGCATGACCCAGCGATCACTGCTGGCCATGGTCAACATGCGTCGTACATTGCCAGGAAAGGCCTTGGTTTCCTTGATCACATCCTTGTATGCCTTGACCACCGGACGGAAAGACATTTCGGTCAAGGCGTCTTTCAATACCTTGCCGCCCAGCTTCACAGGATCAGTAACTCCTGTTACGGTCTTGACCGATTTTTCCACGCGATCGTAGCCGGTGATCTTGCCCGCTGCAGACACGGCGACGCCACCCATATTCTTCGCAATTTTGGTAGCCGCACGGACGATATCGCGATTGGCGGCGTCATCATTCAGTTTTGTGCCGAGTCCGGAATAATAGAACGCATACCAAAACTGATTGGGCAAGAAGTCTCTTCGAGAATCTTTGTTGTCTCTGTGTGCTTCCCAAAGCCGACATATATTCGAGTAGCGGGAAGTCTCAGGATCATCCAGATCGCGATTTCGACCAAATCCGTCGAAGAAAAAACCTATATGAATATCTGCTTGACAGGTCAGCGCCGCCGCTCGCTTGTGGGCATTGACTGCTGCTCCCATCGCAGCAACCACCTTGGGAGGCGTTCTGTCGACGGGATCAGCATTCCTACTCTTATCATCCTGTTTAGCTTCGGTCATTTACTTCCCCTTGCCATCTGGTGAAGGCATCGCCTTAATCTCAGCGATGACACCAGGCGGCAAATTTTTCATTGCTACTGCGAATGCACCAGGCTTTCCCTTGGTTTCCTCCAAGATTTTCTTTACCTGCGGATGACCGTCAAAATTCTTATTAACTAACAAAGTGAAATGTACATACTGCTCCAGGTCTGCGTCATCTATCAGGCGATACTTGATCCAGCCCTGTCCCGCCAATCTTGCGGTGCGTCTAAATACTTCAGCGGAGTTAAGCCTTTCGGCCGGATTAATCTGCGGTCCGTATTTGGTCACGATTTGATAGTTGATAGCGCCATAATTAAAACGCGAACCTCCGAGATCCGACCGAAACTCTGGTTCAATATGACCATCGGGATAAAAATGCAACCCAAGAATCCTAATGCCAGAACCACTTGGCATCTTCGTCGGCGGAATACTTAACTTGGTAGTCGTCTTAATTTTTTTGATCGGCGCATAGAGATTACGTGAAGCGATATCCGCATCATAGGCTTCCCATTCCACTTCGAACTCAGTCCCCTTAAGTCCGTAGCAGCATGACAACCGCCCTTCCCCGGAACCCGGCGGCAAATCGCCTCCACCAGAACCCTTATTTCCATATTTATCCTTGATTACAAAGCGGTCCAGGTTATAGGGTGTGTAGTTGAACGCCTCAAGACTTAGCCCGCTATAGGTCGGCTCAGAGGAAAGCCCATCGCATCCCACCAACGCCACCACCATCACAACCGCACTGACCAGGGCGCTGCCAATTTTTTTCATCCCATCTCCTGTTATCTCAATTTCGTTCTCACGCCTTTTCAGCGGAGACCTTCTTGATCAATCCGGCCTGCAATTTCCCGCTGGGGGATCTGGCGTATCTCGGCAATAGCCGAGGCGGGCAATTGTTTCATCTCCGTCGCAAAAGCGCCTGGCTTTCCCTGTGTTTCTTGCAAGATCTTCTTCACCTGCGGATTTTCATCAAAGTTCTTGTTTACCAGTAGAGTGAAATACACATACTGCTCCAGGTCCGCATCATCAATCAGGCGATACTTGATCCAAGCCTGTCCTGCGATACGGGCCGTGCGCCTGAAAACCTCAAAGAGGTTCATCTGACCATCGGGATTCATCTGATCGCCGTATTTCGTCACCAAGCGTTGGTCAATTGCGCCAAAGTTGAATCGAGATCCGCCGAGGTCATTCCTGAATTCAGGCTCGATATGACCGTCCGGATAGAAATGCAAACCCAGAATCCTGGCACCTGACCCTCCTCTGATATTGGTCGGAGAAATATGTACCTTTGCAGTCGACTTGATCATCTTGATCGGCGCATAAATATCACGTGAAGCGATATCAGCGTCATACGCATCCCATTCCACTTCGAACTCCGTCCCCTTTAATTCATGGCAGCAGGACAAGCTCCCTTCTCCCGAACCAGGTGGCAAATCTCCACCACCTGAACCTTTGTTTCCATATTTATCCTTGATCACAAAGCGGTCCAGGTTATAGGGCGTGTAGTTGAACGCCTCAAGACTCAAGCCACTATAGGTCGGCTCGGAAGAGAATCGATCACATCCCGCCAGCCCTACCAGCAGCGCACCAACAGCAATTTTGATTACTACTACGTTCATGCAGCCGCATCCCGTCCGCCAACAAGCTCTTCCTTCTCCCACAGGGGAAGATCACCCGCATAGATCTCATCGGGAAGCGCCTGAATCGCCGCAGCGAAGGCCTTGAACCCGGCAGGCGGAGCTTGCAGCAAGGAGGCGAAGGCAGGGTGCAGCCAGGCAGCACCCGAGGTGTACAAGGCCGGCAAGAGACACTGAAGCTGATGCTCGGTATCGTCTATCCCCGCAGCACAGAGCTGGTCGACATGTGCCTGCAAGAAGGCAGCCAACCGTCCACGCGCCACACGCGCGAGCTCCGGGGCAATCAGCAACTGCAGACGATTGATCAGGACATCGACCTGGGAGGCATGCATCAGCTGCGCAAACTGCCGGTCATCGAGTTGCACCAATGATCTGCCCAATGGAGGTTCGGACAGGGGCGCAATACGCTCTGCCTGGCGGTCCTGGAAAAATGTCTGCACACGCGCCGTTCGGTCCAAGCAGGACAGGCTGAGCAGCGGTGCGCAGAACTGCGCATGTTGCTGCGGCGTCAGGCAGCCCAGCCATTGCGGAAGAATGCGGGTATCGTACCAGCGCAACAACATGGTTTGTCCCTCACTCAGATCCACCGTGTGGAACAGCCGCAGATGGGCTGCCAGCGCATCAAGCGGCAAGGGTGATGCCATCCAGGACAGGCAAGGATGCTCAAGAGCCATCGACCATAGCCATTCACACAGACGCTGCAAGCTGCTGCCCTGCGCGCTCTCCAGATCGATCAGCAAGGGAGCGATCTCGGGAAGGACGGCTTCCTGTCGTCCTTCGAACAATGAGGCAAAACGCTGGCCCTGCAAGGGCCGCTGTCGGAACGCGCCTTCCACCGGTGCGCTGTCGAGCAGAGCAAAGCGATGAAGCCGAGCCTGCGCAGGCGCTCTGCACCAGTCCAGCAGAGGCTGACAAGGGTTATCGGTCATACCAGTATTCCCGGCGCACCCTGCTTCATCGCGGCCAGAATGCAGTCCTTGCAAACGCTATTGGGCAGGGTCGGCATCGGTACCTGTTGACGCACCGGCCCCTGGAACAGCTTCTGCGCAGCATGAATGGTGAGCTTCCCCGGACACTGCACCGTGATGTTGCCGCCCTCGATGGTGATGTTGGCCCCACCCGCCGTGGACAGCGTGATCTTCCTGGCCGCCGCCCAATCCACGCTGGCAGTGGCACTCACCACGCTCACCTGATCACGCGCTTGTAGCGCCAGCGTATCGGCTTGCGCTTGTACATCGATATTCTGTTGCGCGGCGATCATCTGCAAACCCGTTCCACCCTCGCCCGCCGCAACGGCGCCGGCCAGCACGCCCAAGGCCTGCCCGCTGCGCATGCGCAACTGGTTGCCGCTCACGTGCTGGCTGTCGTGGCCGGACATCAGGCTGACCGTCTCGCCATTGGCCAGTTGCAAATGCTGGCCCGCGACCACGCCCAGCCCTTCCTTGGCGGCGATGCCGATCAGGGCCGAGGTGCTCTGCGGGACCTTGCCCTCGCCCGTCTGCGTGCTGGCGGCTGCCACGTCCTCGGCGCTTTTCTCGGCTGCGCCATCGACCATGCCGGATGCCGCCGTGCGCATGGCATCGAGGGGCGCGGCATTGTCGTTGATGAGGCTGGCATTGGCCTGCGCCGGGCCGACATGGCTGGCCAGAGCGACGGTCTTGTGGGTCACCGCCGCTTCATTGAAGGTCTTGCCCAGCAGCGCGGCCTGCTTCAGCAGGGCCATGCCGCCGGCATTGTCGCCGGCCGGATCGCGGCTGGCCGCTGCGTGTTCGATGCGGTAGCTGGAAAACAGGATGCCGCTGCCCGCACGTATCGCGCCATAGGCATCGGTACGCAGCTCTGCACCGGTGCCACGGAAGCTGCCGCGATAGTTGTCCGCCGCATGGATCAGGTGGCCGAGGTTGAGTTCGGACGCCGCCTGCGAAGTCTTGAGCTGGATGCGGCCCTGGGCGTCGGTATCGTCGAACAGCAACTGGTTGTAGCCCGACCCGCCGAATTCCTTGGAACGGATGCCCCACTGCGCAGCAGCGTTGCGATGGCCGTCGCCATCCTGGCTGCCACCGTGCCAGGTCGGCGCATTGCCGCCCGCCAGGTTGCCCTGGCCGCTGGGCGACAGGTCACTGGCACTGGTGAAGACCTTGCCGCGCTCCTGGCCGCTGCCCTGCGCGGCTTGGCCGCCGGGCGTGGGCGGGGCGGAACCTTCACCCTGGCCGTTGTAGAGTGCGCCCAGGATGACCGGGCGGTCGATATCGTCTTCCAGAAACTGCACCAGCACTTCCTGTCCGATACGCGGCAGGAACTGCATGCCATTGCCGCCACCGGCCGAACGCTGCGCCACGCGCACCCAGCAGGTTGCAGCGGCATCATTGTTGCGGCCCTGCCAGTGGAAGCGGATGCGGACCCGGCCCAGGCGGTCGCAATGGATTTCGTCGGCGCCATTGGCCGTGCTTTCACCGTTGGGACCGACCACGATGGCGCTCTGGCTGCCGCGGGCGGTGGCGCCGGCGTGACGAACCAGGCCAGTGCCGTCGGCCAGTACCGGACGCCACACGACATCGGCGCGGATCGCTTCGAAACTATTGGCGTAACCGAGCTTGCGCGCCTGGGCGACCATCGCATCGAGGTCGGCGCGATGGCTGACGTCAATGGAATCAGGATGCAGGCTACCCTGCGCGCGAACTTGCTGGGCCTGGCATGCAGCCAGGCATTCTTCCAGCAGCGGCGGCAGCGGCCCGAACAGTTCGGCCAGGCCTTCCTGCGCATCCTTGGGTAAATTATTTACGCCTGCACTGAGGACCGACAACACTGCGTATTCCGGCGGCTTGCCCGTCGTAGCGGCCAGGCCCAGCGGACCCTGGGTGAGCGTAAAGCGCGTACCCGGACGCAGCGTGCGCACCGTGCTGTGCCCCTGCCACAGCTTGTTGCGGGCTTCGCTGGCTTCCAGGTGCAGGCGGACGTAGCGGTCCGCTTCGGCCGCGTTGCGATAGGCATAGAGGCCGGGGCTGTCGTAGCTCTCCAGGCGGGGGGCGTCCTCATGGCCGAATTCATGGCGGGTCGGCATGCTGGTGGCAATGGCCTGCTTGCTCTTGTAATCGTAAGAGAGCAGCGTGAAGGACGCCGCCTGCAAGGACCTGCGGGCCGCCAGGGCCTGGATGCTGTCCTGCTCCTCGCGCGCGCCGGCGGCATGAAAACGGATGCCCTGCCCGCCCAGGCCGGCGGCACTGCTGGCGTCTTCAGGGAAAGCGGTAGTGCGGGAAGAGTCGGCAAAGATGACCAGGCGGTGTCCGGCGCCAGCCTCGGCGCATTCCTCCACGCGCCAGGACAAACCCTCGGCCGCCAGCAGACGGCTCACGAAGTCCAGATCGCTTTCCCGATACTGCACCGTGTAGCTGCGCGGCGGCAGGTCCTGCAGGAAAGGCATCACTTCATCCGACCACTGCCAGTTCGCATGCGGGGCATAGGCACTGAAGACGTCACCGATGATTTCGGTGACGCTCTTGTCCTGCCACACGCGGCTGTTGCGCGATTGGCTCAGCAGCCAGACCCAGGGCACCAGCCGCAGCCGGTAACGCGCAAAGCCGCCCTCACTGCCGAGCTTGGCAGCCTGGTTGACCAGGCCGGAGAAAGTGGCGCTGGAACCATCTGAGAGGCTCACCTGCAAACGGGCCCGCTGGCCGATCAGGGTAGTGAGCGACAGGCCGGCATCCAGGCTCAGGACGATCACCTCACGTACCCCGACGGCGTGCAGGCCTTCGGAGGCGGCAAAGGCCTCCACCAGCAGATCGCCGGCAGCGATGCCCTCTCCTACGGAGAGGCGATAGAGACGGGTCGCGCTGGTGAATTGCACCAGCTGGTTGAGCAGCTCAGACATCGGTCACCGGTTGTACAGAATAAAGGACAGGTTTCAGATCAGGATTGGCCAGCTGGCATGCGGGCAGGCCTGCACCTGGATTTTCTAATTGTCTGCGGAGGGCAGCTTGCAGGCGGGATCGCTGTCCCACCGGCCCGAGCAGATGCGCCAGCGGCAGAATTCACCTTCCACGAAGCCCAGCGCATGACAGCGCTGCAGCAGCGATGCGGTGCTCTCGCCGTTCCTGCGTTCGACCACGTCGACGTTACGGGCTTCCTTGGATTTGGCAGCGCTGGCGTGGGCCTGCGCAGATTTCTGGGGAGCGCCATCCGCACCGGCGCCATTGCCACCGTTCGCATTGCTGGCGGCGCTGTTGCTGCGCTTTTTATCGACCTCGCCGGAGCGGGCGACCAGGGCCTTGATCAGATCCACATCGCTGTCGTTGCGGGTTTCTGCCTTGGCGGGCTTCTTCTTTTTTTCATCATGCTGGGCGGATTGCCTGGCGGGCTTCGCCGATGTTGCGGGCTTGGCCTCCAGCGCATTCTTGAGCGCTGCCGGCGGTGGCTTGACGCCCTCCTCCAGTGCCGAAGTGAGCTGGTCCGGGCCACGCGGGGCCGTTGTTGATGCAGCGTCGGGCGCAGGGGGATTGGTGTCATTGATGACCGCCGCATCGGCGGGGGCCGAAGCCGGCGCCGCAGGGGCAGCGGAAGCCGACTCGGCCACACCAGTCGGCGTGGACGCAGTGGGCGACGCAGCCGAGGCCAGGGGCGGTACTGGCGCAGCTGACGTGGCCTGCGCGGGCGCGCTCGTACCATCACGATCATTCATGCGTAGCGCAGCCACTGTGACGCCGGCTGCGACCAGCAACAGCAGCAGCACGATCGCCAGCACGCGGCGCGGCTTGCGTGCGTCCCCGCTACTGCTGCGGGCTTTGCTCTTTCCATCCGAAATCGAATTGAGGATGCGAACTTCATCCGCAGACGAACTGTCGGATGCAGGCATCAAGCTCGGTCTTCTGGATGCAGGTTTCTCTTGGTTCGGAGGCTGCAAGGCCGTACTCCTGGGTTATCCAACTTGAAACAAGTTGTTTGATTTTTATTGATTTGTCGTTTCCTGCCGCCCGACGCGATCACTCGCCAACGAGCCGGCGCAATTTCCAGAAACGTGTCGGCGTCCGCCCTTCTTCACCACCCGGCGCCGGCCAGAATAAAAAGGGGAATGTTCGTGCTGTTCCTTCTCATTGCCGCCTATCTGCTGGTCACCGGCTTCGCGATGTGGCTATTGCTGTTTCCCTCGGGCCGGGTCCTGACGATGCGCTTCCTGCACGCCCGGCTTGCCGGCCTGCGGCACCGGTGGGAACGCTGGAACAGAACAGGCGACGCGGTGATTGCAGGGACCACATCCAATGTCCGGAGTTCCCTGACGGCGAGTGTGAACTACGTGCGCAATAATTACGTAATTGTGTCCACCATCGCGGTCTTGTTGATCGGTCCCGCTATCGTTGCATTTCTGTTAAGCGGCAAAGCGATGTTGCAGGGATTTGATGACAGTCAGCGCGTAACCAATTCTCAAATTGCGGAACTTTTAAAAGGTGAGCAACTCGTACCACCGCCGCCCTTGCCGCCGGACATGTTTACGACTGCTGAAGTGGTGCAGGTCCGACCGATGCTGGTCAATGCCAGCCGCAACTGGGAACTGCTCAATCCCGAATACGCCCAACGCCTGCTCCTGGTCTTCAAGATCATGAAGGAAAAGCATGGCTACGAGATGGCGCTCATCGAGGGTTACCGCAGCCCGGAGCGCCAGAACATGCTGGCCGGGATGGGAAGCAACGTCACCAATGCAGCGGCTTTCCAGAGCTATCACCAATACGGCCTGGCCGCCGATTGCGCCTTCGTGCGCAATGGCAAGCTGGTCATCAGCGAGAAGGATCCGTGGGCCATGGAGGGTTACCGCCTCTATGGCGAAGTCGCCGAATCCGTCGGACTGACCTGGGGCGGCCGCTGGAAGATGATGGATTTCGGCCACACCGAATACCGCATGCCGGGCGTGATGAAAAAGTAAGGTTTTACGGCGCGGAGCTGATCGACGCTCCGGCGAAAGACAGACTGTAAAAAATACAAGGGGATCCACCATGAGCAAGCCGATCATCGTCCTCGGAGACAAGACCTCGCATGGCGGCAGCGTCATCGAAGGTTCCGGCCAGACCCTGGTCGGCAACAAGCTGGTGGCGCGCATCGGCGACAAGGTCAGCTGCCCGCGTCACGGCACCACTACCATCGTCAGCGGCGATCCCACGCTGCTGGTGGATGGCGCACCGGTGGCGCGCGATGGCGACAAGACCGCGTGCGGCGCGGTGCTGGTCGCCAGCCAGGCCACCACGACGCTCTGAACCGGGCGATCCAACACGACAGGGGCAGGGTTCACAACAACAATAAAAATCCGGAAAGCGAACGCTGATGAGCACATGGATAAAGCGGGGTCTGTTGACCATCGCAGTTTTCTTGGTGACCTGGGTGATGTTCATCACCTATTGGTCCGGCGCCAATCACATGCCCGATGGCGGCGATGTCATCCTCTACCTGCTGGTGCTGCCGGCAGC
>Ga0187843_10000866_pt1 | contig 19837 bp, 19 predicted proteins | sample SpaLakP09_SKY_43_FD_134516 | JGI IMG/M metagenome (GOLD analysis project Ga0187843, IMG submission 134516) | Oligotrophic lake water microbial communities from Sparkling Lake, Wisconsin, USA - SP09_SKY_43 | ecosystem: Environmental > Aquatic > Freshwater > Lake | place: USA: Sparkling Lake...
CCCTCGGCAGAGATTAAATAAAGGATACAAAAATGGCACTGATAGACGGTCAACCATCTGTACTTCTACAAAATGTAAGTAAATTAATCAGACAAAAATTAAAAGATCAGGTCGAGCTTGTTGAACAGTTCGCCTACACCCTATATGGAAATGTTGCCAACGAAGATATGGTCGGTCGTAATGACAGTGATTTATATGGAGCAGCACTAAGCCTTTGGCAAACTTTTAATGAACACCCACAAGACGATGCGAAAATTCGTGTGTTTAATCCTGAAGTTGCAAAGCACGGTTGGGAATCAAAACATACTATCGTCGAAATTGTTATCAAAGATATGCCTTTCCTCGTTGATTCGGTTCGAATTGCACTGAATCGGCATGGCATTACTGCGCATTTAATGTTGCATCATCCACTGCAAACTTTCCGCAATGACAAAGGCCACATTACCGAGTTTTGCAAACTAGGTACTAAAGCGAATCCAAGCACACAACAAACAGTCTTCCACATTCAAATTGACCGGATGACTGATAAAGTCGCTATTGAGCAATTGGTCGCTGAATTAAACTCAGTCATGCAGGATGTGTCTCTTGCCGTGACTGACTGGCGACCAACTTTGCAAAAATTGGAATCAGTGATTGCTGAATTGCCAAAACATGCTGGAAAAGCATCAGCGGAACAGTTGCAACAAGCGACTGAATTTTTACATTGGTTGCTTAAAGATAATTTTACTTTGCTTGGTTATCGCTCATATCGAATTGTACCCATTCAAGGCGATTACAAAATTGAAGGTGTTGCGGACAGTGCATTAGGTTTAATGCGTCGCAGTACTTCTCGTGATTTGATGTTAAATGACTTACCTGATGTTGCGCGCAAACAAGCGCTTAGCTCAGATTTGTTGATCTTAACGAAAACTAACAACAAATCACGCGTTCATCGCCCAGCGTATATCGATTACATTGGTATTAAGCGTTTTGACGAGCATGGTCAAGTCATTGGCGAAGACCGTTTTATCGGTTTATATTCGTCGTCACTGTACAACAACAGTGCTGCCGATATTCCGCTACTGAAGAATAAACTGGCTTCAGTGATGGCTCGCTCAGGTTTCGCGCACGGCACTCACGCTTATAAAGCACTGTTAAATATCCTGGAAACTTACCCACGTGATGAATTAATCCAAGCTGATGTGGATAATTTATTAGATGTCGCGACTGGCGTGTTGCACATGCAAGAGCGCGACATGACTCGACTATTTATGCGTAAAGACGCATTTGGTCGTTTTGTTTCTGCAATGGTCTATGTGCCGCGTGAGCGTTACAACACTCAACTGCGTAAAGCCACGCAACAAGTGTTGTCGAGCTTCTTGGGTAGTACCGAGCCGGTGGAATTTACCACCTATTTTTCAGAATCCGTGTTAGCCCGCACTCACTATTTTGTACGCGTTAACGACAGCAATATCGAGTTCAATGTGAAAGAAATCGAACAGAATCTTATCGAAGCCGCACGGACATGGGAAGACAAGCTAACCTCGGCACTCGTTGGTAGTTTTGGTGAACTACGTGGCCGTGAGCTTTGCACTAAATATGTCAATGCGTTTGCTCGGTCTTATAAAGAAGAAATGCTTCCTAGCGATGCCTTGGTCGATATAGCCAAAATTGAGGCGCTATCGGCCGATCATCCATTGGAAATGCTGTTCTATCGGCCGCAAGAAGAGCACGCTGAAAGCAAAGCAGTGCGCTTAAACTTATTCCATAAAGATCACCCAATTCATCTGTCAGACGTGTTGCCAATGCTGGAAAACTTTGGCCTTAGGGTCATTGGTGAAACACCGTATGCGGTGCGCTGTCCAGAAGGTTCAGTCAGTTGGATCCTAAACTTCAGTATGGAATTAAACGGCAAAGTGCCATTAGATTTCGAAGCAGCCCAACAGTTGTTCCAAGACTCTTTTGCCAAAGTTTGGAAAGGCGATTTAGAAGATGATGGTTTTAACCGGCTGATTCTGGGTGCTGGCTTAACGGGTCGCGAAGCATCGTTACTTCGGGCTTTTGCCAAGTATAAGCGTCAGATCGGTGGTACTTTCAGCCAAGCCTATATTGAATCGACCTTTGGCCGTTATCCGTTATTGGCGAACTTGCTGGTTAAATTATTTAACCTGAAATTTGATCCTGCCGCCTTGGGCACTGTTGAGCAAGTCGACGCGGTAAATGCCGAAATTCTGGCGCAATTAGAACACGTGGCGAATCTGGATGATGACCGTATCATCCGTCGATTCTTGGCAATTATCCAAGCTATCGTTCGGACTAACTACTTCCAGCCAGCAGCAGATGGTTCCATTAAACCTTATATTTCATTTAAAGTGCGTCCTGCGGCGATCCCGGATATTCCGCTGCCATTGCCATTTTTTGAAATTTTCGTCTATTCACCTCGTGTTGAAGGCGTACATTTACGTTTTGGTAAAGTTGCGCGCGGCGGTTTGCGTTGGTCAGATCGTCGGGAAGATTTCCGCACCGAAGTACTTGGCCTCGTAAAAGCACAACAAGTTAAAAACACCGTGATTGTGCCAGTCGGTGCAAAAGGTGGTTTTGTTTGTAAGAAATTGCCTGAGACCGGCGGTCGTGAAGCGTGGTTAAACGAAGGTAAAGCCTGTTACCGCACATTTATCCGCGGGTTGTTGGATATCACGGATAACATCGTGCATGGGCAGATTGTGGCACCAACCTCTGTAGTCCGTTTAGATGAAGACGATCCGTACTTAGTTGTTGCTGCGGATAAAGGCACTGCAACTTTCTCTGACATCGCGAACGGTATTTCTTTGGAGTATAACCACTGGTTAGGTGATGCATTCGCTTCTGGTGGCTCAAACGGCTATGACCATAAAGGCATGGGGATCACTGCTCGTGGTGGTTGGGAGTCAGTGAAACGACATTTCCGTGAAGTTGGTGTGGATTGTCAAACTACTGACTTCACCGTTGTTGGTATTGGCGACATGGCGGGTGATGTGTTTGGTAATGGCATGCTGTTATCAGAACACATTCGTTTGCAAGTGGCATTTAACCACATGCATATCTTCGTTGATCCGAATCCGAACGCGGCAAACTCTTTTGTTGAACGGCAACGTATGTTCAACCTACCAAACTCGACTTGGGATGATTACAACAAAGAGTTAATTTCTGAAGGTGGTGGGATTTTCCTGCGGAGTGCCAAAGCAATTAAACTGACCGCTGAAATGCAAACCATGCTTGGCACAGATAAAACTTCGATGACGCCGAATGAATTAATCCGTGCTTCGTTGATCATGCCAGTCGATTTAATTTGGAACGGCGGCATTGGTACTTACGTCAAAGCATCTGACGAAACGCATGCAGAAGTTGGCGACCGCGCATCTGAACCATTGCGTATCAACGGTAAAGAAGTACAAGCGAAGATTATCGGTGAAGGCGGCAACTTGGGCACGACTCAACGTGGCCGTATTGAATACGCTGCGAATGGTGGCCGGATTAACACTGACTTTATCGATAACGTTGGTGGCGTTGACTGTTCAGACAACGAAGTTAACATCAAAATCTTGTTAAATGCGTTAGTTGCCAGTGGCGACATGACGTTAAAACAACGCAACGAATTACTATATCAAATGACCAATGACGTGGCTGATATTGTAATTAATGATTGTTACCGTCAAACCCAAAGCATTTCTGTGTCAATGTCACTAGGTGCCGAGCAATTAAAAGAATATATGCGGTTCATTCATGCCTTAGAGAAAGATGGCAAATTAAACCGTGAGCTTGAATTTTTACCAACAGATGAAGTGCTAGCTGAGCGCATGGTCAAAGGGGCTGGTTTGACTCGCCCTGAAATGTCCATTTTGACGGCGTATGGCAAAATGGTATTAAAAGAGCAATTAGTGCTGCCAGAGATCTTCGAAAATGTTTATTTCAAACAGCAACTGTTCCAAGCGTTCCCGCCGGTATTGCAAGACCGTTATGCCGCCGAGATGGAAAATCATCCACTAAAAGCCGAAATTATCGCGACAAAACTTGCCAATATGTTAGTCAATGACATGGGTGCAAACTTTGCTCAGCGTATGATGGAAGAAACAGGTGCCAGCATTGCGGAAGTTGCGATTAGCTTCGCCATTGCGCGTGATTTGTTCGACTTACCTAAAGTATGGTCTGCCTTGGAATCACTAGATAATGTGATAGCCGCAGATCTGCAAACACGGTTGTTGTTCCAATTACGCCGAACTATGCGCCGTGTCACCCGCTGGTTCCTTCGTCATCGCAACAAAGCCTTGGATATTACCCAGACGGTCGCGTTTTTCAAACCAGCCTTTGTCCAGATCTCTGGTAACTTGGCGAAGTTCTTGGCCGCAGCAGAAGCTGACTCACTGCAGAATTACCAACAGAAGTTAGTTGGTCAACAAGTGCCGGCGGAGATTGCTCGTTATTTAGCGCAATTGAGCACGGTATTCTCTGTGATGGATATTGCCCAAATTGCTGACCAAGAGAAAACTGAGCTGGATGTTGCAGCAGAGATTTACTTCAAGCTGGGAGATCGCTTAGATCTGCACTGGTTCTTGTAGCAAATCACCCAACAACCAGTCACAAACCATTGGCAAGCGTTAGCACGTGCGTCTTACCGTGAAGAGCTGGATTGGCAGCAACGTGCTCTGGCACAAGTGGTGATCCGTACCGCATTAAACAGTGACGTCGGTGCTGAAGAAGTGGTTGCTCGCTGGTTAGCTGCAAACGACAGCATCTTAGCCCGTTGGCGTCATATGTTGGCCGAATTTAAGACAACGAAGAGTCATGAATTCGCCAAGTTCTCGGTGGCACTTCGTGAGTTGATGTTACTAAGCCATCACTGCGACACCGTGTAATTGATAGTATTTCTAGTGCGCTCTTCATGCTGAGCGCATAGACTGCTAAAATGCCCCGCAATTGTCGGGGCTTTTTTTTACGGGACACAGAATGTTTTACAATTTCGCGCGCTCAATCATGTTCAAAACTGATGCCGAGGCTTCGCATCACTTTGCGTTATCCAGTTTAAAAGCGCTGCAACATACGCCGCTGTCGATGTTGTGGTCTCAACAAGTACCGAACAAACCAGTCACTGTTGCTGGGATAACCTTCCCAAATGCGCTTGGCCTTGCTGCTGGTCTTGATAAAAATGCTGATTGTATTGATGCTTTTGCCCAAATGGGCTTTGGTTTTATTGAAGTTGGCACTGTGACGCCACGGCCTCAGTATGGCAATGACAAACCAAGGTTATTTCGCTTACCCGCAGCGAATGCCATCATCAATCGGATGGGTTTTAATAACCAAGGCGTTGATTACTTAGTCGAGAATGTCAAAAAGGCAAAGTATCGTGGCATTCTTGGCATCAATATCGGTAAGAATAAAGACACGCCAAATGAGCAGGGCAAAGATGATTATGTAATTTGCATGCGAAAAGTCTATGAATTTGCGAGTTATATCACCATCAACATTTCTTCGCCAAATACACCAGGACTGCGTGATTTACAGTTTGGTGATGCCTTGTTGGATTTATTAACTGCGCTCAAGAGTGAGCAACAACAGCTCGCGGCAACATTTCAAAAGTACGTGCCATTATTTGTCAAAATAGCCCCAGATATGGATGCCATTGCCGTACAACAGGTTGCAGAAGCACTTCTGACAAGTCAAATGGACGGCGCCATCGCCACTAATACGACTTTAGACAAAACTGCGGTCGCAACATTGCCATTTGGTCAGGAAATGGGTGGCTTAAGCGGGTTACCGGTGCAGCGTAAAAGTACCGAAGTGATTGCGCAATTACGTGCCGCTGTTGGGCCGACCTTCCCGATTATTGGTGTCGGTGGGATTGACAGTTTGGCCTCGGCGCAAGAAAAATTAGCGGCGGGCGCGAATTTAATTCAAGTTTATACTGGGTTTATCTATCAAGGACCCGCGTTAATAAAAACGATCGTTGCCGGCTTATAACGATCCGGCTTAGATCATTGAAAGTTAGAGTAAAACGGTCTTGATGTATTGTTCTGATTGGGTGTAAAACCGCACGCAGCATAATAGCAATCGCAACATTGTTGCATTGGGTTTGAGCATGGCGAATTTGACACCTTCAGCAGCATGGCATTGGTTGACGATAGACAAGCGAGTGGCGTTGCGGTATGGCATATCTCAGGCTGAGGTGCATCAGACTCCGGTGACCCATGTCTCGCACGCTACTGACCACGCCACAAACGCCACAAACGCTTTAGCTTTTACCTTAGAGCATGCTGAGCTTTTTTGGACGTTCTGGCATGCGCTAGAGCCATTGCAGTACAGCGAAGCTGGCCGTTTTGCTGCGGCTATTGATGCCACAGCATGCGTGAGTTTTATGCAACAGCAAGGTCAAAAAAGTTGGCACTTCCAAGCAGTTTCCGCCAGTTACCGACCTGACACCACTGATCTTGTGCTGTTAGCGGGGCAGGCTTCAGCCTTGGCTTTGGTCATCGAGGCTGGCGAACAAAGTAGTTTGGTATTACTCCTCGATAACATTTTGTCGTTGTCAGGAAAACAACTTACGGGTGGACAAGCTATTTTAGTGTTGAATAACAGGCTGATAGCGTGGCAGCCTCAGGCTAGTCGTCACACCCCTTTATTACCAAAAACCGCTTAAACTGGTCTGCTTTCCAGATAAAATGCTGCTTTGCTAGTCAATTTGTGAATCAGGGCTGGTCAGGCGGCACTAGATCGGTAAAAATACCCCGTTTTTATTCTGTCAGGTATCTGCTGTGAGCCTAGAGTCGCAAAATTTTGACGAAATCCGTCCATACAATGACGATGAAATTCCTGATGCTATCGAGTTACTCGTTTCAGATCAGGAATTTATTAGTGCAATTGTCAATTATCGCTTCGGTAGCAAAGCGCCATGGTTAACGGCATTCTTATCCCCGTTGGTTAAATGGTACTTACGCCGTCATTGGCGCAGCCTGCGCACAGTGCAAGATGTACAGCTTTATATCTCCAAATACTTAAACCAAGCATTAAAGAAAACTAGTGATGGCTTAAGCTGGAGTGGGGTTGAAAAGTTGGATCGCAATTCTGCTTACTTGTTCATCAGCAACCATCGTGATATTGCGATGGATCCGGCAATTGTCAATTGGTGCTTAAGTCGCGAAGGATTTGATACAACTCGGATCGCGATTGGCGATAATTTACTGAAGAAGCCGTGTGTTGCTACGTTGATGAAGATGAATAAAAGTTTTGTCGTGCGACGCTCAGCAAAAGGCCCTCGGGAAATGCTTAAAGCCCTCGGCCAGTTATCAGCATACATTTGCCACTCATTGCGGGAAGGCCATCATATTTGGATTGCGCAAAAGGAAGGTCGGGCAAAGGATGGTTTTGATCTGACAGATCCGGCCATCTTAAAAATGTTTTATATCGATGGCAAGCGACAAGGACTCAGTTTTCCCGAATACATGGCGAGCTTAAAAATCGTTCCTGTGGTGATTTCTTATGAATTTGATCCCTGTGACGCAGCCAAAGCGAATGAATTAGTTCAGGTCGCGACCGAAGGGCGTTATCAAAAATCTGAATTTGAAGATATCGAGAGTATCGTTAAAGGCATCACTGGTTACAAAGGTCGTGTGCATGTGCATTTCGGTCAATGCTTACAATCGTGTTTTGAAACGCCTGAACAACTAGCCGCAATGATCGATTCTGAAATTTATCAAGGTTATCATCTATATCCTGCCAATCGTATTGCGGCTGGACAGACGGATGTGGATAGCAAATCCTTAGATATTTTTAATCAGCGTATCGCCGCAGTTCCCGCGCAGGCTCGCGAGCAAGTGTTAAAAATGTACGCAAACCCATATCTCAATGCGCAAAAACAAAAGGCGGAATAAATGCGATTTGTGACCTACAAATTTAAGGGACAGGCTCGGCGTATTCCGTTTAGCTATGATAAGTTTCATGATATGTATGAAGCGGCTGCAGCAGCTGAAGGTATTGATTTAAAAAGCTTTTTGTCAATGGAGCAACAAGTTGCAATGACAACTAAGCATAAATCGGCAGTTAAAGATTTTCGAGTGAAAGAGTTCACCCGCATGGGCTTTAGCGAATTATTTTTACATAAAGACGAAGCCGAGTGATCGCTGATTGCGCTGCTTGCAAGCAAGCTCTGCACTTCTTTACACCCCACTGATAATCTTGCGCGATGGCCGTTGTTGCTTACACTGTTCTGCTGCCTGCGGGCAGAACAATAGCTGAGTGCCAATAGTGATTTGGTGCGCGGCAAACCAACCTTTTGGCATTTCAAGCGCGGCAATTACCGGTGCCGTCGATGAGTGAGTTTCTAACGAAAAGGGTTCCATGCTAGTCAACCCTTGCACCACCCAATGTTCGTCAATAAAAGCGACATCCAATGCACTTGGGGTATTTTTCATCCATAAACTAATTTCTCGTGGTTCTTGGTACAACAAAATTAGACCATGTTGCAGTGGCTGTTGTCCCATTAACCCTTGCATGCGCTTTTCTGTGGTATCCGCCAGTTGCACCTGAATTTCATATTGGCCCAGTTGCATTGGCACTAACGTGAATTCAACAGCATTTGCCTTTGGCGTCAGTACCAGACTTGCTAAAAAAATGGATGCAGCGAACTTTGACATGAAGTGTTCCTGTTACACGGTTTGAATTCGTACTTGAGCTTAACAAGTTGTTGCCAAGTGTGAAACTGCTAAGTGTCCACATGGCTAGCTTTAGGTATTTTAGCCATAAAAAAAGCTCGCAGTTGCGAGCCTTTGCTTCAAGTGTTTTAACTTGCTTAAATTACAGTGCCGCTAAGGCCTGACGTGGATCAACAAATGTCAGTTTCAGTGCTTCGGCAACATGTTGGTTCACAACATGACCGTTGATCACGTTCAAGCCATTTAACAGATGTTGGTCTTCAAGCAGCGCTGCTTTATAGCCTTTATTCGCCAGTTTGATGATAAATGGCAGTGTGGCGTTGTTCAACGCGAAGGTTGAAGTCAATGGCACAGCGCCTGGCATGTTGGCAACACAGTAGTGCACAACATCGTCAACAATAAATGTTGGCTCAGCATGGGTTGTGGCATAAGACGTCTCTACACAACCGCCTTGGTCGATAGCAACGTCAACGATAGCAGAACCTGCTTTCATTTTACGAACGTGTTCGCGTGTTACCAGTTTTGGTGCTGCAGCGCCAGGGATTAACACGCCACCGATCACTAAATCAGCTTCAAGAATATGCTTTTCTAATGCATCAGCTGTTGAATAAATTGCTTTCACTGCACCGTTAAACTGTGCATTGATGCGACGTAAAACGTCAACGCTACGGTCTAAAACCACAACATCAGCACCTAAGCCAACTGCCATTTGTGCAGCGTTAGTACCCACCATACCGCCACCGATCACCACAACTTTGGCTGGCTCAACACCCGGAACGCCGCCTAATAACATACCGCGACCTGCACATGATTTCTCTAATGCGCGAGCACCAGCTTGGATAGACATACGACCGGCAACTTCAGACATTGGTGCCAATAGTGGTAAACCACCACGGCTGTCAGTCACAGTTTCGTAAGCGATACAAATAGCTTTTGATTTGATCAGATCTTCAGTTTGTGGCAGATCTGGTGCTAAGTGTAAGTAAGTAAACAGGATTTGGCCTTCACGTAACATGGCACGTTCAATAGCTTGTGGCTCTTTCACTTTCACAATCATTTCTGCTTTCGCAAAAACTTCAGTTGCAGTACTCAGTACTTCTGCACCTGCAGCGGTGTAATCAACATCGCCAAAACCGATGCCAGAACCAGCGTTAGTTTCAACAAACACCTGGTGACCGTGCGCAACTAATTCACGCACGCTAGCAGGAGTCATGCCGACGCGGTATTCGTGATTTTTAATTTCTTTTGGAACGCCAATAATCATAATAATTTGCCTGTGTAGGGTGGGTAAAAATATTTCGCTATTATAGTAGTGATTTTGCAGAATGAATGGTTGTTTTTGTCGGCATATCTAGCATATTATCTGGTATAAATCCCAATAACAGTATGATTGACTAGCATGTTTTCTGTTAATCCACAAAGTAAGAAGCTAGACCGTATCGATCGTAAGATTCTTGTTGAATTACAAAAGGATGGACGGCTCTCCAACGTTGAACTCGCCAAGAGGGTAGGGTTGAGTCCTACACCTTGTTTAGAGCGGGTTCGAAAGCTTGAGCAAGATAAATATATCTTGGGTTATAACGCCCAGGTCGACCCAAATAAGGTCGGTGCAGCCTTATTAGTGTTTGTTGAAATTACTTTAAGCAAAACATCGCCGGAAGATTTTGATGAGTTTAGTAAAGCGGTACAAAAGTTAGATGAGATTTTGGAATGTCATTTAGTGTCAGGGAGTTTTGATTTTTTACTCAAAACACGAGTTGCCAATATGGCTGCTTATCGGGAACTCCTCGGCGAAACGCTACTTCGATTACCCAGCGTGCGCGAGAGTCGAACTTATGTCGTGATGGAAGAAGTGAAGCAAACGACTTTTGTAGCCGTTACTGCTTAATTTTCAGCCAGCTAGCAGTGATTAGTTGCGGTGCTTTTAACATAAAAGGATGCAAGCAAAGCGCTAGTCTGGTATCTTAAATTGGTTTTTATTCTTTTTTTTAGGGTTTGGCGCTTGCAAGCAAAATCAGTATTTTCGTTAAATGGAACTCAGCGATTGGTCGAAGTGGCCTTGATCGCTTTTGCTGGTTTTTCAGCGTTTATGCTTCTTTCGTTACTAAGCTTTGATCCGGCGGATCCGAGTTGGTCACAAATTGGCTATCGAACCGATATTCAAAATATCGCTGGGCCGGTTGGCGCCAAATTTGCGGATATTTTATTCTGTGTTTTTGGGTGGTTATCTTATTTGTTCCCACCATTTTTTGCTTTCTGTGGATATTTATTATTCAAAAGATTCAAAGATTTACTCAATGTAGATTACTTCATCCTCGGCCTGCGGATTTTCGGACTGTTATTAACTGCAATTACCGCCTGTGCCATTGCAAGTATTAACTTCGATGATATTTACATCTATTCGTCGGGTGGTGTGGTCGGTGACGTTATTTCTTCTGCGTTATTACCACAGCTAAATTTTGTTGGCAGTAGTCTATTGCTGTTATGCGGTTTATGTATTGGTCTGACACTGATGACCGGCATTTCTTGGTTGACGGTTGCTGAGGCTCTTGGTCAGATTGTGGTGAGCTCAGTTTTGGCTATGTGGCATTATCAACATACTTGGCAGCAATTGCGGACGAAATTCAGCAAGCAATCGAATACTGCAGGCGTTGAAAGTAATTCAGTGAAAGTTATTGCCAAAACCGTTGAAAAGAAAGCGCTATACCAAGATTTGGCTGTCGCACCCGTTGCCTCATCGTTCGAAGCGGAGCTTAATCATAGTTTTGCCAACGCTGAACAAGTCTCTGACGAACAACGAGATGAAAGGCGAGATGAACGACGGGATGAACGGATCGAACCTGCGTTTAGCACTGATGCGCAAGATGATGAACCTAAAATCGACTTCAGATTACTGTTAAATCTACCTGAAGACGATCACAGCACTTCAACTGCAACTGTTTTCGCAGCTAAACCGCACGAAGTCAGCCCAGATTACTCCCATGTTGCGCATCGTAACCAGACTACGGTTTACCCTGCGGCTCATAACCCTGCGGCGGAACTGCCTCCAATCCATGTCGCAAATACAGTACCAACTGCGAAGCAAAGCCCAATTAAAGTTCAGCCTGATGTGCAAAGTCGTGGCTTTTTCCCTGATGAATCAGATGAAGTTGAACCGCTGCCATTTCAACCGTTAGATGTAAAAACTCAAGCAAGAGCTTTTGTTAGTGTTGATGAAGTGGCAGGCCAAGAACTTGATTACAGTGCAATTGACGACCATTACATTGAAGCGGATTTAACGCAAAGCTTGTCGCATACCCAAGCAAGTGAGTATCCGCCGATTGATTACAGCAAAGTGTTTGCCGAAGACCAAGACAATGAAGAAGTGATTTATCCTGAGCCTGTGAATGCGGCGGATGCATTGCCGTCGTTGGCCTTGCTTGAGCGGGCAAATCGAACCACCAACCCGATTTCGCAAGAAGATTTAGATAAAGTCTCCCGTTTAGTTGAACTGAAATTATTAGATTTTAACGTCGATGCCAAAGTCGTTGGTGTCTGCCCAGGTCCAGTGGTTACTCGATTTGAGCTTGATTTGGCACCTGGGGTAAAGGTGAGTAAAATCACCGGTTTATCGAAAGACTTAGCGCGATCTCTTTCTGCCATCAGTGTTCGGGTGGTTGAAGTGATCCCCGGTAAATCGTTTATCGGTTTAGAACTGCCTAATCAACATCGCGAAATAGTGCGATTATCGGAAGTGATTGGCGATGAAGTGTTTGAACAATCAAAATCGCCGTTGACGATGGTGCTTGGCAAAGATATCGCCGGCAAAGCTGTGGTTGCTGACCTAGCCAAAATGCCGCACTTACTTGTGGCAGGTACAACAGGTTCTGGTAAGTCAGTTGGCGTTAATGTAATGATTTGTAGTTTGTTGTATAAATCTACACCTGACGATGTGCGGTTCTTGATGATCGACCCCAAAATGTTGGAACTTTCTGTGTATGAAGGTATCCCACATTTATTGACCGAAGTCGTGACCGATATGAAAGAAGCCGCCAATGGCTTGCGTTGGTGTGTAGGCGAGATGGAACGCCGTTATAAACTGATGTCAGCATTAGGTGTTCGTAATCTTAAAGGCTACAACGCCAAAGTGGCTGAAGCGATTGCCGATGGTTCACCGTTAAAAGATCCATTATGGCGCCCTGCTGATGATATGCGTACAGAGCCGCCATTATTAGATAAATTGCCATCAATCGTCGTAGTTATTGATGAATTCGCTGACATGATGATGATTGTCGGTAAAAAAGTTGAAGAATTGATTGCTCGCATCGCGCAAAAAGCGCGGGCGGCGGGGATCCACTTAATTTTGGCGACTCAGCGGCCGTCGGTTGATGTGATTACTGGTTTAATTAAAGCCAATATTCCAACGCGGATTGCTTTCCAAGTGTCGTCGAAGATTGACTCTCGGACCATACTCGATCAGCAAGGTGCTGAGAGCTTGTTAGGTCAGGGTGATATGTTGTATTTACCACCAGGTTCTGGTGTGCCAAACCGGGTGCATGGCGCCTTTGTCGACGACCATGAAGTGCATGCTGTGGTGGCCGATTGGAAGAAACGCGGCAAGCCAAACTATATTCCTGAGATTTTGAACGGTGAAACCACCGAAGAAAATCTGTTACCTGGCGAAACGTTAGAAGAAGAGGATGCGGAGGCTGATCCGTTATTTGATCAAGCCGTCGCCTTTGTTACCGAAAGTCGTAAAGCATCGGTTTCAGGCGTGCAACGGCGCTTCCGCATCGGTTATAACCGTGCAGCCAGATTAGTCGAAACCATGGAACACATTGGCATTGTCAGTGGGCCAGGTCATAACGGTAACCGTGAAGTTTTAGCTCCACCACCACCCAAAGGGTTTTAAATGAAAAAGTTAGTTGTAGGCTTTGGTATCTTGATGTTGTCAGCCGTTGCGCATGCGGCGCAAACACAAGCAGAGCAGCTGAAGTATAAACTCGCTGGGCTTAATAGCTTTCAAGCGAGCTTTCAGCAGCAAGTTGTGGATGCCCAGAATAAAGTGGTTCAGGCCGATGGTGAAGGTGTGTTGACTCTGCAACAGCCCGCCAATTTTCGTTTTGAGGTGCTGACCCCCGCACCTAATTTGCTGGTGGGCGACGGTAAGACCTTATGGCATTACGATCAAGAACTTGAACAAGTGAATATTTACAATGCCAATAAAGAAGTCGGGTTAACTCCGTTTGCGTTGTTAACGTCCACTGATGCTGCGTTATGGGCACAGTATGAAGTTACTGGCGAGCGCAACCAATTTATCATCACGCCTAAAGACAAAAACAATGCGGTGCAAGCATTGATTCTGACTTTCTCTGGCATTGGCTTGGTCAAGATGGAAGTCAAAAATAGCGAAGGTCAAACCAGTCAATTTGACTTCATCACCAGCCAAAACAACATGGCAATTGATCCGGCATTGTTCAAGTTCACCCCACCTGCGAATGTTGAAGTGGATGATCAGCGAAACAAGTGAAAACGCTCAGCTTTGGTTTTGAACCAGACGTGCGGCCATTGGCTGCACGTTTGCGCCCCTTGTCACTTAATGACTATATTGGTCAAGACCATATCGTCGGCGTCGGCACACCTTTGCGTCAAGCTATTGAAGCGGGTCGTGTTAGCTCACTCATTTTTTGGGGCCCGCCAGGCACCGGCAAAACCACCCTTGCAGAAATAATTGCACGGCATGCTGACGCGCATATGGCTAAAATCTCCGCTGTTACTGCGGGCGTGAAGGAAATTCGCGACGAAATTGTCGCAGCTAAGTTACGCTTAGGCCAACACCAACGCACACTGTTGTTTGTTGATGAAGTGCATCGGTTTAATAAAAGTCAGCAAGATGCTTTTTTACCGCATATCGAAGATGGCACTATTATTTTTGTGGGGGCCACCACCGAAAATCCATCGTTCTCGCTGAATAATGCGCTGTTGTCGCGAACGCGAGTTTGTGTGCTCAATAAAATCGCACCACAAAGTTTAAATCAAGTGCTGCAAAGAGCGTTGCTTGACGTCGAGCTAGGCTTAGGCTCGCAGCAAATTATGCTTGAGCTTGAAGCTGAGCAACTGTTATTGCAAATGGCTGATGGCGATGCCCGTCGGTTATTAAATTTGCTTGAACAAGCCGCTGATGCTGTTAGCACACAAAGCCCGCCATTAATTACCTCACATTTGTTAAAACAATTGGCCCCACGACAATTGCCGGGTTTTGATAATCATGGCGAGTTATTTTACGACTTAATTTCGGCTTTTCATAAATCTGTACGAGGCTCGAATGCTGATGCTGCGTTATATTGGTATTGCCGTATTTTAGAAGGCGGCGGCGACCCGCTTTATGTGGCGCGACGTTTACTGGCGATTGCGTCAGAGGATATTGGCAATGCCGATCCGCGAGCGTTGACAGTAGCTTTAGCGGCTTTTGACACCTTTACTCGCGTCGGTCCTGCTGAAGGTGAACGTGCAATTGCCCAACGGCAATTTACCTTGCACTGGCACCGAAAAGTAACGCTGTGTACACTGCTTTTGAAAAGATGCGTGAAATAGTGCGGCAAAGTCCGTCTTATGAAGTACCGCTGCATTTGCGAAATGCTCCAACCCAATTATTAAAAGAATTAGGCCACGGTGCAGCGTATCGCTATGCCCATCTAGAGCCTGGTGCTTATGCCGCGGGTGAAACATATTTACCGGCGGAGTTAATCGGACAAAAATTTTATGATCCCTCGGATCGTGGGCTAGAAAAACAATTGGCCGAAAAAATGATTTACTTAGAACAGCTCGACCAAGCGGCGAGGCGACATGCTAAATAACTACCTAGCCATTGCTATTGGTGGTGCTGTTGGAGCCTGCTTGCGCTTTGCCTGTTACGAGTGGATGCTACATCTTTTTGGTAGAGCATTTCCTTTTGGCACTTTGCTAGTTAATATTCTTGGATCCTTTGCCATTGGTTTGTTATATGGCTTATTGATCACTGAGCAGCTTGCCCCAAATCCTTGGCGTATTTTTATTGGGATCGGGATTTTAGGTGCTTTTACCACGTTTTCGACATTTTCCATGGACACTGTGTTAATGCTGCAACAGGGGAGTTGGTTTAAAGCCGGCTCCAATATTGTACTTAACCTAGTGTTGTGTTTAACCGTGACCTGGCTTGGGCTCAAGCTGGCGACTTTGAAGTAATCATTTATGTTAGATAGCAAATTTTTAAGATCTGAACTCGCGCAAACGGCAGAACGTTTAGCAACTCGTGGTTTTGTGTTAAATGTGGACCAAATCAATGCGCTGGAAGAGCAGCGTCGTTCACTGCAAGTGAGCACGCAAGAGTTGCAAAACACTCGCAATACTAAATCTAAAGCCATCGGCCAAGCGAAGGCTCGTGGTGAAGATATTGCCCCTTTATTAGCCGAAGTCGACGGTTTAGGTGCTGAGCTTGATAAAGCCAAAAATCAATTAGATGCGGTCTTGGCAGAACTTGATGCGATTGCCAGCCATATCCCTAATTTACCTGATTTATCGGTGCCGGTTGGCAAGGATGAAACAGGCAATTTAGAAGTGCGCCGAGTGGGTGAGCCCAAGGCTTTTGACTTCACAGCCAAAGATCACGTTGCCCTTGGTGAAGCGTTGGATAATGGTTTGGATTTTGAAAATGCGGTGAAAATTGCAGGTTCTCGATTTGTCGTGATGAAAGGCCAAATCGCCAGAATGCACCGCGCCTTAAGTCAATTTATGTTAGATCTGCATACCGAACAACACGGCTACACCGAATTATATGTCCCGTATTTGGTCAATAAAGATTCACTGTTTGGCACAGGTCAGTTGCCAAAGTTTGGCGCAGATTTATTCCACACCCAACCGGCAACGGAAGAAGGTGTTGGCATGAGCTTGATCCCTACGGCGGAAGTGCCTGTGACAAACCTGGCACGTGATCGTATCTATGATCTGGCTGAACTGCCGCAGAAATTCACCGCACATACGCCATGTTTCCGCAGTGAAGCGGGCTCATATGGTCGTGATACACGTGGTCTTATTCGTCAGCACCAATTTGATAAAGTAGAGCTTGTGCAGTTAGTACACCCTGACACTTCGTTTGCTGCTTTGGAAGAGTTGACGGGACATGCGGAAAAAGTGTTGCAACTGTTGGGACTGCCATATCGTGTGATGTTGTTATGTACTGGCGACATGGGCTTTGGATCTTGCAAAACTTACGATTTAGAAGTGTGGTTGCCAGCTCAAAATACCTACCGTGAAATTTCCTCCTGTAGTAGTATGGGGGACTTCCAAGCTCGCCGGATGCAAGCTCGGTTTAGACCGGAAGAAGGGAAGAAACCAGAGTTACTGCACACTTTAAACGGTTCGGGCTTGGCTGTTGGCCGTACCCTAGTTGCAATTTTAGAAAACTATCAGCAAGCAGACGGTTCGATAGTAGTGCCGGCAGTATTGCAGCCTTATATGGCTGGTAAAACTGTATTAAAAGTATAAAAAGATCGAAGGGAAACCGGCCAGCTGGCCGGTTTTAACATAGAGGTTGTATGTCATCGAATTCGGAAAAAGCTAAAGCTCAGGCTGTGGCACCTAAAGTGGTTGTAATAAAAAAAACGCGAACTAGTTTACCTAAGTTATTTTTACGGACGGTTTACTGGGTACTGATTTTGACGATTATATCCGTGGTGTTATATATCACCGCAGACACAGTTTTGACTATTTACAAACACACCGCGACTTAATGCTTACAAGCACTTCGCTGGTTTTGGTAAACCTGCGATGCGAGTGGCTTGCTTTGCTGGTCCTTCAGGGAATAGTAAAAACAGATACTTACTATTGCCTTTTTCTGCCCCTAACTTTTCTGCCATTGCTTTAACCAATAAGCGGATAGCAGGAGATGTATTAAATTCTTGATAGAAATTTCTAACAAACCAAACTACTTCCCAATGCCCTTCGGTTAAGTTGATGTTTTCAAGTCGAGCAAACTCTTCAGCCAGTTCTGGTGTCCAATCGACTAAATTTGCAAGATAACCGTGTTTATCTAACGGGACTTGTGGAAACTTTTCTAAAATACTCAACATGAAATAACTCGCTTAGCCGTTGCACATAAAGTCACCCATTCAACATCGTTAATTAGGCGGATGTTTGCAGGTACATTCAATTGTCGAAACGTCACATCATCGACTAAAGCAAATAGATGTGCTGTAGGCCACTGTAGGTTGCTTACGCTTAGATAACAGCTATCTTGACGGAGCAACACCGCATCATTCTCACCAATCAAGCTAAGCACTGAAGGAACACTTGCTGTGGTTAGTTGGAATAGGGTATTTACTTGCAATAAGTTATTTAGCAAAGGATCACCTCATCGAATTGCGATAGCAATTGTTGCTGCTGAGCAACTGTGACTGTGTCTACGGTGATGTTCAGCACATCCGCAGTTAAGTGGTAAAACGCTAAGCTTTCAGTGCAAGCATAAACTGCATCGATATCATAAAGCGTAAATAACTTTTGGCTCTTGGTGAAATCTTTGACCGGCGCGCCACTAGCCGCGGTGATCGCTAATTGAGTAACTCCAGCGCCGCGGTAAAGCACACTCACTTGATGCTCAACTGCTGCCAGCGCCAGCAGTAAATCGTGACCTTCGCGGGCTTTTGCGCTGGCAAAAGCGCTAGTTTCGGTCACAAGCAATATTCGTTTCACTGGTAAATCCTTTGTCGCTATTAAATTAAAACTGAATGAGTTTATCGGCGCTTGCCAATCGCATGCCAAATTCAGCTAAGCCCGCTAAGGTATAACCAGCGCGAGCATTGAGGACACCTCTTTTCTCCGCAGCTGTCGCACAGTAAAGCAGCGGGATGTTAGCTTCTAAACATACTTTAGCCAGCTTCGCCGCTTCATCGGGTTCATCGGCCGGCAGATCTGGCTCAGGCATTGCTGACAGCACAGCATTCCCGTAAAGAAATACCTGGTCAATTCGATGGCCAAGTTGTATTGATGCTTGAATGAAGCGCTGGCAATCAACTAAAGGCGTTGCAGCATAACAATCGGCTTTGATTAATATGGCAAATGTCGTCATTGCGAATGAATTCCTATGCTGTGTTCGAGAGGGCGTAAGCAATAAAAAGCCCCGCAAGCGGGGCATTTTAGATCAAATTACTAGCGATGTCAGTTGTGACTAGTCGTCACTGTTAAACGCGCCAAGTAGACTCAACAAACTAGTAAATAAATTTAGGATATTAAGATAAAGCGCCACAGTTGCGCGTAGGTAGTTTGTTTCACCGCCATGCACGATGTTGCTGGTGTCATACAGAATAAAGCCTGACATTAACAACACAACAATGGCGTTGATTGCTAATTGCATTGCAGGCACTTGAAAGAAAATATTGGCGATAGACGCAATAACTGCCAAGATCAAACCTACAAAAAGAAATCCACCCATGAACGAAAAGTTTTTCTTGGTTGTCAGTGCATAAGCTGACAGTGAGAAAAAGATCAACGCTGTGGCGCCCATGGCTTGCATGATCAGTTCGCTACCATTTGGTAAAGCAGCATAGCGATTTAACATAGGCCCAATTGAAGCGCCCATTAAACCGGTGAAAAGAAATACTGTGGGGATACCCGCAGCACTGTCTTCGGTTTTACGCAATATAAACAGTGTGGCTAAACCACCTAACGCTAATACTAAGCCTGCAAGACCGCTGATATTCATTGCCATCGCAATGCCTGAACAAACAGCACTGAAGGTCAGAGTTAATGCCAGCATGGCATAGGTGTTACGTAAAACTTTATTGATGCTGAGGCTGTCAGTCATCTCAAGGTGTTGATGTTGTTGATATTCCATAATTTACTCCATATTAAGCTCATTAGACTATACAAAATATTTAGCATGCTGTCAGCTTTATCAAGTGATTAACTTTGTTTTATCCTTCTTTAAGACTCTCGCGCAGCCTGTAAATTCAGCAAATCGCTGAAAATTTATTCTGTTAGACAATTCAACATGTTAAAAAGTAAAAAAACGCTTTGCAAATGTCATTGAAGCTATTAATATACGCGCCAACGGAGAGATGGCAGAGCGGTTTAATGCACCGGTCTTGAAAACCGGCGAGGGTTAGTAGCCCTTCAAGAGTTCGAATCTCTTTCTCTCCGCCAAATTCTAAACAAAAAGGCCAAAC
>Ga0187843_10000867_pt1 | contig 19811 bp, 22 predicted proteins | sample SpaLakP09_SKY_43_FD_134516 | JGI IMG/M metagenome (GOLD analysis project Ga0187843, IMG submission 134516) | Oligotrophic lake water microbial communities from Sparkling Lake, Wisconsin, USA - SP09_SKY_43 | ecosystem: Environmental > Aquatic > Freshwater > Lake | place: USA: Sparkling Lake...
GGCGGTGATGTCGCGCGCCAGACTCTCGGCCACCCCCTCGACCACCACGGCGAAGGCACCGGCCTGGGCGGTTCGGCGAGCCTCGTCGAGGATCAGCGCCCTGCCCGCCTCGTCCTTGCCCTTTGCCTTGAAGCCGCCATCGACCAGAACGGCCTGGGGACGCAGGCCGACATGCCCCATCACCGGAATGCCGCGCTGGACCATGTAGGCGATGGTGTCGGGCACGGTCAGACCGCTCTCGACCTTCACCGCCTGGCAGCCTGTCTCCTTCATGATCCGCACGGCGTTGGCGTAGGCGATCTCCGGTGGCCCCTCGTAGGAACCGAACGGCATGTCGACCACGACCATGGCCTTGCGTGAGCCGCGCATGACCGCCTGGCCGTGCAGGATCATCATGTCCATCGTCACACCGACGGTATTGGGCAGGCCATGCACGACCATGCCCACCGAGTCGCCCACCAGCAGCAGGTCGCAGGCGTCATCAAGGGCCGCCGCCACCGGGGCGGTATAGGCGGTCAGGCAGACGATGGGCACGCCGCCCTTGCGAGCGGCGATGTCGGGGGCGGCCAGACGGCGGACCGCCTCTTCACGATGCGAGGACAGAACGATGCTCCTGAACAGGCCCGCGCGCGAGCGAGGGCGGGCTGTTGTCTGTCAGATCGCGCCGCATCGCAACATGAACAATGATCAGGCCTCGATCAGGCGCGTCAGAACTCTTCCATCGCCCGGGTCACGGCAAAGCCTATGGCCAGGACGGCGAGCCCCGCCGCCAGCCACAGCGCCTCAACGCTGGCAGGGGTGGTGACCATGGTGTTGACCCTGGCCAGCAGCATATCGACCTCGCCGGACACATCGCGTGCGCCGTCGCGCGAAAGCGCCTGCAGTTCGGCCGAGAACCGCGTGGTCACGAGTTGCACCGCCGCAATCACCCCGACCGCCACACCGGCGGCACCGATCATCAGTCGCCGCAAGGCCCAGCCCCGGTCCAGCGCAGTCGAAATCTGGCTGGCGAACAGATCGGCGTCCGGGAACGAGGGTGCCTCGCCATAGAGCCGCGTGAGTTGGGCTTCGAAATCGGGTTCAGCCATGAGCTTCCCTCCTCGCGCCTTCCGGCGGCTGGGCCAGTCTGGCCCTGAGTTTATCCAAACCACGTTTGACATGGGATTTTACCGTGCCGATCGGGATGTTCAACGCCTCGGCGACCTCGGCATGAGACCAGTCGCCGCCATAGCAGAGCGAAACCGACAGCCGCTCGCCCTTCGACAAGGCCTTGAGGGCCTCGTCCAGATCGATGCGGCTGGCCGTGCGGGGCTCATTCAGGGCAGCGGGATCGTCGCCGTCCTGGGCCTCGTCGGTGAACACGATGCGAGCCTCGCGCTTGACCTTGCGCAGATAAAGCCGCGCAGCGATCCGCTTGATCCAGCCGGCGAAAGCCCCCTCGCCTCGATACTCGGCCACCTGCTCGAACCCGGTCAGGAAGGCATCCTGGGCGATGTCGTCGGCTGTCGCAGAATCGGCACCCATCCGGCGCAGGAGGCCGCGAACCGCCGAACCGTGCCGTCGCACAAGCTCGCCATAGGCCCGCCGGTCACCCGCCGCCGCAAGGGCGGCGAGCTCGACGTCATGGCCGGTGGGTGGGCGATCGATGCCCATGATGTCGCCCCCTCCCCAGGTCTCGCGATCAAGCCGACTTGGGCTTGTTGGGGTTGAAGAAGCTCAGCGCAATGAAGGCCAGGCCGATCACGATCGGAATACAGGACAGGCCGATACCCGGCGAATGGAACTCGCGATCGCCGAAATCGGCGAAATAGCTGAACAGACCAAAGCCGATGCCGACAGCCAGCCAGATCACGCCGGCCCGGATGTCGCTGAGCGAGGTCGGAGCGACCTTCACATTGCGGGTCAGGGCCTCGATGACTTCGGGCGGCATCGGCTGGCCTTTGTCGATCGCTGCGCGAAGCGTCGTTTGCATCTCGAGACGCTCGCGGCTCTTGAGCCAGATCGGCACGATCACGATCGCGCCAATGACCAGAAACATGATGATAGGGATCCAGACCTCGTCCATAGCGAATTTCCTCTTGGTGGGCGCGCCCCCGTGAGCGCCGCCTTCTGATGATAAGAGGCGCGGGGACCCTCGTTTGGAGGCGCCCGGCGGGATGAAACTTTCGTAAGGCTAGTCTCGGACCAGAAGCCGGTTACCCAACATGGCCGACGCCAGGACCAGGGCCAGGATCCCGCCCACCGGAATCAGGGCCGGAGCCAGGGCTGACACCGCGAGGTTCAGGATCGGCGAACAGGCCCAAAGCACGGCGCTGGCGGCCAGGGCGGCTGCCCCGCCGGCCAGCAGGCGGTCACGCAGGATGCGCTGTTCGACAGCCTCCATCACCTCGGCGACGAAGATATTCGAGGTGGCGGGCTGCGGCACCTCGCCCAGAAAGGCGGCCAGGCGATCATCGGGTGTCATGACTCGTCTCCCAGTACGGCCAGCAGTCTCTCACGACCGCGTGCAACATGCGACTTCACAGTGCCCAGCGGCAGATTCAGAACCTGCGAGGCCTCGACGTGCGACCAGCCTTGCCCCAGGCAAAGCGTAACACACGCCCGCTGGTCTTCCGGCAGGGTCAAAAGGGCAGCCTCAAGGGCCATGCGATCCTCCGCGGCGACTCCAGTGGCCGCTTCCTGCGCCTCCTGACCCCGCCAGTCCTCGTCGCGGCGGGCCGAGCGGCTGGCGGCCCGACGGTGATCAAGGGCCTTGCGCCAGGCGATGCCATAGAGCCAGGCCCGAAAGCCTTCGTCGGCGCGCAATCGTCCCAGGCTCGTCCAGGCCGCAACGAAAGCGTCCTGGGCAATGTCGTCGGCGTCCATCCAGCCGCTCTTGCGCAGAAAGCCTCTGAGCGGCTTTTCGTGCATCGCGACCAGCCGGGCGAACGCCGCCTGGGATCCGCCGCGCGCCGCCCGAACGAGCGGCGCATCCATCAGATCTTCGGGCCCCGGCTGATCACCAGCGATACCAGCGACGCCAGGCACAGGGCCCCCATGACGAAGGCGACGATGGTGAAGGCCTCGCCGGCCCCATAGATGTCGGTGAACGAGGCATAGCTGAAGCCGGCGCAAAGGGCGCCGAACAGAACAGCCTGATAGGCGGGATGCTCGTTGCGATGGTAACGGCGCGACCGCTGCACGGAACGATCATCATCCGCGTCGTCTTCGTTCCAGCGCTTGTTCAGCTTGGCCACCAGTTCGGGCGGCGGCTCGCGTCCGCTGGCGGCGTAGGATTTCAACAAATCCAGGGTGTCACGATTGGCCTTGTAGGACAGCCAACTCCGAAAGCCGCCAACCACAAACCAGCTCAGCGGAAAGATCAGCCACCAGAACGAACGAAAAAGGTCTTCCATCGAATTGCCCCCTCAAAGGCCGGCGCGAGCGAAGCGCGCGTCTGGATGTTGGTCGCCGCCGGGGCATCAACTGGATGCAGGCCGCGAAAAGAAATGTGGTCAGCGAACAATCAGGCGCGGTTCAGGCGCGCCAGCAGTTCGGGCGGTGCCTCGCGACCGTTGCGGACATAGATCTGGATCAGGTCCAGAGCCTCGCGACGGGCCTTGTGGTCCAGCCAGTTACGCAAGCCGGCCATGGCGAACCAGCTGAGGGGGAAAGCCAACCACCAAAAATCGCGGATCAGCGCCAGCATCGACTTGTCTCCAGTGCGGTGCCCCATGGCCCCGTCTTCTGAAGGTTAGTCGCCGCCGACCGGCACACTGGATGCGACGAGATACGAAATAATTTCCGACTGAGATTCAAACAGGATCGTCGGGCTGTGTTGGAGCAGGATCGAGCGCTTGGCCGCGCCCCACGTCACCGCGCCGGTGGCGAGGCCCAGGGCCCGCGCCGCCTCGATGTCGCGCGTCTCGTCGCCGATGCAGATCACGCGGTCGCGCGAAACGACGCCCGATGTGACCTTGCGAAACTTGCGCGCCTTGCCGAACAAGGAGGCTCCGCAGGAGAACTGACTGATCAGGCTCGAAAGATCAGGTCCCAGCACGGCCCGAATGGTCCGCTCGCTGTTGGAGCTGACCACCGCCAGGCGAAGCCCGGCACCATGCAGCGCCTTCAACATGCCCGGTGTTTCGGAAAACAGCGGGATCGAGGCGGTGTCGGCCTCCATGAGCTTCTTTCCATGCGCAGCGATCATCGGCAGCTTCCAGGGCGAAATGCCCAGATAGCGGATCACCTCGCGGGTGCTGCGGCCCCGCAGCATGTCGATCTCTTCGTCAGTGACGGTCTTGAAGCCAAAGCGCCGGGCCATCGGATTGACGGCGCGGATCATCCAGGCCGCGCTGTCAGCCAGCGTGCCGTCGAAGTCAAAAATGACCATGTCGTACGACGGGACGGGATCGGCTCCCACGCTAAGGTTCCTGCGCTCGCTGGCTTCGGTTGGGGAGGCCTCAGCGGAATTAGCCCCGCTTGGCCCGGTTTGTCGCCTTAAAGTCGGCCGACTCGCAAATAGATCAAAGCCGCCGGGCGTCAAACCCCGGTTCCGGCCACGCGCGCATAGACCTCAGGCTTGAAGCCGGCGGTCAGCCGACCGTCGATGTCCAGCATGGGACACTTGATCATCGAGGGCTGGGCCAGCATCAGCTCAATCGCCTTGCCGGCGTCCAGATCCTGCCTGTCGGCGTCAGGCAGCTTGCGGAATGTGGTTCCGGCGCGATTGAGCACGGTCTCCCAGCCCAGGTCCGCGACCCAGCGCTCAAGGCTAGCCCGGTCGATTCCCGCGACCTTGTAGTCGTGAAAGCCGTAGGTCAGGGCGTGGCTGTCCAGCCAGTCGCGGGCCTTCTTCATCGTGTCGCAGGCCTTGATGCCGTAGATCATGATGCCCAAGATCCCGTCTCCCCATCCAGTCTTGCCGCGAGGCCTAGCCCCGGGCACGGCACCGCGCAAGTCAGCCCATCAGGGGATGGCGCGCCAGAACCAAGGCCGCGTCTGGGCCGGCAAGACCGAACAGGCTTCCAGCACCAGATCGGTCCGGTCAGGCCGCCTTGGCCTGGGCCAGGTGGTTGCGCAGCCGCTCGGCGACAGCGCCCAGCGTGATCGCCGACAGGGCCTCGTCCACGGCCAGCTGATCTTCGGTCGAAGCGATCAGGGCCAGCCGATGGGTGAAATCGGTGACGGCGGTGATGTGCTGGGCCAGAAGGTCCACCGTATGCAGTTCCTGCATCACGCGTCCCTGCCCTTCAGGCGGGGTCGCCGCGAGGATCTGGCCCAGGGCGTTGTCGAGCTCACCGCAGGCTTGCGCCGCGATCGCCATCTCGGCTGACACCGCCGCCAGGATCGCCGCTACGCTCGACCCCGAGTCCTGAATCTCACTCATGTGGTTCCCCCGTCTGCGGGCGCCGCGACATCGCGCGCCTCGTCGCGTCCTTTCGGGACCGACGCTGAGGGGACAAAATGGGGTGATCCGCCCCTGTCCCGCAAGCGCTCTGATTCAACGGGTCCTAGAACGACTTGGGCAAGCCCAGAACATGGGTCGCCACATGGCTGAGGATCAGGTTGGTGGAGATCGGCGCCACCTGATACAGCCGGGTTTCGCGGAACTTGCGCTCGATATCGTAGGCTTCGGCAAATCCAAACCCGCCATGGGTTTGCAGGCAGGTGTCACCGGCAAACCAGGACGCCTCGGACGCCAGCATCTTGCCCATATTGGCCTCCGAGCCGCAGGGTTGGCCCGAATCAAACAGCGCAGCTGCGTGCTGGACCATCAGATCGGCCGCTGCGATCTGCACATGGGCCCGGGCGATGGGGAACTGGACGCCCTGGTTCTGCCCGATCGGCCGGCCAAACACCTCGCGCTCAAGGGCATAGGCGCTGGCCCGATCGACGAAGAACTTGCCGTCGCCGATACATTCTGCGGCAATCAGGATCCGCTCGGCGTTCATGCCGTCGAGGATGTAGCGAAAGCCCTGGCCCTCGACGCCGATCAGGTTTTCCACCGGAACCCGCAGATCCTCGAAGAACAGCTCGGTGGTGGCGTGGTTGAGCATGGTGCGCACCGGGCGGATGGTCAGGCCGTTGCCCACCGCCTCGCGCAGGTCGACCAGCAAGACGCTCATGCCGTCGCTGGCCTTGGTCGCATCATCGCGCGCGGTGGTTCGGACCAGAAGGACCATCAGGTCGGAATGCTCAGCGCGTGAAATCCACAGCTTCTGGCCATTGACCACATAGTGGTCGCCATCGCGGCGGGCGAAGGTGCTGATCCGCGTGGTGTCGGTGCCAGCGCCCGGTTCGGTGACGCCGAAGGCCTGCAGCCGCAGCTCGCCGGTAGCGATCCTGGGCAGATAGGCCGCCTTCTGGGCCTCGCTGCCGTGCTTGAGCAGCGTCCCCATGGTGTACATCTGCGCATGGCAGGCACCGCCATTGCAGCCCGAGCGATGGACCTCTTCGAGAATCGCCGTCGCCGCACCCAGCCCCAGGCCCGAGCCGCCATAGGCCTCCGGGATCAGCACCGACAGGAACCCCGCCTGTGTCAGGGCCTCGACGAACGCGGTCGGATAGGTGCGATCGCGATCCAGCGCCTGCCAGTAGGGTCCGGGAAAGCGAGCGCAGAGCTTGCGAACCGCGTCGCGGATTTCCGGAAAGCTCTGGTCTTGGGCGATCGACATGTGGGCTCCTCTGCCGCGCCATCCTAGACAGGGTTCCGTTAGGGCTTCAAAGGGCCTTGGCGCGGTCCTTTGCAAGCCTGGTGAAACGGGCTCTGGACGGCGGGCGGGGTTTCTCGTCGAATGGCGCGATGTCGCCCCGTCTTTCCCCCGTTTTTGGCCCTGGCTTCCCGGCCGGTGCCGTATGACCCTGTCGCCCGACGACATCGCGCGCTGGCGCAGTCATGTCGGCCGTAGCGAAGTGCGGCGCCAGCGGCTGGATGTCGAGGCCCTCAGACGCTTTGCGGCGGCCGTGGGCGGCGATCTGGACGTCGAGCTCAGCCCACCGCCGCTGGCGCACTGGGCCTTCTTTCTCGAGACCGCGACCGGCGCCGACCTTGGGCCGGACGGACACCCCCGCCGCGGGGCGGGCCTGCTTCCGGCGATCACCCTGCCCCGGCGGATGTTCGCCTCCAGCAGCATGCGCTTTGGCGCGCCGCTGAGACTGGACGAGGAAGCGCAACTGACGCTGACGGTGGCCGAAGTCACGCCCCGCTCAGGAAAGACCGGCGACCTGGTCTTCGTCCAGGTTGACCGGGCGCTGACCCAGTACGATCAACTGTGCGTCAGCGAACAACAGACCCTGGTCTATCGCGACGCCGGGCCTCCAATGGCCAGCATCGAGCCCGCCGCAGCGCCGGGCGGAGCCCAGGACGCGGTCTGGACACCGACGCCAACCGACCTGTTCAGATTTTCCGCCGTCACGTTCAATGCGCACCGGATCCACTATGACCGCGCCTATGCGCAGGAGATCGAGGGTTATCCCGACCTTGTGGTGCAGGGGCCTTTCACCGCCGTGAAGCTGGCGGCCCTGGCGCAATGCAAACAGCCAGGACGCCGGCTTGCGTCATTCGAGTTTCGCGCCAGCGCGCCGCTTTTCGTGGACCAGCCTGTGCGCCTGACCGATGTCGATGGCGAGCTCCAGGCGATCCGTTGCGACGCCACCCTGGCCATGTCGGCCAGGGCGACTTTCCAGGATGTTCAGGCTTGAGCGCTTTGCCGCTTCAGCCTGTCTCACAGGTGGTGATCTGTTCGACGTGGCTATCGCCTTCCCGCGCATCGACGACCCCGACGGCCCCAGTTGCGGTGCCGGCCTTCTGGCGCAGTCCATGGCGCTGATGGGCGACAGCGCGGCCTATGCCCAAGGTGCAGGTCGTCCCGATCGCCAATGGCTCGAAGGCGTCAAAGGGCACTTCATCGCGCGAGTTCCCGATCCCGAACACCTGGACTGAACCGGCGCTGGCGTTTTCCACCTGATCGCCGCACACTTGGGGTCGACGGATACCAAGCTTGGAGTTCTGGCGATGAAGATCTCGACGATCGTTTCCAGCCTGGCGCTCGCGGCGGCGACGCCCGCCCTGTCCGCCCCGTCACCCGATGTGGCGAGGGTTCAGGTGGTGATCGGCCCCGAACTGGCCAGCAAGACCCAGACGCTGGACGCGCGCGAGTTCGACTATCTGACGCGCGAACTGAAGCGCACGGTCGAGAAGCGGCTCGATCGAGCCGGCGCGCTGGGTCCGGACGGCGGCGAACTCTATCTCGTGATCGAAGACGCCACGCCCAATCGCCCTACGATGCGACAAATGAGCGGCAGGCCGGGCCTGTCCTATTCCAGCTTCGGCGTCGGCGGAGCCAGGATCAGCGGCGAGTATCGCGCACCGTCTGGTGCCACCACGCCGGTCAGCTACAGCTGGTACGAAACCGACATCCGCCGCACGCCCTATTACGGCACCTGGACTGACGCGGACCGCGCGTTTGAACGCCTGGCCGACAAGCTGGCCAAGGGCGACCCTAAATAGCAAAAGATCACGTCCAGTATCGCTGGCGAAAAACTGTAAGGCGGGGCTCAACTCGCCGTTGGGGAGATTGGAACGCATGATCGAGAAACGATCGTCCTGGTCGTTGGCCGCCTTCGCCGCGCCCTGCCTGCCGATGGCCGCCCTTGGATTGCCGCTGGTGGTCTATCTGCCGGAATTCTATGTCAGCGAGCTGGGCCTTTCGCTCGGCGTCGTGGGCGCGGCTTTCCTGATCGTCCGACTGATCGACATCATCTTCGACCCGTTCATCGGCGGCATCATGGACCGCACCGGGACACGGTGGGGGCGGTTCAGGCCGTGGCTGGTCGCCGGCTCGCCGCTGGTGATGATCGGGGCGTTCGGTCTGTTCATGGCCCAGCCCGGCATAGGTCCGGTGTATCTGTGGACCTTTCTGATCATCGTCTATGCGGGCTATTCGATGATGGCGCTGTCACACACCGCCTGGGCGGCAGTGCTTTCGACGGACTATCAGCAGCGTTCGCGTGTCTATGGCTGGTGGCAGGCCGGCAATGTGCTGGGCATGATCCTGGTGCTGACCCTGCCGCCGATCATCTCCCTGGCGTTCAAGGGCGACCATGCCGCCGGCATTCGCCTGATGGGCTGGTTCATCGTTCTGCTGATCCCGCTGACCGTGCTTCTGGCCACCAGGACTGTCAGCGAGCGCCCTGCTCCAGTCGTTCGGCACAAGTCCGGCCTTCCGCAATATTTCGCGCTTTTGAAGCGCGGCTCGGTCCAGAAACTGCTGATCGCCGACCTGCTGATGGGGTTGGCACCCGGAATCGCCGGCGCGCTGTTCTTCTTTTTCTTCGAGCGGATCAAGGGCTTCGACAAGACGCAAGCCGGTCTGATGCTGCTGATCTATTTCGTCGCGGCCCTCGCCGGCGCGCCCTTGTGGCCCATGCTGGCAAAGCGGATCGGCAAGCACCAGGCGCTGGCCGTCGCCTCGGTGATCTATGCCATCGTGCAGGTCTGCGCCGTGCTGACACCGGCCGGCAACGCCATCGCCGGTATGCTGGTGCTGATCCTGGCAGGGATACCCTACTCCGCCGCTCCCCTGCTGGTTCGCTCGATGATGGCCGATATCGGCGACGAAGAGCGTCTGGTCAGCGGGGCCGACAGGACCGGCCTGCTCTATGCCATCGTGAATGGCACCGTGAAGCTGGGTCACGCCCTGGCGATCGGCGCCTTCCCCCTCCTGGCCCTGTTCGGCTTTGATCCCAAACTGCCGACGCCGGAGGGGGAAGCGGCCTTGGTTGCGCTCTATTCCGTCGTGCCCGGCGCCATGGGTCTTGTGGTCGCCGCCGTCATGCTGCGCTATCCGCTCGATGCGACTCGCGTCGCCGAGATCCAGCGCCAGCTCGCCGCTCGGGACGCCTTGAACGCGCCAACGCCCGAGCCGGAACCAGACCCCAATGTCGCCCTTGCCGCCCCTGCCCAATGACCCCGCCCATCCGCTGTCGGCCTTGATCGAGATCATGGCCCGGCTGCGGGATCCGAACGGAGGATGTCCCTGGGACCAGCAGCAGACCTTCGCCTCCATCGCGCCCTATACGGTGGAGGAGGCCTATGAGGTGGCCGACGCCATCGAGCGCGGCGACCTGGACGACTTGAAGGAAGAGCTGGGCGATCTGTTGCTGCAGGTCGTGTTTCACGCCCGTATGGCCCAGGAACAGGGCGTCTTCGATTTCGCCGATGTAGCGGCGGCGATCTCGGACAAGATGATCCGCCGCCATCCGCATGTCTTCGGCGACCACGCCTATGAGGACCAGGACGCCCAGACAGCCGGCTGGGAGGCCTTGAAGGCCCAGGAACGCAAGGCCAAGGCCAAGACCGGCGTGCTGGATGATGTGCCCGCCGGCCTGCCCGCCCTGACCCGCGCGGTCAAACTCACCAAGCGCGCGGCCAGGGTCGGCTTCGACTGGCCCTCGACCGATCAGGTGCTGGACAAGCTGCGCGAGGAGATCGCCGAACTGGAGGTCGAGATCGCGGCTGGCGACCAGGCCAAGGCCCGCGAGGAACTGGGCGACCTGCTGTTTGTCTGCGCCAACCTGGCCCGCAAGCTGGATATCGAGCCCGAGGACGCCCTGCGCGCCACCAACGCCAAGTTCAGCCGCCGCTTCGCCTCCATCGAGGCGGCACTGGCGGCGGACGGACGCACGCCCGACCAGTCAGACCTGGCCGAGATGGACGCCCTGTGGGACGCCGCCAAGATGGCTGAAAAGAGCCGGTAGAGCGTCCGCTCCTATTCGGCCGCGGTGATCACGAAGGCGTCGGGAAACTGGCGCTCGAAACGCCCCAGGGCCTGGGCGTCCAGGCGGGCGACCAGCAGCACACCGCCCTCCGCCTCGTCCTCGCGGCTGAGAACCCGGCCGTTGCGATAGATCCAGGCCAGGGCCTCACCATCACCGGCGATCAGACGCACGGCGACGGGCGGCGAGTCGTCGATCAGCGTGGCGATCCGCTTGAGCAGGGCCTCGCAGCCCTCGCCGGTAACCGCCGAAACCGCCGAGGCCTCGACGCGACGGGCGCGCCCGGTCACTTCCTCGCGGTCGTCCTCGGGCACCAGGTCGAACTTGTTCCAGACCTCGACGACGGTCTTGCCCTCGTCGAACGTCACGCCCAGTTCCGCCAGAACGGTCTCGACATCACGGGCCTGGGACTGGCTGTCGGGGTTGGCGATGTCGCGCACGTGCAGCACGACGTCGGCCTCCTGCACCTCCTCCAGCGTGGCGCGGAACGCCTCGACCAGTTCGTGGGGCAGATCCGAGATGAAGCCCACGGTGTCTGACAGGATCGCCGGGCGTCCGTCAGGCAGCTTCACGGTGCGCAGGGTCGGGTCCAGCGTCGCGAACAGCATGTCCTTGGCCAGGACTTCGGCCTGGGTCAGCCGGTTGAACAGCGTCGACTTGCCGGCATTGGTGTAGCCCACCAGGGCCACGGTCGGGTACGGGACCTTCTTGCGCGCCTTGCGATGCAGGGTGCGGGTACGGCGCACCTCTTCCAGCTCTCGCTTGAGCTTCAGAATGTTGTCGGCGATCAGGCGCCGATCGAGTTCGATCTGGGTTTCGCCCGGACCGCCGGTGTTGCCGGTGCCGCCGCGCTGGCGCTCAAGGTGGGTCCAGGTGCGGACCAGGCGCGAACGCTCATAGTCCAGGCGCGCCAGTTCGACCTGCAGCTTGCCCTCGCGCGTGCGGGCGCGCCGGGCGAAGATCTCGAGGATCAGCCCGGTCCGGTCCACGACCTTGACGTTGAGCCCGCGCTCCAGATTGCGCTGCTGCACGGGCGTCAGCTGGTCGTCGAACACTGCGACGTCGATCTTCTCGACCTCGCAGATCGCCGCAAACTCCTCGATCTTGCCCTTGCCAAACAGGGTGGCGGGCGTGATCGCGCGCAGGGGCGCGATCGCCGTCTCGACCACGTTGAGGTCAAGCGCCAGCGCAAGCCCAACCGCTTCCTCCAGGCGTGACTGCGGGTCACGCGCCAGGGCGGCGGCCGGGCCTCGCAGAGGCCGCACCGGGTGAATGACGAACGCCCTAAGGACAGGCGTGGCGTGATCTACGGATTTGGAATGGGATTTGGACAAGCGTCTCTAATCAATCGTCGGAGTCGGCGCTCGGCTCGTACAGCTGGACGGGCTGAGCCGGCATGATGGTCGAGATGGCGTGCTTGTAGACCAGTTGCGACTGGCCGTCGCGACGCAGCAGGACGCAAAAGTTGTCGAACCAGCTGACAACGCCCTGAAGCTTGACGCCATTGACGAGGAAGATGGTGAGCGGCGTCTTGGACTTGCGCACGCTGTTCAGGAACGTGTCCTGGAGATTTTGTTTCTTTTCGGCAGACATGGGGATTCCCCTCTTATTGTTTCGGGGGGCAGAACACCCCCCACACAAACACGGGCATGTTAGTTCATTTTTCGCCGAACGCACTCAACATTCGACGACAAATGCTCGCAAAGGTCGGATGCGAAGAGATTTCGACCATAACGGCGGACGGTGGATCAGGCTCGAACTAGACCGCTTTCTCCGAGGCGCGTCGGATATAAAGATCCCGAAGCCGTGTCGCTACCGGCCCGGGCGCGCCATTTCCGACGGTCACGCCGTCCACCCTGACGATGGGCATCACCAGCGTACCGGCTCCGGTGATGAAGGCCTCGCGCGCCGCCTGGGCGTCGGCGATGGTGAAGGGTTTCTCGTTGATCGGCAGGCCCGCTTCCCGGATCACCTCCAGCAGGGTCGAGCGGGTCACGCCGCGCAGGATATTGGCGTTGGTGTCGCGGGTGCGCAGATTGCCCTCGGCGTCGATGATCCACGCATTGGACGACGCGCCCTCGGTCACGAGGCCCAGATCATCGACGAACCAGGCCTCGATGGCGCCGCGCTCCCGCGCCGCCTGTTTGGCCAGGGCGTTGGGCAACAGACCGACCGATTTGATGTCGCAGCGCCCCCAGCGGTTCTCGGGAACCGAGATCACCGACGCCCCCAAGGCAGCCTTGGCCTCGGCCGCTTTGCGATCGACCGACTTGGCCGTCACCACGATGGACGGCGGCACGGCGGGATTGGGGAAGGCGTGGTCGCGCCGTGCCACACCGCGCGTCACCTGCAGATAGACCAGGCCATCGCGGACGCTGTTGCGGCGCACGGCCTCGCGCAGCACGCAGGTCAGGGCCGCCTCGCCCATCGGATGGGCGATGCGCAGCTCGTCGAGGCTGCGCCACAGCCGCGCGAAGTGGCCCTCCGCGTCGGCCAGCTTGCCGTCGAACACGGCCCAGACCTCATAGACGCCGTCGGCCAGCTGATAGCCGCGATCCTCGATATGGACGGCAGCCTCGCCATGCCGGACGAAGCGGCCGTTCACATAGGCGAAACGCGACATCTACTCTTCCTCTTCAACCCGGGCGCCGGCCACGCCCAGCGATTTCAGCTTGCGGTGCAGGGCCGAGCGCTCCATGCCGATGAAGTTGGCCGTGCGCGAGATATTGCCGCCGAACCTCAGGATCTGGGCGTTGAGATATTCGCGCTCGAACAGCTCCCTGGCTTCGCGCAGCGGCAGGGCGATGATCCGCTCGGCCCCGATGGCGCCGGCATGGCCGGCCGACGGCTGCTCGGCCCCCGCCAGCATTTCGGCGGTGATCACGTCGCCCGGCTCACCGGCCGCCAGGATCAGCATCCGCTCCACATTGTTGCGCAGCTGCCGAACATTGCCCGGCCAGGTTTGCACCTGAAGCGTCGCCAGGGCGTCGTCACCCAGCCGGCGGCGCGGCAGGCCGGTGGCTTCCACGATGCGGTCGATGAAGAAGCTGATCAGCTCGGGAATATCCTCGCGACGCTCCGAAAGTCCCGGCACCCGCACCGGCACGACGTTCAGGCGGTGGAACAGGTCCTCGCGGAAACGCCCCGCCGCGATCTCGTCGCGCAGATCGCGCGAGGTCGAGGAAATCACCCGCACATCCACCTGGACGTCGTTGTCGCCGCCCACGCGCCGGAAACGCTGCTCGACCAGAACCCGCAGGATGCGGCTCTGGGTCTCGCGCGGCATGTCGGCCACTTCGTCCAGATAAAGGGTGCCGCCATGGGCGCGTTCGAACACGCCGATCTTGCGCGGACGACCGCCCTCGCCTTCCTCGCCGAACAGTTCGACGTCCAGGCGCTCGGGCGCCATGCCCGCCGCGCTGACCGCCACGAATTCCTGCCGGGTCCGGGCGCTGGCGGCATGGATCAGGCGGGCCACCAGTTCCTTGCCTGCGCCGGGCGGGCCTGAGACCAGCACGCGGCTATTGGCCGGCGCGACCTTGGCGATCATCTGACGCAGCGCCTGGGCGGCGGCCGACTTGCCCATCAGGCCATCGGACGTGAAGCTCTGGGCCCGCAGACGACGGTTTTCGCGCTTCAGGCCGGCAGCCTCCAGCGCCCGTTCGACCACCAGCAGAAGGCGATCGGACTTGAAGGGCTTTTCCAGAAACTCGTAGGCCCCGCGCTTGATGGCGCTGACGGCGGTTTCGATATTGCCGTGGCCCGAGATCATGATCACCGGCAGGTCGGGATCCAGAGCCTTGACCATGTCGAGCAGTTCCAGCCCGTCCATGCCCCCGCCCTGCATCCAGATGTCGAGCACCAGCAGGGCCGGTTTGCGCGCCCGCAGCGCCGCCAGGGCCTGATCGGCGTCGGCGGCGGTACGAACGGCGTAACCTTCGTCCTCGAGGATACCGGCCACCAGGTCGCGGATATCGACCTCGTCGTCCACGACAAGCACATCGGCGCTCATATCATTTCCTCTACGCTACCAACGGTCACGTCAGTCAAACGTGCAGTCGTCGGAAATCTCAGGATCACGCGGGCGCCCTGGCCCTCGCGCGCATCGTTCAGGACCAGACTGCCCTCGTGGTCTTCCATGATCCGCTTGACGATGGCCAAGCCCAGCCCGGTGCCCTTTTCGCGGGTGGTCACATAGGGCTCGGTCAGCCGGTCGCGGTCGCGGGCCGGCAGGCCCACCCCGTTGTCCTCGATGATCACACTCAGATCCTGTGCGTCGGAAACCAGGGTGGCGACAATCCGGCCGGGTGGCTGCGGCCACGCAAGGCGCCGGGCCCCCACCGCTTCGCCGGCGTTCTTGAGAATATTGGTCAGACCCTGGCCGATCATGCGTGCGTCGCAGGTGATCATAACGTCCGCCTCGACGCCCTCGAAAACCACGTCGATATCGGTATCAATGAAGCGCTGGGCGAACACGGCCTGGCGGACCATTTCGGTCAGGTTGGCCGGCTCAAAGCGCGGCGCGGGCATCCGCGCGAAGGCCGAGAACTCGTCGACCATCCGGCCGATATCGCCCACCTGGCGGATGATGGTTTCGGTGCAGCGGTCGAAGGTCTCCAGATCGCTGGTGATCTCCTTGCGATACTTGCGCTTGATCCGCTCGGCCGACAGCTGGATCGGGGTCAACGGGTTCTTGATCTCGTGGGCGATGCGGCGCGCCACATCCTTCCAGGCGGCGTTGCGCTGGGCGGCGACCAGACGGGTGATGTCGTCGAAGGTCAGGACGAGGCCCTCGGCGACGTGACCCGCCCCACGCACCCGGAGGCGGCGGGTTTCGCCCTCGCGCATCAGATCGACCTCGACCTCGGCGTCCGAGCGACCTTCCAGCACGCGCTCGATCACCACGTCGAACTCGGGCGCGGCCTCGATCAGGTTCAGACCAACAGCGTCCTCCTGCAGGCTCAACAGGGTGACAGCCCGCCGGTTCAGGGCCGAGATCCGACCCTGGGCGTCCAGGCTGACCACGCCGGCGCTGACGCCCGACAGTACCGTCTCGATGAACTGCCTCCGGGTCTCGGCGTCCAGACTGGCCGTGCGCAAGGCGGCCTGCTGGACCTGAAGGTCGGTGGTCATCATGTTGAAGGCGTTCGACAGGGCCCGGATCTCGTCTGGCCCGACGGTTGTGTCGACCCGCGCGTCAAGATCACCCGCCGAGACCCGGCCCGCCGCCTCGACGAGCCCCGCCACCGGTCCGGCGATGGAATTGGCGGCGGCGATCCCGACCCAGACGGCGGCCACCAGCACCAGCAGCGCGGTCTCGACATAGCTCAGGCCAAAGATCGCCTGGATCCGCACCCGACTACGCTCAGCGTCGCGATACGAGATCAGCGATTCCTCGGTCTCGATCAGGTGGCTCAGAATACCCGGATCGACAGGCCTGACGACGTACAGATAGGCGTCGGGAAAGGCTTTCAGGCGATAGAGCGCGCGGAACAGGTCTGCGGTCACGAACCGCTGGGCGATGGCCTCGCCGGTGTCGGTGCCCGCAAAGCTGGACGGCGGCGGTGCCAGGAACGGCGGCGCGCCCCTGGTTTCAGCGCGGGCCAGGATCCGGCCGTCCCGGTCCAGCAGATAGGCGGCCGAAAAGCCGTTGTCCTCGGTCAGGTCTGACAGGAAGTGGCCGAACGCCACCGGAGCCTGCGACATCGCCGGCGCCGCCTCATTGAGGTTGGCAGCCATCGGCCGGATGTGCTCGCTGATATATTTGATCTGCTCGGCGACATAGGAATTGGCGACCTTGGCCGAGTTTTCGACCACGGTACGCACCCGCTGGCTGAACCATCCCTCGACGCCGCGATTGACCAGCACACCGAAGAACAGCGCCACGATCACAGCCGGCGCCACCGCGGCGAACGAGAAGAGCCCCACAAACCGCAGGTGCAGGCGGGCACCGGCGTCATTGGCCCGCGCATCGATCATCTCGAACAGTCGCAGGCCCACCACCGTCGCGATCCCGAGGATCAGGACGAGGTTGAAGCCGAGCACGATCAGGATCGCCGTACTGGCCGGGCTGATGGGTCCGCTCGTGGGCGGCGATGAGGCCAGCGCCACGCCGGTGATGGTCAGCAGTGTCGCCAGGGCATAGGCACCGCCGATCACATAGCGCGACCGCAAAAGCTCTCGCCACCAGCCCCGACTGAAACGGGTCGGCGGGCCTTTGAACCCGGACGCGGACAGGACTGACGCCATGGCGCTAGTTTAGATGGGGGTGTGCCCCAAACTCAACAGCTATGTGCCAATAAAGCTTCAGCGCCGACCACGGGTCATTTCCACGCCCAGATCCTGGATCTTTTTGCGCAGGGTGTTGCGGTTCAGGCCGAGGATTTCGGCGGCCCTCACCTGGTTTCCGCGCGTGGCCGAAAGGGTCAGCTGGATCAGCGGACGCTCCACCTCCTGCAGCACCCGGTCGTACAGCCCGGCCGACGGTACGCCGTCCGGCTGGTCGGCGAAATGCGCCGCCAGATGCCGCTCGACCAGCATCGACAGGGTGACCGGCCCTTCGTCGGAGCGCACGGCCGGGGTGTGGTCCTGCAGCTCGCGGTCGACGATGCGGGCGTTGATCAGTTCCTCGGCATAGAGGGCGCACATCCGGCGGATCAGGTTTTCCAGTTCGCGGACATTGCCCGGCCAGGAGTGGGCCTTCAGACGATCCAGGGCGCTGGAATCAATGGTCTTGGCCGGTAGTCCCTCGCGATTGGCGCGCAGCAGGAAGGTGCGGGCCAGATCGGGGATGTCTTCGGTGCGGTCGCGCAGCGGCGGCAGGCGAACGGGCGCGACATTGAGGCGGAAGAACAGGTCTTCGCGGAACAGGCCCTGCTGAATCAGCCCCCGCAGATCGCGGTTGGTGGCGGCGATGATCCGCACGTTCGGCCGGCGCCCGGTCTTGGGATTGAGCACGGGCTCGGTGCCGTCAATCACGCGCAGAAGTCGGGTCTGGGCGTCCAGCGGCATGTCGCCGATCTCGTCCAGGAACAGCGTGCCGCCGTCAGCCTCAATCAGGCGGCCCAGATCGCCCTCGCCGCGTCCGAACAGCTCGGTCTCGACCCGCTCGCGCGGCACGGCGGCCAGGTTGATAACCACGAACTTGCCGTCGCGACGACGACCCAGCTCGTGCAGGGCCCGGGCGACCAGCTCCTTGCCGGTGCCGCTTTCGCCAAGGATCAGGACGGTCAGGTCGGCGCCGACCAAACGGGCGATCGTGCGATAGACCTCCTGCATCGGTGCCGAGCGGCCGATCAGCGGCAGGCGCTCGTCGCGCATGGCCCTGGCCTGCGCCTTGGACGCCTCGGCGTCGGCCGGACGCGACAGGGCACGGCGGGCTGCAGCGGTGACGTCATCCAGATCAAAGGGCTTGGAGATATACTCGAACGCCCCGGCGTCGGCGGCGTTGACCGCCGTCAACAGGGTGTTCTGGGCGCTCATCACGATGATCGGCAGCTTGGGCCGTTCCTTGCGGATGCGCGGCAGCACGTCGAAGACGTTCTCGTCGGGCATCATCACATCGGTGACGACCAGATCGCCTTCGCCGTCTGTGACCCATTTGAGCAGGGTCGTGGCGTTGCCGGTCGCCCGGACCTGGTAGCCCAGGCGGGTAAAGGCCTGACTGAGCACGAGCCTGATCGAGGAATCGTCGTCGGCGATCAGGATCTTCTTGCTGGCGGCGTTCATACTCACGCGTCTCCAGAGGAGGGTTCGGGGGCCACGGGCAGCAGCACGCGGAATACGGTGCGGCCGGGCTCGGATTCGAAATCGATCAGACCGCCATGGGCGGTGACCAGCTTGGTGACCAGCGCCAGGCCAAGGCCTGTGCCGTTGGCCTTGGTGGTGACGAAGGGTTGGAAGAGGTGATCGCGCAGGGTCTGGGGCACGCCCGGACCGTTGTCCTGAACCCGCACCTCGATCGGCGCGCCGGCGGCGGTCTTGCCATCGACGCCTCGCACGCGAACGCCGGGGCGCCAGGCGGTGTTGATCGAGATCGCCCCGCGCCCGTCGCCGCGCATATGGGCGGCTTCAGCAGCGTTCTTGACCAGGTTCAGGAAGATCTGGATCAGGTGATCCTCGTCGCCCCACACCGACGGCAAGGAGGGGTCGTAGCTTTCGCGCAATGAAAGGCCGTCAGCCACGCCATTGGCGACCAGGGCGCGCACGCGGTCCAGCACCTGGTGGATATTCACAGGCTCGCGCGGGGTGGGCGCATCGTCGGAGAAGGCCTCCATGCGGTCCACCAGGCGGCGGATGCGGTCGGTCTCGTCCACGATCAGCTGGGCCAGCGGCTGGTCGACCGCCGAAGCGCCGGTCTTCAGCAACTGGGCGGCACCGCGGATACCCGCCAGCGGGTTCTTGATTTCGTGGGCCAGCATCTTGCCCAGCCCAACCACCGAGCGCAGCCCGGCGGCGTCAGAGGCGCGGTCTACGCCGAGCACGCCCTTAACGTGAAGGGTCAGCAGAACCGAGCCGTCGCCCAGGGGCGCAGCCGCGCCGTCGGCCTCGAAGGGTGGCTGCCCGAACAGATTGACCTCGACGCCGTGCTCGCGAACCAGCGAGCCCTCGAAGATGGCCCGGTCCAGAAGCGCGACCAGCACTGATCCCGGCGGCAGGGCTGCACGGAAGCGGCCTCGCGCCAAAAGCGACAGGCCATGGCCGAACAGCGCCTCGGCCGCCTCGTTGACGGCGACAAGCCCGCCCTCCCGATCGATCACCAGGGCGGGCTCGGGATTGAGGTCGAAGGCGGCGGTCTTCAGCGCATCCGGCGCCTTGCCGCCCAGAACACGCGCAAGGTCGCTCATGCGGCGGCCCTCCGATCTTCCAGCCACAGTCGCTTCAGGCCCCGCTCGATGGCGTCAGGCGCGTCCAGCCGGCACAGCTCGGCTCGCGCCGCGCGGCGCGCCTCCGGCGTATCAGGCCAAGGGGCCGCGTCGATATAGGAGGCCAGGTGCTTGCGGAACATTTTCAGGCCCAGCCCTTCGCCATAGAACTCGAGGCTGCGCCGGAAA
>Ga0187843_10000868_pt1 | contig 19805 bp, 17 predicted proteins | sample SpaLakP09_SKY_43_FD_134516 | JGI IMG/M metagenome (GOLD analysis project Ga0187843, IMG submission 134516) | Oligotrophic lake water microbial communities from Sparkling Lake, Wisconsin, USA - SP09_SKY_43 | ecosystem: Environmental > Aquatic > Freshwater > Lake | place: USA: Sparkling Lake...
GCCGCGAGCCGGCCGAGATGATGCGCGAGGTGGAGAGCTGGATCGAGACCGAGATGCACCGCCTCGACCCTGAGGCCTATGTCAACGAGGCGCCCGCGGGCGCCGCCGCCAAGGCGTGAAGCGATGCTGAAGCGCCTGGCCAACTTGCTGCAGGACAACTCGCAGCTGTCCCTGTTCGACGCCGGAGCCGCTGGCGCCGACACCCCGGTCAACCCGCGTGCGCAACGCGAGATGACGCTCGGCGCGCACCGCGTGGCCTATGAGCTGAAGCGTGCGCGCCGGCGTTCGATCGGTTTCGTCGTTGGTGCCGAGGGCCTGCGGGTCAGCGCGCCTCGCTGGTTGCCGCAGGCCGACATCGAGCGCGCGCTGCAGCACAAGTCGGACTGGATCCTGCGCAAGCTGGTTGAGCAGCGCGAGCGCGCTGCCCGCGTTCAGGCCGCGCGCATCGAGTGGCGCGACGGTGCCAGCCTGCCCTATCTGGGGGAGCCTCTGCTTCTCCGCCTGGACCCGGCCAGCGATGCGGTGAGTTTTGATGAAACCACCCGCGTGCTGCATGTGGGACTGCCGAGGAATGCCGGCGAGGAACAGATCCGCGAGACTGTGCAGGCCTGGCTACAGCGTCGCGCGCGTGCGGTATTCGCGCCGCGTTGCGCGCATTTCGCCGCCGCCCTGGGCGTGACGATGACGCGCCTGAGCCTGTCCTCGGCGAAGACGCGCTGGGGCAGCGCCAGCGCCGACGGCTCGATCCGCCTGCACTGGCGGCTGGTCCACTTCGCTCCGGCCATCATCGATTACGTCGTGGCTCATGAGCTGGCCCACTTGCGCGAGATGAACCACAGCCCGGCCTTCTGGGCGGTGGTGGGCTCCGTCCTGCCCGACTACGAACAGGCGCGCAGCCGCCTGCGTGAAGAGTCGATTGCGACCACGTGACGGCTCTGTGACGGTTGTGCGAACTTCGTACCCCTCTTAAGGGGGGCTTGTTGTGGGCGTGTTGCTCACGCAAACTTTGTTTACACGCTGTCAACGCATGCAGCCACCCGTCGCCGAATTTGCCAGGGCGGGCTGCCATTAAAAAGGCCGATATCCCGCCGCCACAAGCCTCTAAAACTTGCTGGCGGCGGCGGTGTCCTTCTCAGGGCACCACGGCGATGAAGCGGTAAATCCCATCTTCCTCATCCAGCCGGCGCGTCAATTGCCCGGCCAGCCACAGCGCGTGCAGATGCGCCACCGATTCGCCCATCGCGAAGGTGGTCTGGTGAAGGTCCAGCTTGCGCTTGAACAACAGCTCCAGCAACTCGGCCGCATGGCAGGGCTTGGCGGCACAGGCAGCGCGCACCTCGGCCAGGCGCTCGTCGTGATGTTCGCGCAACTGGTCGACCCGCGCATGCAGGCCGGTGAACGGCTTGCCGTGCGAGGGCAGCACCAGGGTGTCGGCCGGCAGCTTCAGCATCTCCTGGATCGATGCCAGGTACAGGCTCAGCGGGTCGGCCTCCGGCTCCACATCCACGACCGAGACATTGGTGGAGATGCGTGGCAGCACCATGTCGCCGGAGATCAGCAGGCCCAGGTCCGGGCAATGCAGGCTCATGTGTTCAGGCGCATGGCCGTAGCCGGCGATACAGGTCCAGTCATGGCCGCCGATCTGGATCCGCCCGCCGTTCATGAGGCGCCGAAAGCTCGCCGGCACCGCCGGCACCATGCTCGGGTAGTAGCTGGCGCGGCCGCGGATCTTGGCCAGCGAGTCCTCGTCGGTGAGCCCGTGGCTGGCGAAGAAGACCGCCGCCGTGCCGCCGCCCATGCCCACTGTCGAGCCGCTGGCCAGGCGGGCCAGGTTGTAGTCGGTGGCGCTGATCCAGAGCCGGCAGGCCCACTTCTCCGTCAACCAGTGCGCCAGGCCCATGTGATCGGGGTGGAAGTGGGTGACGATCAATCGCAGCACCGGCAGGCCGTCGAGGTGCGTGGCGAAGACCTGCTCCCAGGCGGCCTTGGTCGCCTCGTTGCAGATGCCGCTGTCGACCAGGGTCCAGCCCGCCTGGCCGTCGATCTCGTCGCGCAGCATCCACAGATTGATGTGGTCCAGCGCGAAGGGCAGGCCCATGCGCACCCAGCGCACGCCGGGCGCCACGTTCAGCACGCCACCGGGCTCGGGAAGGGCGTCGCCCAGGGGGTAGCTCAGTTCGGATTCGCGTGGATTGGCCATGGCTTAGACTTACGTTTACGTCAACGTCACATTAGATGCCAGTTTAGCCATGAGCCCCGACACGAACGCGACACCGCCCCAGCCCGAGGCCAACGGTCGGCTCTTCACCATCACCGAGCTGGCGGCCGAGTTCGACATCACGCCGCGTGCGATCCGCTTCTACGAGGACATGGGCCTCCTAGAGCCCAGCCGCGCTGGCCGCAACCGTGTCTACACCCACCGCGACCGCACCCGCTTGAAGCTGACCCTGCGCGGCAAGCGCCTGGGCCTGAGCTTGCAAGAGGTCAAGCAGCTGGTCGATATGTACGACAGCCACTCCGACACGGCGGCGCAGCTGAAGGCTTTTCTCGAAGTGCTGCAGCAGCACCGCCGGCAGCTGAAGCAGCAGCTGGACGACATCGAGATCACTCTGGGCGAGATCAGCCAGCATGAAGAGCGCTGCGAAGCGCTGCTGGCCGAGGCCGTCGGCTCAAAGTGAAGGGTGGGGCTCGGTCGCGCTGATGGAGTGATCCCATAAGCCCTGCATCCATGCCTCGGCAAAAGCCTGCGGTGAATCCTCCCCATCCAGCGCGCGCAGCAGGCACACCCCCGACGCACCGGCCCGTGCACAGGCGCGGGCCTGATCCGGCGCGAGGATGCCGCCGATCGCCAGCACCGGCACGCCGGCCATGCGCGCCCACCAGGCCAGATTGCCCAGGCCCTGTGATTGCCAGGGCATCGCCTTGCTGACTGTCGGCCAGACGGGGCCGCAGGCGATGTAGGCCGGCCGCAGGCCGCGGGCGCGGGCCAGCTCCCATAGGCTGTGGCTGGACAGGCCCAGGCGCAGGCCGCTGTCCAGCAGGGCCTGGCGTTCATCGGCGCTTAGGGCCAGCACATCCTCCTGACCCAGGTGCACACCGCTTGCCCCGGCAGCCAGTCGCCAGTGATCGTTGACCCACAGCCGGGAACTGCTCCCTTCGACCGCCACCAGACTCGCAGCGATGGCCTGCTTCAACCCCGCGTCGTCCGTGCCGGGGCCGCGCTTGAGGCGCAGTTGCAACTGCGGGACGTGGCCGGCCAGTGCGGCGATGCGGACCGGACTGTCGGTGATGGCGTAGAGCCCGAAGGCTTCGTTGTCGCACGGCTCTGCCTCGAAGACGCCTTGCCAGCGCGCCAGTTCCCGTGCCGTCAGCGATTCGTCCCAGCCCATCAGTGGCATGGCCTGCGGCTCGAACACAAAGCCGCCGCGGGCCTGGACAGGGCCTGCACCCAGGCCAGCAGCCTGGCCATCTCGCATCGCGCACCAGGTCATCATCTTGGCCAGAACCACCGCATCCACGCAGACAAAGCCACGCGCCAGCGCCGAGGCCGCCGCGCTGGCGAAGCTGCAGCCGCTGCCATGGTTGTGCCGGCCTTGTAGGCGCGGCAGGGCCAGCCAGCCGCTGGCCTGAGGGCTGCTGAGCCAGTCGAGCGAGAAGCGCGGGTCGCTGGCGCTGTCACCGCCGGTGATGCACACCGTGGCGGCGCCCAGGTTCTGCAGGCGGCGGGCCAGTTCGGGCACAGCGGCCTCGTCATCGCCCAACAGCCGCCGCGCTTCCGCGAGGTTGGGCGTGATCAGATCAGCGCGCGGCAGCAGCCAGCGGCGGTAGGCTGCGATCAGCGCCGCATCGGCCAGGTCCGCACCGCTGCTGGCGCGCAGCACCGGGTCGATGACCAGGGCCAGCGGCGCCTCCCGCCGCAGCGCATCGACGCTGCACGCCACCGCTTCGACGGCGGCCACCGAACCGAGCAGGCCGGTCTTGATGACCTTCGGGCGCATGTCCGGGCGCAGGGCGTCCAGCTGGGCCTGCAACTGCTCCACCGGCAGGGCGAAGACACGCTCCACCGCCTGCGAGTTCTGTGCGGTGACCGCCGCGACGACAGGGCACAGATGCACGCCGAAGGCGGCGGCTGCGCGCGTGTCAGCGGACAGGCCGGCGCCGCCACCACTGTCGGTGCCGGCGATGCTCCAGATGATGGGTGGGGTCAGGTCTTGCTGCCAGCTCATGCGGTGCCGCCCAGCAGGTAGGCATGGCCGCTGACCGGCGTCGAGGGCCGGGCGAAATCCTGTGTCGCCATCAAACCAGCGCCATAGGCCCGGCGGCCTGCCCGCACGGCATCGCGGAAGGAGCCAGCCATCGCCACCGGGTCACGCGCCTGCGCCACGGCGGAGTTCAACAGCACCGCATCGAAACCCAGCTCCAGCGCCTGCGCGGCCTGCGAGGGCGCGCCAAGGCCGGCGTCGATGATCAGCGTGGCATCGGCCAAGCGCGCACGCAGGCTGCGCAGGCCGGCCAGGTTCACGAGGCCCAGGCCCGAGCCGATCGGCGCGCCCCAGGGCATCAGCACCGGACAGCCAGCGTCGAGCAAGCGGCGGCACAGTACCAGGTCCTCGGTGCAATAGGGCAGGACGGTGAAACCCAGGCGCACCAGCTCGGTGGCGGCGGCCAGCAGCTCGAAGGGCTCGGGTTGCAGCGTGTGGTCGTCGCCGATCACCTCGAGCTTGATCCAGCTCGTGCCGTACAACTCGCGCGCCATGCAAGCCAGGGCGACGGCCTCACGGGCCGTGCGGCAGCCGGCCGTGTTGGGCAGCAGATGCGCGCCCTGCGCCTGTGCCGCTTGCAGGGCCAGTGCGACGAAACCGTTGTCACCGGCCTGCAGGCTGCGCTTGAGGCCCACGGTGATCACTTGGCTTGCCGAGGCTTCGATGGCCTGTGCCAGCACGGCCGGGCTGGGGTAGCTGGCGCTGCCGAGCAGCAAGCGGCTTTGCAGGCGGGTCTCGCCGATCTGCCAGTCGTCTTGAATCATGGCCTTCATCCTCCGACGATGGGTTTGAACAGCAACACCTGGTCGCCGTCACTCAGCACGGTGCCAGGTCTTGCATCGCGGGCCACGAACTGGCCGTTTCGTGCGGTGGCCACGCTCTCGGGCGCGCGCTGCTGCTGGATCAGCAGCTGGTCCAGGGTGCTGCCGTCGGGCAGGGTCAACGCGTGTTCGTCCAGATGGATGGTGATCATGAAAGCTCCAGGGAAGCCAGGCCGCTGCCGAGCAGCAGTTGCTGGACGAGGGCCGGCGCCAGCAGCCAGCCGTGGCGGTAGAGACCGTTCAGGCGCAGCAAGCCGGGTTCGGCGTGGGCGTGGGGATGGTGGTCGGGCAGGGCTGGGCGCAGGTTGACGTCGAGCCGTGTGATGCGGGCTTCGGCCAGCGCGGGCATCAGGCTGTGGGCGGCTGCCATCAGCTCGACGGCCGATTGCAGGCTCACCGGGCTGCGGTCCTCGCTCTCGATCTCGCTGGCACCGACGATGAGCGTCGCTTCGTCGCGCGGCAGCAGGTAGATGCGGTGGCGCGGGTGCAGCAGGCGCAAGGGCCGGCGCAAGCCGTGGCCGGCCAGGGCCAGGCTGATGATCTCGCCACGGACACCGCGCAGCGGCAGATGTATCGACTTGGCGCCGAGGCCGCGAGCGTCTATGGCCCAGTCGAAGCGGTGATCACCGAGGCAACCCGGTTCGATTGCGGGCACGACCTGACCCCAGTGCCAGCGGGCCGTCGCGCCCTCGTGCAGGGCAGTCATCGCCTCGACCGGATGGATCAGGCCTTCGCCGGGCAGGCGCCAGGCGCGCAGGCCCGGTTGCAGCGAGGGCTCCAATTCGGCGAGCTGGTCTGCGGACAGGGCCTCGGCGCCGTCAATCCGCGCCAGCGCGCGCTGCGCCGCGCCGAAATCCTGGCCGTGGGCCAGCAGCAGGCTGTCATCGAACTGCAAGCGCACCGGGAGCCGCAGCTGCGCAACGATCTGCGGCCAAAGCGCCAAAGAGGTCCAGCCCAGCGCTGCGATGGCCGCACCGCCGCTCTCGGCCTCGGCACGCGGGCTCAGCATGCCGGCCGCGCTAAAGGCGGCAGCGCCCTGGCCGTCGAACCGCGGTGCCGGGCCTGGCGCCGGGTCGAAGACCTCGACCTGATGCCCCGCGCGGCTCAGCGCCCAGGCGAACAGTCGCCCGACCAGGCCGGCGCCGGCGATCCCGATTGAAGCCATCAGGCGCTCTTGATCGGGATGTAGAGCTCGCCTCCTTGCGCCTTGAACTCGGCGCTCTTGGCCGCCATGCCTTCGGCGTACTCCCTCACATCCTGCGTGATCTTCATCGAGCAGAACTTTGGCCCGCACATGGAGCAGAAATGCGCGACCTTGGCGCTGTCCTTGGGCAGGGTTTCGTCGTGGAAGTCGCGGGCAGTGTCGGGGTCGAGGCCGAGGTTGAACTGGTCGCTCCAGCGGAACTCGAAGCGGGCCTTGGACAGCGCATCGTCGCGTGCCCGCGCACCCGGATGGCCCTTGGCCACATCGGCGGCGTGCGCAGCGATCTTGTAGGCCATCAGCCCGGCCTTCACGTCGTCGCGGTTCGGCAGGCCCAGGTGTTCCTTGGGCGTGACGTAGCAGAGCATGGCGCAGCCGAACCAGCCGATCATCGCCGCGCCGATGCCGCTGGTGATGTGGTCATAGCCCGGCGCGATGTCGGTCGTGAGCGGGCCCAGGGTGTAGAACGGCGCCTCGTCGCAATGCTTGAGCTGCTCGGTCATGTTCGCCTGGATCAGGTGCATGGGCACATGGCCTGGGCCTTCGATCATGGTCTGTATGTCGTGCCTCCAGGCGATCTTGGTGAGTTCGCCCAGGGTGCGCAGCTCGGCGAACTGGGCCTCGTCGTTGGCGTCGGCGAGGGACCCAGGCCTCAGCCCATCGCCGAGCGAGAAGCTCACGTCGTAGGCCTTCATGATTTCGCAGATGTCTTCGAAGTGCGTGTAGAGAAAATTCTCCTGGTGGTGAGCGATACACCACTTGGCGAGGATGGAGCCGCCGCGCGATACGATGCCGGTGCGGCGCTTGACCGTCATCGGTACGAAGGGCAGGCGCACGCCAGCATGGATGGTGAAGTAGTCCACGCCCTGCTCGGCCTGCTCGATGAGTGTGTCGCGGAACAGCGCCCAGGTGAGGTCCTCGGCCACGCCGCCGACCTTCTCCAGCGCCTGGTAGATCGGCACGGTGCCGATGGGCACGGCCGAGTTGCGCACGATCCAGTCACGCGTGGTGTGGATGTTGCGGCCTGTAGAGAGGTCCATCACCGTGTCGGCCCCCCAGCGCGTGGCCCAGACCATCTTCTCGACCTCTTCCTCGATAGAGGAACTGACGGCGGAGTTGCCGATATTTGCGTTGACCTTGACCAGGAAGTTGCGGCCGATGGCCATCGGCTCCAGCTCGGTGTGGTTGATGTTGGCCGGGATGATGGCGCGGCCGCGGGCGATCTCCTCGCGCACGAACTCGGGTGTGATCTGCTGCGGGATGCTGGCGCCGAAGGCGTTGCCGCGCAGGCGCGCCTCGCGCTCGGCGTCCTGCTCGTACTCGCGCATCCACTCAAGCCGCTGGTTCTCGCGGATGGCGACGAACTCCATCTCTGGCGTCACGATGCCGCGGCGCGCGTAGCGCATCTGGGTGACATTGGCGCCGGCCTTCGCTCGGCGCGGCGTGCGCTGCAGGCCGGCGCTGAGTGCACGCAACTTCAATTGCTGATCCTGGTCGCGCAGGCCGTCGTCGATCAGCTGGATTTGCCGGCCCGCGTAAGCCTCGGTGTCAGCTCTTGCCTCGACCCAGGCGGCGCGTGGTGCGGGCAGGCCGCGCGCCACGTCGATAGCGGCGGCCAGGTCGGTGTAGGGGCCGGACGGGTCGTAGACGGTGATGAGCTCGCCGTTCGTCAAGGCGATGGCGCGCATGGGCACGCGCAAGCCGGGGTGCAGGCTGCCGGCCACATAGGTCTTGCTGGAGGCGGGCAGGGGCTCGCGGCTCAGCTGGATGCTCTGGTCCAGCGTGCTGGCTTCGGAGGGGATGCGGTCGTTCATGGCGAGGGGCTCCAGGTTGGACCCCGGAGGCTGACCATGAGACGGACGGACGACGGCGCAGGGAGAAAGGCTCGCAGGCGCGATGGACGGTCCAAGGCATGGGAGCAGGCTCTTCTTACGCCGGTACAAACCGGATCAAGTTCAGCGGGACCATGGCTTCCACCACATCTCAGCCCGACGCGTTCTCAATCAGAGAACAGCGCAACAGGGCACCCCGGAGCAAGCTCGCAGTATAGGCGCGGCTTTTCTGCTCAGCATCCACAGCGGATGAACTTGCGGGCCGAGCACCGCGCCGCCCCAAGCCGGGCCGCCTTGGGCGTGTGCTTGCCGGTCAATCCGGCAAGCATCGCCGTCCACTCGGGGGAGCGGACAAGGTAGTCCTTGGGCGAGGGGCTTATTTCAGGCGGCCTGCGCGTCGACAAGTACCTTGCCGTCGAGTAGGCGAAGCACGCGCGAGGACTGGGCGGCGTGCTGGGCCGAGTGGGTGACCATCACCAGGGTCGTGCCCTCGTCGTTGAGCTTGCGCAGGATGCGCATGACCTCGTCGCCGTGCAGGCTGTCGAGGTTGCCGGTGGGCTCGTCGGCCAGCAGCAGGGCCGGTTTGGCGACGATGGCGCGGGCGATGGCCACGCGCTGCTGCTGGCCGCCCGATAGCTGGCTGGGCCGGTGACCGGCGCGGTGGCTCAGCCCTAGGCGGTCCATCGCCTCGGCCACGCGTTGCTTTTGCTCGCGCGCGGGCAGATCGCCGTACTCCAGCGCCAGTGCGATGTTCTCGGCCACGCTCAGGTCATCGATCAGGTTGAAGCTCTGGAACACGAAACCGATGCGTCCGCGGCGCAGGCGGTTCAGCCGGGCTTCCGACCAGCCGGCGACGTTCTCGCCGTCGAACCAGTACTCACCCGCGCTGGCCGCATCCAGCAGGCCGAGGATGCCCAGCAGGGTCGACTTGCCGCAGCCGGATGGGCCGGTGATGGCCAGGTATTCGCCGGCCTCGATGTCGAGGGTGAGGCGGTCCAGCGCGGTGGTTTCCACATCACCGGCGCGGTAGGTCTTGGAGAGGTTGCGGATCTTGAACATGGGCGGGGAGTCCTCAGGGTTGCAGGCGCAGCTGCTGCGCCGTGAGATAGGGGAGGTAGCTGGAAACGATCACGCGCTCGCCGGGCTGCAGGCCGCCGAGCACCTCAATGAAGCCGGCCGCGCGGCGGCCCAACTTGACCGCTCGGCGCTCGGCGCTGTGGCTGTCCCGGGCCAGCGCGAACACCCAGGCACCGCCGCTGTCGGCGTAGAAGGCGCCATCGGCCAGGAGCAGGGCCGGGCCGGGCTGGCCCAGGGTGATGCGGGTGTCCAGGGTCTGGCCGGCTTGCAGGCCGGTGGGGGCGGCGGACGCGTCGTCAAATGTGAGTTCGAGGCTGAAGCGGCCGTCCTTGACCTGCGGGTCGATGCGGGTCACCGTCAGGGCGTGGCGCCGGCCGCCATGATCGATGCTGGCGGCCAGGCCGGGGGCGATGCGATCGAGGTAGAACTCGTCGACCCGGGTGTTCAGCTTGAATCGGCCGGCGCTGTCGATGCGGCCGATGCGGGTGCCCGGCCGCACGGTCTCGCCGACCTGCAGCGCGAAGCCGGTCAGGCGGCCGTCGGCCGGCGCGCGCACGGCCATCGCGTCAGCGGCCTCGCGCTGCGCCTGCAGGCGCTGGTTCATGCCGGCCACTGCGCGTTCCATCTCGCGCACCGATTGCTCGCGCGTGCCCAGTTCGTCCTCGCCATCGGCGCGGGCCTGTTCGAGCAGACGCTGCTGCTGGGCCAGCCTGTCGGCCGATTCCTCCAGAGCAGCGACCGAGAGAAAGCCGGTCTGGCCCAGCTCAAGATTGCGCCGGTGCGCCTTGTCGGCGCGCGCCTCTTCGAAGTCCAGTAGTGATAGCTCGCGCCGCTGGGTGGCCCGGCTGGCCGCCCATTGCGCGCGCAGGCTGGACAGATTGGCCAATTGCTGCGCGACCTCGGCCGTGCGCGCCATCAGCTCCTGCGCGCGCTGGCTGCTGGACAGGCGGAACATCAGCTGGCCGCGCGCCAGCATGGCGCCGTCCTTCACCAGCACGGCGTCGACTCTGCCGTCCTCCAGCGTATCGATAACGATGGAGTTCAGCGGAACAGCGCTGGCGCGTGAAACCAGCTCGTCGTGGAAGGTGCCGGCCTGCACGGTGGCAATGTCCAGCTCGGCCAGTTTCAGCGGGTAGCCCTGCGGCCAGCCGCGCCAGAGTACGAGGCCGAGCAGGCCGGCCAATAGCGCGGCCGCGGTGAGTTGGAGCCCACGGCGCAGTCGTGCGGGCGGCGCGGGGCGGTCCATCGCGGCACCGCTGGCCAGGGTGAGACTCATCCTCGCAGGGCCTGTAGCGGCCGCAGCGAAAATGCCGCCAGCATATGGCGCAGCACGGCAGCCGAGGTCACCAGCAGCAGCGCCGCGGCCGCCAGCAGCAGAGGCCACAGGGCCAGCGGCCCCATCGGTGCGCGATCGACGAAGCCGCCCAGGTATTCCTGCGCCGCGAGGGCCGCCAGGGGCAGACCGATCAGGCAGCCGAGGCCCACCACCGCGCCGAACTCGCGGGCCAGCAGGCGCGCCACCGCGCCGTGGCCGGCGCCATGGAGTTTGCGCAGCACGATCTCGCGCTCGCGCAGTCGCAGGGTGTAGGCCGCCAGCGCGTAGACGCCCACTGCCGCCATCAGCAGGGCCACACAGCCGACCACGCCGATCAGCTGGCCGATGCGCAGTTCATCGCGGTACTCCTGCCCCTGCTGCTCGCGCACACTGAGAACGGCCGGCGTGTCGCCGGGCAGTTCCTGCAAGAGCAGCGCGTTGAGCTTCTTGCGTGTCGCTTCGGGGTCGCGGCTGTGCACAGTGATCGGGCCGCCACGAACATCGGTCTTGGGCATCAGCACATTGGGGATGTGGGTGTCGCGGGTTCCTTCCAGACGGATGTCTTCGATCACCGCCACCACGGTGATGGGCTGGCCGCCCTCGTACTTGCCGTTCACGCCCAGGGTCTGGCCGATGGCGGCCTCGGGGCTGGCGAAGCCGAGCAGGCGCGCGGAAGAACGGTCCAGCACCACGGCCCGGCTGGCCACCTCGGCCTGATGGTCTGCGGACAGACGCCCGGCCAGCACAGGGATGGCGTAGAGCTGGAGGAAGCCGGGCGTGAAATCCATGCCGGTGCGCAAATTGACCTTGGCGCCGCCGCCGGGGCCCTGAAATTCGGAGTACCACTGACCACCGTTGCGGCCGGGCACGTCCTGGCTTATGGCCGCCGTGATCACCTCAGGCCAGGCCTGGATTCGGCGTAGTAGGGCTTGAGGCAACTCGGGACTGTTGCCGAACGGGATGTCGAAGGCCACGCGATCCTCGACATGGAAGCCGCGCTCTATGCGGCTGGCATGGTGGTTCTGCCACAGCACCACCAGCGCGGCGGCCGAGAACAGGGTGGCGGCTGCGAACTGCAGCACGGTCATGCCGCGGCGCAGCCAGCGGCCGGCCCGGCCCTCGCTGTGGCTGCGGCCGGCCAGCGATTCGGCCGGGCGCACGCGCAGGGCGATCAGGGTCAGCGGCAGGGCGCTGAAGACGGCAACAAGCACGCAGGCCAGGGCCGTGAGAAGCGCGGCCAGCGGGTGGAGCACGGCCGCATCGAAGCGGTGCTGCATCAGCGACTCAAAGCCCGGTGTGACCCACCAGGCCAGCAGCAGACCGCAGGCGCCTGCCAGCAGGGTCACCAGCAGGGCCTCGGCGAAGAACTGGGCCAGTAGGCCGCCCGCGCCGGCGCCCAACGATTTGCGCAGGCCGATCTCGCGCTGGCGCTTGAGCGCGCGCACGCTCCAGAGGTTGATGAAGTTTATTGCGGCCAGTGCCAGCACCGCGCCGGCCGCGACTGCCAGGCCGACGATCTGAAGCAGGCGCAGCAGATGGCCGCCGCCGTACAGCACCCGCTCGGCCAGCGGCGTGGCGCGCAGATAGGCCCAGTTGCCGCCGCCCTTGAGGAAGTCAGCCGGCATGCCCTCGGGCTTGGGTTGCTGGTCTTGCAGATGCTGGGCCAGCGCACCGACGGCCTCAGGCGTGGCACCTTTCAGCAGGCGCGCGAACAGTTGGCCGGTGGCCATGTGCCAGCTGCCTTCCTGGGCCAGGAAGACCTTGGCCGGCGGCGAGTTGAATCCGGCCAGCGCCTCGAAGCCGCCCATCACACCGTGCGGGCTGGCATTGGGCAGCAGGGCCATCACCGTCAGGGTGATGGTGCTGCCGCTGCCGCCCTCGGCCGAGGGCTCGAAGGTCGGCACGAAGACCTTGAGCTGGCGGCCCAGCACCTCGCGCGTGCCGTAGAGCTTCTCGGCACCGGCCTCGGTCAGCGCGATGCCGCTCGGGCTGCTCAGCGCGGCCGCCAGATTGCCGCTGCTGGCCCGCAGGCCGAACAGGGCCTCGATGTCGGGGTCGACCAGGCGCGCGCCGAGCTTGGCGCTACGCGGCCGGTCGCTGTCTGCGGTACTCACGGTCAGCGGGCTGCTCAGCACCTTGCTCATCGGCCCCAGTGGCGCGCCGGCCTGGCGCAGCGCGGCCTGCAGCGGTGGCGCGGGCACGGCCTCCCACCACTCGGTGTGGCTGCCGCCGGGACCGCGCAACCGCCATTCGAAGCTGACCATGCGGTCCGCGTCGGGCACGCCGGCATCGGCCCAGAGCTTGTCGCGGATGAAGGCCGCGGCCAGCAGGGCCAGCGCGAAGCCGACGGCCAGGCCGCTGATGACGATGGCGGTCTGGCCGGGGGCGTTGCGAAGCTGCCGCCAGGCGAAGCGCCAGGTGTTCGGTGTGAGGACGTTTTGCATGACGGTCTTTTTGCAAATCCCGGGCCAGGGCGGATACGCTTTTGAATCAATGACTTGCGGGTTGCAGGCGAGGTGTTTGTCCGATAGCGAACAGGGCAGGCTGTCCGCTTCCGGACAGTCGATTGCGCAGGGCTAGCTGGCCCTGCTATGGTCGCCCCCCTGTGAACATGAGCGCCCGCATTCTCATCCTCGACGACGACCCCGACGTGTGCACCGCTGCGCGCCTGCTGCTGCGCCGCCGCTTCGGTGTGGTCGAGGTGCTCTCGAACCCCGCCGAGCTGCGGCCGCAGCTGGCGCTGCGCGGCCCGCCCGACGTGCTGCTTCTGGACATGAACTTCACGCCGGGCCAGATCCGCGGCGAGGAGGGCCTGCGGCTGCTGCGACAGGTGCTGGCCCAGCGTGATGCACCGCCTGTCATCCTGATGACGGCCTATGCCGAGGTCGAGCTGGCAGTGCAGGCGCTCAAGCTGGGGGCCTTCGACTTTGTTACCAAGCCCTGGGACAACGAGCGGCTCTGCGCTACGGTGGCGGCGGCCATTGCCACGAGCACGGCCCGCCGCGAACGGGCTTTACCTGCCAGCGACTCGCCCTTACTGGGGGAGTCGCCGGCCATGCGCGAGCTGCGCCGCCTGATCGCCAGCGTGGCGCCGACCGAGGCGAATGTGCTGATCCTCGGTGAGATGGGCTCGGGCAAGGAGCTGGTGGCCCATGCGCTGCACGCGGCCTCGGCGCGCGCTCGGGGTCAGTTCTTGCCCGTCGACATGGGCGCGCTGCCGGAGAGCACCTTCGAGAGCGAGCTGTTCGGCCACCGCCGCGGCAGCTTCACCGATGCCAAGAGCGAGCGGGCAGGGCGCTTCCAGGCCGCGCGCGGCGGCACTCTGTTCCTCGACGAGATCGGCAATATGAGCCTGCTCAACCAGGCCAAGCTGCTGACCGCGCTGGAGCGCCGACAGGTCACGCCGCTGGGCGCCGACCGGCCTGAGGCCATCGATGTGCGCATTGTCAGCGCGACCAATCTCGATGAGGCGGCGCTGTTCGATGCGCAGCGCTTCCGGCCCGATCTGCTCTACCGGCTCAACACCATCGTGCTGCGGGTGCCGCCCTTGCGCGAGCGCCGCGAGGACATCCCGCTGCTCGCGCGCCACTATCTGGCCCGCTATGCGGCTCAGTACGGCAAGCTGCCGCGCCCGCTGTCCGAGGCAGCGCAGGAGGCCTTGGCAGCCCATCACTGGCACGGCAATGTGCGGGCGCTGCGCCATGCCTGCGAGCGGGCGGTGATACTGGCCGGCAGTGCGCGTTTCGAGCCGGTCGACTTCGCAATGAGCGGCCCGGCCGTGGCGATGGAGGCGGCCGAGCCCGGCCGCATGGCATCGCTGAGCGAGCGCGAGCGGGCGGCCCTTGATGAAGCGCTACACGAGGCCCAGGGCAATATCAGCCAGGCTGCGCGCCTGCTGGGCCTGAGCCGCGCGGCCCTGTACCGGCGGATGGACAAGCATGGGCTTTGACGAATCGACGCGGAGCCGGCGTGTGCAGGTGGTGGCTTCGGCCCTGCTGCTGGCGGCCTCGAGCGCCGGCGCTGCGCTGCAGTTCGACTCTCCGCGGCTGCTGGTTTTGCATGGCTTGCTGGCCGCGGTGGCGCTGGGACTGGGCTGGCGGGGCCTGGGTCGCCTGCAGCTGTTCCAGCCGCCGCCCCTGGTCGTTCCTGAGTTCGCTAGCGACGTCAGCGTGATGGCACGCCGCCTGGCCCTGCTGGAAAGCCAGCTGGAGCAGCAGCCGGTGGCCTTGTGGATGCAACAAGGCGCTGGCGTGCAGGCACTCAATGCCCGCGCGCGCCGACTGATCGCACCGGGCGGCGCGATCGCGCGCGAGGAGCTGCTGCTGCAGCTGGCGCGCAGCGAAGGCCGGCAGTTGCTGGGCATCGCCACCGAGCGCGGCGATGAGCGCTGGCTGCTCTCGGCCTGCCGTTTGAACCTGGCCGGCGAGGAGACACGGCTGCTGGCCATGCTGCCGGTCGAGTCCGAGCTGGAGGCCGAGACGCTCAAGGCTTGGCGCCAGCTGGTCCATGTGCTGACCCACGAGATCATGAATTCCCTCACCCCCATAGCCTCGCTGTCGCGCACGGCGCTGGAGATGCACAGCGACCCTGCGCAGGCCCAAGACATGGCCCTGGCGCTGGAAGCGGTGGCGCGGCGTGCCGAATCGCTGGCCCGTTTCGTGGCCGACTACCGGCGCGTCAGCGACTGGCCCGAACCCCGGCCCGAGCCGGTGCCGCTGCAGGCCCTGTTCGACCGGGTCGAGCGCCTGGTGGGCGAGGACTGGCGCGCGCGCGGGGGGCAAGCCCGCTTCGCGGTCACGCCGCCCAGTCTGAACCTGATGGCCGACCCCGGCCAGCTGGAGCAGGCCCTGCTGAATTTGATCAGGAATGCCGCCCAGGCCACGGCCGGCCTGACCGCCCCGCAGCTCATCGTACAGGCCCGGCTGGTGCGCGGCGGGCGTCTTGCCCTGAGCGTGCGCGACAACGGCCCCGGCGTGCCGGCGGGGCTGGAGCAGGACATCTTTCTGCCCTTCTTCAGCGCCCGCAGCGGTGGCGCTGGTTCAGGCATCGGCCTGGCCGTGGTGCGCAACCTCGTGCACGGCATGGGTGGCACGGTGCGCAGCGTGCGCCAGATTAGCGGCGGGGCCTGCTTCGTACTTAGCTTCTAGCTTCGCAGTCCTGCACCGCCCAAGTCACGCGCGTCAGCCGTCCAGATCGACGATAGGCGAACAACGCGCACCTCCGTTGTGGGCGAGGCGCGGTGTGACTTCTTGCCGGGTTGACGCAGGCGGCTTGCAGCCAGCGCGGGGCAAGTGTTGTTTTCTGCGGGCAAACCCGCTGCCGCTGGCCACGCGCGCGCCCTAAATTTTGCAAGCTTTTTTCGTAGGCAAGAGCGACATCAGAAAACAAGCAGGGGGAATGAAGATGGCGATGGCGGGCTGGGTTCAACGAGGCGTTCCGGTGGCGGTTTTGCTGGCGCTGTCCGTTCTGGTGCATCCGGGGGCAGTGCAGGCGCAGACCCTGGCCAAGCCCGAAGGAATGACGCCCGCCGAGCGCGCCCAGCGTGATGCAGACAAGGTCTTCCATTGGATCCGGCTGAATGCCGACAAGGCACCGGCCAAGCCGGCAGCCGCAGCGCCTGCCGCGCCGGTGCGCAAGGCTCAGGTGCCCGTACCCCCGCCAGCGCCAGCGCCCGCACCCGCTGCTGTGGCCGCGCGCCCCGTGGCCGTCGAGCCGCCACCGCCCGTGGCTGCTGCCGTGGCCGTGGAAAGCCCGCCTCCTGCCGCTCCGGCACCGATCATGCTGGCCGTGGCGCCTCAGGCGGTGCCCGCGCCTCTACCGGCTGCTGCACCGGCCCCCGAGCCGGAACCCGACATGCCGCTCAAGCTGCGGGTTCGGGTCGAGCCGGTGATCTCACGCCAGCTGCTCGCCAGCCTGCAGAACGGTTCGGTGCAACTGCGCTTCACGGTGCAGCCTGACGGCTCGGTGCACCAGGTCGAGGCGGTGAGTGCCTCAAACAAGCGCCTCGGTGCTGCGGCCGTGGCGGCCGTTGCGCAGTGGCGCTTCGAGCCGATCCCGCGCGCCCGCAACGCCACGGTGGAGCTGGGCTTCAGCCAGGAATAAAAAAGCGCAGGGCAACCCCCCGATGGCAGGGTTGACGGGCCAGGCTGTCTCGACGACGCTGCCGAATTCTCAATCGGCCGGCAGAGCCGACAAACACCACCCCGGGAGTTCCCATGAAGCATCGCGTCATTGCATTGATTGTTTTGGCCGTCGCAGGCCTGTCTGCGTCGGTCATGGCCCAGGCGGCCACCTATTCCAACTTGGTCATCTTCGGCGATAGCCTGTCGGACAGCGGCAATAACGCCCTGCTGGTGGGGACCGATGCCAACCAGGAGGTCGCGAGCGATGGCTATTTCGCTCGCATTCCTTTCGCCTCCGGGCGCTACAGCAATGGCCCGGTCTGGGCCGAGCACTTCGCAGCCAGCCTCGGCCTGCAAGTCAAGCCTTCGATGACCCCATTGGTCGGCGGCACCAACTACGCCTTCGGCGGCGCCCAGACGGGCATCGATGGCACCGATGGCCCTGGTGGTTTTCCATTCAGCATGCGCACCCAGCTGGGCATGTACATGGGCGATACCGGTGGCGTAGCGGACAGCAGCGCGCTTTATGTCGTGGCGGGCGGCGGCAACAATGTGCGAGTGGCTCTGGACGCCATCATGGGTGGCGCTGACCCGACCGCCACTATCGGGGCGGCGGCCGCAGCCTATGCCCAGGACATCGGCGACATCGTCGACGCGTTGCAACTGGCCGGCGCGCAGAACATCCTGGTCTGGAACACCCCCAACTACGGGCTCACGCCGGCAGCCCTTGCGTCTGGCGCCCAGGGCAGCTTTGTCGCGACCTTGATGTCGCAGGCCATGAATGGCGCGCTGACGGCACGGCTGGCGGGCGAGGGCGTGATGGACTTTGATTTCTACGGCTTCGTCAGCGACGCGGTTGCCAATGCGGGGGGCGCCTTCACCAATGTGACCAATGCCTGCGGGGCGCCGACCGCCGGCTGTGATGCCGCCACCTCGCTGTTCTACGACGGCATCCACCCGACTGCCTACGGCCACGAGCTGCTGGCCAGCGCAGCGCTCGCCGCGGTGGTGCCGGAGCCGGCCAGTTGGGCTCTGTTGGCCGGTGGCGTGCTGGTGCTGGCCTTGCGCCGCCGGGCTGTTCAGGCCGCCTGAGGCAGGCCGGTGCAGGGCGCCAGCGCGGCGCTCATCTCGTCCAGGAAGATGCGGGTGCGCAGCGGCATCAGCCGCCGCTCGGGGAAGACCGCCCAGCAGGGCGCCGGCTCCAGCGACCAGCCGGGCAGCACCCGCACGAGCTCCTTGCGTTCGACATGGGGTGCCGCAAAGTGATCACCCACGGCGGTGATGCCCACACCGGCGACCGCCATGCGCAAGAGCATGTCCGGCGCGTTGACCAGGGTGCGCTGGGCCGGCACGCCGCTCCACTGCTGGACCTGTTCGCCCGTTTTTTCATTCGCAGCGCGGTGCAGCAACCAGGGGATGGCTTCGCCCAGGCGGCTCAAGATCATCAAGCCCCGCATCGAGCTCAGGCCTTCCGGCATCTGCGGCTCGCCATGCAGTTGCAGATAGGCCGGTGAGGCGTAGAGCCCGTTGGCCAGTGCGCCCATGCGGCGCGCGGCGAGCAGGCTGTCATGCGGCAGGTCGCCCATGCGGACGGCCAGATCGAAGCCCTCGGCGATCAGGTCGACCCGGCGCGGCGACAGGTCCAGCTCCAGCTGCACCTCGGGATAGTTCAGCGCGAACTGGCTGAGCATGGCGCCCAGCGCCTGGTGGGCAAAGTCCGCCGGCATCGACACCCGCAGCCGCCCGACAGGCCGCTGCTGGCGGTGCAGGGCCAAGGCCAGCGCACCATCGACCTCGGCGGCCAGCGCGCGCGCATGCTCCAGCACACCCGCGCCGAACTCGGTCAGGGTCAGGCGCCGGGTGCTGCGCTGCAGGAGCTTCTCGCCCAGGCGTTGCTCCAGCGCTGCGACCCGGCGCGAGACGGTGGACTTGGGCAAGTGCACCCGCTCGGCGGCGCGGCTGAACGAGCCCGAATCGACCACACGGGCGAACAACAACAGGTCATCTGCATCCAGGCTCATGGTGATTGTTCCATTGATGGAACGATCATATCCAGATCGATGGCTTCTGTCGCACGAGGGGAATCAATACATTGGACACATCGTCAAGACGACGAGCAACCCAACCCCCGCAAATCCCGGAAAGCCAAGCCATGAACATCCTGCAAATCAATTCCAGCGCCCGCCGAGTTCAAGACGGTCAAGGTTCCTTCTCCACCCGACTCGCCGCCGAAGTGGTCGAGGCGCTGAAGGTCAGCAACGCCGGCGCCACGCTGACCGTGCGCGATCTGGGCCTGCAGCCCCACCCCTCGATGGATGAGGCTGCCCTGGGCGCCCTGTTCACGCCGGCCGATGCCCGCAGCCCTGAGCAGAACGCCCGCGTGGCCGAGAACGATGCGCTGATCAACGAGCTGCAGGCGCAGGACGCGGTCGTCATCGGCGCGCCGATGATTAACTTCGGCATTCCGACCCAGCTGAAGAATTGGATCGACGCCGTGGCCCGCGCCGGCACCACCTTCCGCTACACCGCCACCGGTCCCGAAGGCCTGGTCAAGGGCAAGAAGGTCTATGTGGTGCTGACCCGTGGCGGAGTCTACCGCGACCAGCCCAGCGACACCATGGTTCCCTACCTGAAGACGGTGCTGGGCTTCCTTGGCATGACCGACGTCAGCTTCATCTACGCCGAAGGCTTGGCCATGGGCCCGGACGCCGAAGCCGCCGCCCTGGCCAGCGCACGCGCCCAGATCGCCGCCCTGTTTGACACGGCTGCGGTTTAATTCAGCATTCACTGACAAGGAGAAACGACCATGAGCACCACCACCCTGCAGCCGCTTGTCGCCAAGCCGCGCGCCGTGGAGCGCCTGGTCGCCGGCCAGGCGACCAGCGATGGCGCCGGTGTCAAACTGACCCGCGTGCTGACCAATACCTTGCAGCGCCGGCTGGATCCTTATCTGATGCTGGATGCCTTCGGCTCGGACAAGGCTGACGATTACATCGCCGGTTTTCCCGACCACCCGCACCGCGGCTTCGAGACCATCAGCTACATGCTCGAAGGCCGCATGCGGCACCGCGATTCGGCCGGCAACGAGGGCCTGATTGAGGGCGGCGGCGTGCAATGGATGACCGCCGGCCGCGGCGTGATCCACAGCGAGCTGCCCGAGCAGGAAGAAGGCCGC
>Ga0187843_10000872_pt1 | contig 19748 bp, 15 predicted proteins | sample SpaLakP09_SKY_43_FD_134516 | JGI IMG/M metagenome (GOLD analysis project Ga0187843, IMG submission 134516) | Oligotrophic lake water microbial communities from Sparkling Lake, Wisconsin, USA - SP09_SKY_43 | ecosystem: Environmental > Aquatic > Freshwater > Lake | place: USA: Sparkling Lake...
GCGCTGCCCCTTTATGTGCCAGAGCGGGAGTTGTCCTTACTGAAGGCGCGACGTGAACAAGCTGAACAAATTGGCGTGTCCGCTGAGCTGGTCGAAGATGTGTTACGTCGCGTCATGCGCGAATCTTACCAAACACAGGAAACTGGCTTTGTGTGTTGCCATGAGGGCGGCGGGAAAGTGGTGATTGTGGGCGGCGCTGGCGCACTGGGTCAGCGTTTTGCAAGTTTGTTTACCCGTTCAGGCTATCAAGTCGCTGTGCTTGAAACCGCGGATTGGCCAAATGCAGCCGCCATCGTTGCCGATGCCGTGTTGGTGCTGATTGCGGTGCCAATCCATGCAACTATGCAAGTAATTGCACAATTACCAAACTTGCCAACGAATTGTGTATTGGCAGATTTAACGAGTGTCAAATCCGGTCCACTGACCACTATGCTCACTCAACATCATGGCCCAGTGCTTGGCCTTCATCCAATGTTTGGCCCTGATATCAGTAATATAGTTAAACAAGTCGTGGTGGTATGTCACGGCCGCGATGCTGAGCATTATCAATGGTTATTGCAACAATTCAAAGTATGGGGCGCGGTGCTGAGTGAGAAAACTGCGGAGCAACACGATGAACTCATGCAATTAATCCAAGCGATGCGCCACTTTAGCTCTTTGGTATACGGTGTGCATTTGGCCGAAGAGAATGCAGATTTAGCGCAGTTGCTGGAATTAAGTTCGCCGATCTATCGTCTCGAGTTGGCGATGATTGGCCGATTGTTCGCGCAAAATGCCGAACTTTATGCCGACATTATGTTGTCGTCAGTTGCGGTTACCGGCTTATTGCAGCGCTATCAGCATCGGTTTAATCAGTTATCGCACTTACTGGCCGCGCGGGATAAAGCCGGCTTAATGGCGGAGTTTGCCAAGGGGCAACAGTTTTTCGGTGAGCTGGCTGGTCAGTTTTTGCAAGAAAGCCGACGATTACTGCAAAAAGCGTCTGACGAGCGCAGTTAATTCTGCGCCAATGCTTTGGTTTCGCAGCTTGTATCTGCCGTCTGCGCTTTGTACACTGCAACATTAAGGTTTGTTTGAGAGTTTATTTTGTTAGCTGCAAGTTGGTTATATTTCTGCAAAGGACTCCGTTATTTCACCGTGCTATTGCTAAGCCTAGTACTGATGTTTGCTTGGCTTCCCGTGCCTTATACCGGCGTTATGTTTGAACGCCAACTTTCCGCTTGGTTTGCTGGAGAATTTAAGTACAACGAAAAACATCAATGGGTTCCCATTGAGCAGATGTCGAAGCATTTATTACAGGCCGTTGTCGCCGCGGAAGATCAGAAGTTTCTGCAACATCATGGTTTTGATCTGACAGCGATTGAAAAAGCGTTAGCGTTTAACGCCAAAAGCAAAAGAGTCCGTGGCGCCTCAACTATCAGCCAACAAACGGCGAAAAATGTGTTTTTATGGACCGGCCGCAGTTGGATACGCAAAGGACTGGAATCTGGGTTGACGGTGTTGATTGAAGGAGCTTGGGGCAAAGAGCGCATTCTCGAAGTTTACTTAAATAGTATCGAATTTGGTGAAGGGATCTTTGGTGTTGAGGCTGCGGCACAACGGTATTTTAAAACCTCAGCGGCAAAATTATCAAAATCCCAGGCCGCATTATTAGCGGCTGTGTTACCAAATCCTCATCGCTTATTGGTGCATGCGCCTTCGAATTATGTCCGAGGCCGTCAGCAATGGATTATTCGGCAAATGAACCAATTACCCTCGATTGCCACGCAACTACAATCGCCATAACCCAGCACTGCAGCTTGCGCAATTAAGCCGAATATTTCGGCCGTTTGCCGAACATTAGTAAAATATTTCTGTGACTTCATGCAATAACCCGTTATCTTATGCCCCTTGTCAGCAAAGCCGCAGCTCTCATCACAAGACTGGCATGCTGAAAGCCGTGCGCGCGGAATCACTCTACCTTGCACAAACTACAAAATAATAATCGAGGAATAGCTCAATGAATGAGATTGTTGCTGCAGTGAACAACCTAATTTGGAGCCCAGCGTTAATCGCATTGTGCTTAGGGGTTGGTCTATATTTTTCAATTCGTTCCCGTTTTCTTCAACTTCGCCATGCTAAAGAAATGATCCGATTGATGTTTGATGGCAAAAGCTCAGATAGCGGCGTTTCGTCGTTTCAAGCGCTGACCATGACATTAGCCGGGCGTGTTGGCACTGGTAATATTGCCGGTGTAGCTACCGCCATTACCTTTGGCGGACCTGGTGCGGTGTTTTGGATGTGGGTTGTTGCCTTTTTAGGGGCAAGCTCTGCCTTTGTCGAATCGACTTTAGGGCAAGTTTATAAAGAGAAAATTAACGGTCAGTATCGCGGTGGTCCGGCTTTCTATATTGAGAAAGGCCTAGGCATGAAATGGTATGCTTGGACATTTGCGATAGCGACTATCTTCGCAACGGGTTTTTTATTACCTGGTGTGCAAGCCAACTCAATCGCCTCGAGCCTACAAACTGCGGTGGGTATCAGTCCTAATGTGACGGCAGCAGTGCTTGCTATCGCCCTCGGATTCATCATCTTTGGTGGAGTGAAGCGGATCGCTAGCTTTGCTGAATTGGTCGTGCCGTTTATGGCGCTGAGTTACATCATTGTCGCTTGTGTGGTCATTGCTTTGCATATCGAACAATTACCATCTGTGATTATGCTTATCCTTAATAGTGCTTTTGGTATGGACGCAACCTTTGGTGCAATCTTAGGTTCTGCGATTCAATGGGGGGTAAAACGCGGCGTATACTCCAATGAAGCCGGTCAAGGGACAGGCCCTCACGCGTCTTCAGCGGCATCAGTAAGTCATCCCGCAAAACAAGGGTTGGTGCAAGGTTTCTCTGTATACGTGGATACAATTTTTGTCTGTTCAGCGACAGCATTTATGCTGCTAATCACTGGCCAGTATAATGTTGAAGCCGCTGATGGTTCACGCTTATTCACCGGTATTGCTGGCGTTGCCGCAGGTCCTGGTTATGTGCAAACAGCTTTAGAAAATGTAATGCCTGGTTTTGGCTCGATTTTCGTCGCGATTGCTTTGTTGTTCTTTGCATTTACTACCATCGTTGCGTATTACTACATTGCAGAAACCAACGTCGCCTTCATCAATAAGAAAGTTGATCGTCCTTGGCTTGGCTTTTTGCTGAAAATTGGCATTATGGCCGCCACAGTTTATGGTACGGTTAAAACAGCTGACTTGGCTTGGGGCTTAGGTGATATTGGCGTGGGATTAATGGCATGGTTGAATATTATTGCCATCATTATGATGCACGGTGTCGCCTTTAAATGTCTTCGTGACTACGAAGCGCAAAAAGCTGAAGGCAAAGATCCTGTGTTTCACCCAGAAAAATTAGGGATCAAAAATGCCGACTACTGGGAAAATAAAACCGATTCGGAAATCTTGGCTGCTGCAAATAGCAATCCAGAGCCAACTGCAGTTTCAACTGAGCAGCCTCGCTGAGTGAACTGATTGCTATGATAAAAAGGCCTGCTTGAAGCAGGCCTTATTTTTTCACAGACTATTGCAGTGACATTTTATCAAGTTTAATTTAGCCAAATGCTTGGCAATTTTGAGTGACGGAATGAGCGCACTTATTTCAACAGCCCGATTATCGTTTTATAAACTAACCCAAGCGGATGCGCCAATGATGTTGGCACTTCTGAATGAGCCTAGTTTTATTGCCAATATTGCCGATCGCGGCGTGCGGACTTTGGCGCAGGCGGAGCAATACCTGCAAGAGGGGCCGCTGGCAAGTTATCAACAACATGGCTTTGGCATGTATCGGGTGGTTCGACATGACGAAGACGCAACAATTGGTCTATGTGGTTTGGTCCGTCGAGATTATTTGCCTTCGCCAGATCTAGGCTATGCGTTTTTTCCTGAATTTGGCGGCAATGGTTATGCCACAGAAGCGGCTATTGCGGTGTTTCATTATGGTAAAGTAGTGCTGCAATTGCCGCAAATAGTCGGCATAGTTCAAGCAGATAATGTGGCATCACAGCGGGTATTACAAAAAGTAGGCTTGCGTCAACAAGGTATTGTCATAGTGCCCATCACCGGTAAAGAGCTGGATTTTTATGTTGAAAACACTTAGTGCTACTGCAGCGTTCTTTTTGACGCTGCTACTTCTGCAGTGGGCAGGGTTTATTCCGAAATGGTTCATTTGGTTTCATGTGGTTGCCAGCACACTCAGTTTTAGCATGTTTGGCTGGGATAAACTCATGGCAATCAAACAGCGACGGCGTGTGGCGGAGTCGAGTCTTTTATTGGCGAGTTTATGCGGTGGTTGGCCCGGCGCTTGGCTTGCACGCCAGCTTTTTCGCCACAAAACGTTGAAACAACCATTTATTCAAACGTTATGGGGTTGCACTTTCCTACACCTATTATTGCTAGTTTGTGTGCTCGTGTATCAGCTTGGTTTGTTGTAGGCAGGTTTTACGGTTTTATTTTTGACGTAGTCAGCATAATTCTTAGCATTAACATCGCTAAGACAGCTGGTGGCTAAGGGTTCAGGCAACTGTCGGCAGTGTGCTCGTTGCTCAAGGACCATTTTATTAAATTTGAATTCTTCCGAATCCCTACTTGGCATAGTGCAGGCGCTTAGCTGCAACAATAACAGATATCCGATATACCGCATTTCACCCCCAAAAAGTAACTTTGAATGACAGTTATACCATGTTTTGCTGCCAGTTCAGAAGTTACTCCAGATCTTGGGGCGGGTAAACGGTGCTAAGTGATGCTCAGGAATGCTTGGCTAGATATGCCAAGCATCCACTTCTTGATGCATGTCCTTAGCCAATGCCGACATTTTCGCCGCTGCGGCAACTGTCAACTGCGCAACGTCGGTGTTGTTGTTGGCAACGTTGCGAACTTCCGCAGCGGTTTGCAATAATATTTCGCTGTCACCTTCTTGTTGTTGTAGATTTTTGGCGATGCCTTCGACGGCAACCATGACTCTGCTAGTTTCCGTTTGAATGCTCGCAATTGCAGAGCCTGCGTCCTTCGCAATCGCGGCGCCATGATCTGCTTGCACAAGAATTTCCTGCATGGATTCCACTGCTTTTAATGCTGTATTTTGCACCTCATGGATCATCGAGGTGATATCGGTGGTCGCGGTCGCAGTGCGTCCCGCCAAGGTACGAACTTCATCGGCAACTACGGCAAAGCCTCGACCGGATTCACCTGCTCGAGCGGCTTCAATGGCGGCATTAAGTGCCAGTAAGTTGGTTTGTCCAGCGACCTCACCGATGACTTGTACTACGGATGATATACGTTTGGTGTGGTTGTCCAATGAAGAGATGGTATCGCTGTTATGACGAATGGCTTCGGCAATCCGCAATAAGGCATTGGCGGCCGAGGTAATGACTTGTGCGCCAGTTGCGGAGAGTTCTCCTGAGTGCGCGGAAAGTTGCATTGCGGACTGGCCATGTGCTGAAACAGATTGCAATCCTTCTGCGCTATGTTGCAGCGTATTATTGATAGCAGAGGCAGAGTGTTGCGCCGTTTCGGCACTGCGGACTAACTGCTGGGCTTGTTGATGCATTTGTGATGCGGCAAGGCTCACTTGGTTGGCGTCTTTACGCAGCACATGCAGCATTTGTTGAATGTGCTGCAGCAGTGTATCAAAGGCTGCTGCGGTGCGAGCGAGCTCATCATTTCCCGCTAAATTAAGCCGCAGGGTTAAATCTTTTTTATCACTAATATTCAGCATCATATCGCGCAAGCGATCCAGCGGTTGCAAGATCGAACTCAACACCGCAAAAGCTGCGACCATAGCGAGTGTAATGGCAATTATTAGCAAAACCCACTGACCAGTGCTGGCACTGGTGATAGCATCTTTAGCATTGCGCTCAGTTTGCAGCACTCGCTGGTTGGCCAGGCTAACAACCTCATCAATGGCAGCACGATGCAGTTGATACTGATCACGCAACTTCTTTATGACTGCACTACTATCTTGCTGCGCTTGACGCAGAGGCGTGAGTTCATTGAAGGCGATTTGATAAAACGCATCAGCTGCTTTATTGGCTTTTTGCAAATTTGTATTAAATGCCGCAGGCAGTTGTTGGCCCTGCCAAAATTTCACCCGCGTTGCATATTCGGATTTAAGTTGCGTGAGTCGATTGGTTAAGTTGGTCACTTCATCGGCATTCGCATGGCTTAGTTCCAAACAAACTAAGTAAGATTCAATGATATAAACTGGTGGTGGTAAAATGTCCGCTATCAAATCTTTGTTTTGCACGACCTCGTCATAGACAGGGCCGTTGACTTTCAGTTGGTGCAAAGTTTTAAAAGACCAAGCGCCATAAATAAGCACTAAAGTGACAAAGAAAATCATTAGACTCAAAAACCGTTGCCGGATAGAGAAACTCGCCATCAATTAATACCTCAAGCCAAGTGCAAGCCAATTAGACAGCCTTAACACTAGTCCAAAATTGTAATAATCGGTAATTAACCCTACAAAAAATATAGATTTATTCGAGTATTTTATTCATCTGCTGGCGTGCATGAGCAATGTGCTGGGTATTACACTTTAGCCAAATTGGCAGACAGGCGACTGCGAATTGCAAATCGTCACCCGAATTTACCACGACGATCACGGGGTGATTACCACCCGTTGCACTTTCACGTCATCACTAGTTGCAGCAATTATCCAGTGACTTGAGCGTCAGCTATGATCGAGTTGCAAAGCTAGAGTTGCCTAAGTGCCTACAAAATAACACCCATAGTTCGATACTGATTATTGGTGTCTAGGATTTGCATTCCGGCAACTTCGCATCTGAATATTGGTATTTAAGCAGCAAAAGTGTTGCTTATATTTTGTGCATCACACTTGATGTGAAGAGAAAAAGGTGTTTTATTCTTCCTGTCCCCCAATCCAGCCACCGCAGATGGCGGAGGTCTAGTACTGAGCGAAGATGTTGTCGCTCGTTTGTGCCATAAGCTTGTGTTGTGTGCTCGTGGAGTTTTGTCATTAAAGGCCTCTGTCCAAAGAGAAACGAGTCCCTGGAGGAAACACATGAGCCGATTATTCATCCTTTTCATTGGTCTGGTGTGGTGGGGCATGTTTGCATTGCCCACCGCATATGCCAGTCAGGATTTCGACAAATGGGCGGAAAAATTTGCGGGCGATTGGGTGCGCACTGATCCGTCGCTGTCCACCATGCACGACTATTTGCCCCGCGAGGAACAGCGCCTGTTAGATCGGCAGTTGACGCCTTATACCGCCGAGGCACGGAACGCGCGGGTAACCCTTGCTCAGCGTGGACTGGCTGAACTGCGAGCGTTTCCGCGAGATCGTTTGCAAGCGCATCAGCGACTCGCCGCCAGTGTTATCCAGAATGAGCTTGGATCGGTGGTGCGCAGTGCGCAGCACATGGATCTGGAATACCCGTTTCGTTCATTTTTGGGCATTCATCTTTTGCTGGTAGATTACCTGACACGCTTCCATCCGCTTCGAGATGGCACGGACGTGGACAATTATCTGGCGCGCCTCGCACAAGTCGGCCAACGGATGGATGAAGCAACTGCGTGGGCAAAAGAGTTGGAAGCGAAAGGCCACCGCATGCCTGACTTCATTACACAGAGTGCGCTCTGGCAGTTTGAGCGCTTTCTAGCCCCTGCGCCGAAGGACAATATCTTTGTGTCGTCGCTGCGGAATCGTCTAGCGTCGTTGAGCACGGTGTCCGACACCGACAAGCAGCGATGGCTGAAGCAAGCCGAAATCTACGCGGAACAACAGGTGATGCCGGCGTATCTGCGAGCGCAAGCATTACTAAAAGAACAATTGCCGAAAACCACCTCCCAAGCCGGCTGGGGTGCGCGCAAAGGCGGAACTGCTGCATATCAGGAAGCGCTGCGGCAACACACGACCACGACGATGACGGCAGCAGAAATCCACGCCATTGGTTTGCGTGAAGTTGCGCGCATCGAAACGCAGATGGATCAGATTTTGCGTAAACTCGGTTACAAGGAGGGCAGCGTTGAGGCGCGCTATCAGTTGCTAGAAAAAAGCTTGCAACCCCCGTCCGGTACGGATCCACGGGCAGGATTACTTGCCAAATTTCAGGCTATGATCGATGACGCGGAAATACGGTCCCGCGCGGTGTTTGAGCTTCGCCCGAAAGCCGCCTGTATTGTCCAACGTGAGCCACTGATCTCGGAAGTCAGTGCCTCGGCACGATATACACCACCGCGCCTAGATGGCTCGTTGCCCGGAACATTCTGGGTGCCGTTGCCGGGGCCCCAATTCCGCATTGCAGGCATGCGCACACTAACCTATCACGAAGCGATACCAGGACATCATTTCCAGTACGCTCTCGCTCAGGAACTGCAAACGATCCCCCGATATCTGCGCGGTGCACTGTTTGGCCGGAACAGTGCTTACGGCGAAGGGTGGGCGCTTTATGCGGAACAACTGGCGGTGGAGCTCGGCTGGTATGAAGGCGATGACATCGGCTTGCTCGGTCAGTTGCAAGCGCAATTGTTCCGTGCACGCCGCCTCGTCACCGACACCGGCATGCACGCCATGAACTGGACACGTCAACAAGTCATTGATTACGGCATCCCTCCCAGTGAAGCGGATCGGTATGCAGTATGGCCAGGGCAGGCAACCAGTTACATGGTGGGCATGCTGCATATCCTCGAGCTACGCCAAAAGGCCAAGGATGCGCTCGGTGACAAATTTGACATCAAACAGTTCCATAACGCGATTCTGGGAAGTGGACGCCTGCCGCTGGATGTGCTTTCGGAGTTGGTTGACGGATGGATTGTTGAGCAGAAGCAGCGCCGCTAACGCTTGGTGAGAAATAGGGATTCGCGTTTGTTCAGAGCTGATGCTCTCGAAAAAATGAAAGGTCTGCTTGCCTTAATTGCGGACATTCGTTTTTTCGTGAGCCCAGAGGGTTACCTCTAATTAGGGGGCCAAATTCAGTGTGGCAGTACAAATTCGCTTTTAGCAGTCCATGGCAGAAGCTCAGGAAACTGTTGGTGCTATTTTACATGAATCCAGTGTGTTCTGATCTTGGCGGTTTTGTCGAAATCCCGTATAACAACCGTAAGTTAACTTTCAATGATTGTCGCATCAATGCAACTCACGGAACAACATCAGGCTGAATTTGCCGATATCGCCAAGCAAAAGATCGCTGAATTTAATGCCATGCACTGGGACGCCAGCCTGCGTCAGCCACTCGGCCTCGCCATCCATGACGACGCTGGCACCTTGTTGGGCGCTTTAGCGGGCCGTACTTTTGGCAACTGGTTTTATCTGGAATCGTTTTGGTTAGCACCCGAACTGCGCGGCAAAGGCCAGGGGTCAGCCATGTTACAACGCGCCGAACAAATCGCCCGCGACCGCGGCTGCTGTTTTGTAGTGCTGGATACCTTAGATTTTCAGGCGCGGCCCTTTTACGAAAAATACGGTTATCAGCTGCAATGGACCCAGCAGGACTATCCCTTCGCCGGTGGCGCCAAGTATTTTATGAGCAAAGTGCTTTAGTAAAGCAGGTCAAATAGTTGGACTATGGTGGCGACAAACCCAAAACTGCAACCACTGCGCTCTGCCGTTTGCTCACTCCGCGGCTGACTGTGTTTGGTTTGTTGGAGTCTGGAGATATCGGGTATGAACGAATGGCAGTCGTTCGACTTAGGCTCTGTCGGAAAAACGAATCTCTGCTTTGCCTTAGTTGCAGAAGTTTGATTTACCGTGAATCCACGCATTGCCAAAGGCATCGGATGAAACAAAGCCCTTGCAAATGCCAATGTTTTTTCTAGCGCTTTATACTTCGTTCCAGGCTCCAACTGCTTTACCCCACCGCCTTTTAATCGCAAGTCTTAAGAAGGCTGCAGTCACAACGGAGCAATAAATGATTGATATGGTAGCGGTAAGCAACAATATGCCATTATCTGAACTAAATATTTGGAATGAAGCTCCTAGTGAGCCAGCAATCCCAAACCAATGAGGTTTAGTTGCGTTCGTTTCGGTATTTGGCGTGACTTTCTTTCTTTTGTTGCTTATATAGCTAAATATGCAAAATGCATAAAATGCTATAACGCACGCCAAGCAAACAAGAAAAATGTAAGGTTTTTCTGGTATGGTTTCTGTGAACACGATGTAGCACCCAAGGCCAGTCAAAGCTGAATTTATTACCACCTCTTTAAAATAGAAAAGTACAATTGGTCTATTTACGACAATCACAACCAAGCACGAGATAATGTTAAATATCAACACAGTCACACAAAGCTCAAAGGCCCGTGCCCAACCATCAAAGCCCACCTTTACTGATAGAAGAGCCAAAAATCCAGCAAAAAATATCGTCAACACAGAGTTTCCGATTGCAACTTCTCTTAATGTCATTTGATTCATTTTTTAACACCGCTTAAAGTAGTTCCGACTATCGCTATATGTGTAACGTTGCTCAATTATTAAAGCTATTGCGGTACAAATTCATCAACAATGCCCCATTGTAGTGGCCGATAAATTATGGATATACCCTTCTAGTCTGAACTCTAGTAACCAGCAAAATCGTGAAATGGATAATGCACGTTTTTTTAACGTTCTGGCAATGCTTGAATATCTCGCAATTTTCGAAAACAGTGATGTGTTGACTTCCACCAATGTCAGCTTTGAGTGAAAAGCTGCGATTCGAATGAAGTCAGAGCCATCGTCTACTATTGGCAAAAAGTTGCTGTCGGAGGATAGCTATTCTTTGAGTGGTAGTTCGCTGCAACGAGTGGGGCGATAGATTTGCCACGACTGGAAAATTAAATGCAATTTCCATGAATTGGCTGAAGGGGCAATTGCCGCAGATTTTTAGTGGTCTGCCTGCAGTGCACGCTGCACCGCAGGTTGTTTTTACATAGATTATTCTGACGATTCACTAAAAGTTAGATGCGGTTTTCCGATGATGTATTGACGGCGGAAGGTGGAAAAATACTGCGCTAAATCAGCGGATGCTTGCAAGTCGCCAGCCATTTTAAGCACTTCAACGGCCACTTCCGCTGTACATAGTTGATGTAAATGTGCAGCTTCGCGTAATTGATAACTGGATGCTGAGGTGGGTTGAATCCCAAGTACCGGGAACTTGTCGAGGTAAGGGCTCTTCACAAACATTTTCTTGGCTTCGCGCCAAGTGCCATCCAGCATAATAAATAATGGGATTGTCTTGTCATCGATGGGCACCGAATCTAAGCAACGTTCAGGCACTGCATACTGCGTCGGGAAAATGATGATGGGCGCGTATTTAGGATTTGCCAATAATGCCAATAATGCCGGATCTGGCATGGTGCGATCCCAAATGTAGGCGAAATTTTCTGCAGCGACATCAGCAATTAAGCGTCCAGTATTGGTTGGCTTAAAACATTCCCCGGTATACATCAAAAATAAAAAAGCACTGCGGGCTGTCGCTTGCGGTTTGTCGGCACAGATACAATCCGGCTTTGGTAATAAACAATGATCGCAGCGGATCACGCGACTACCCCGAGCATTAAACGGTTTGGTGGTGCGTTGCAATTCTTTTAATCGCAGCGCCAACACAGAATTTGAAGTCATTACATAGGCCTAGCAAAAATAATGGCGCTAGTTTACCGCAAGCGCCACTTTCAGCCTAGCGACCATGCTAACGACTTTGCAGGCAAACCCCAACATCAGCTGGATATAGCTGACAAAAGCGCTGTGCCAGCGGATACGGATGGACATCTTCGACAATGCCGGCCTTGATACGCTGTTGTTTTTGTTGCCAATAATTGGCATCCAAAAGTTCGGGGTGAAGGCTGATAAATAACTCGCGAATATCGGCTTGTGCCGTGACAAAAGTGGCAATTTATTCGGGAAATACATCGCCAGGATAAATCGGGTACCAAGGTTCGCCAGACATTAAATCATCCCAATTTTCGGCTTTTGGAATAGTGCGGAAGTTCATATCGAGCAGGTACTGCACTTCGTCGTAGTCATAAAAAACCACACGACCATGGCGGGTGACGCCAAAATTTTTCAGCAGCATATCGCCAGGAAAAATATTCGCGGCAATCATATCTTTCAGTGCTTCTCCGTAATCTTGCATCAGCCGACGTTTTTCCGCCAACGACGCTTGCTCTAACGCAATATTGAGCGGGATCATCCGACGCTCAATATATAAATGCGACAAGATCACCAAATCACCTTCAATACTCATTGAATTGCCGATAGACGCGGCCAATTCGGCGAGTAATTCAGGCGCGAATCGATTAATTGGCAGCGCCACGTTGGAGTATTCCAAGGTGTCCGCCATACGTCCGACTCTGTCATGTTTTTTTACTAGGAAATAACGGTCTTTCACCGTGTCGCGGCTAAAGGCTTTGGTATCTGCGAACTTATCGCGAATAACTTTGAAGACATAAGGAAAAGACGGCAGGGTAAACACCATCATCACCATGCCGCGAATGCCGGGAGCTGCGACAAATTGATCAGTGGATTTTTGTAGATGGCCCAGTAATTCACGATAAAACTCGGTTTTGCCTTGTTTATGTAAACCTATCGAAGCGTAAAGCTCCGCAAGGGTTTTATGTGGTAATAGTTCTTTGAGAAAATGCACCAGCGCCGAGGGCACAGGCACATCCACCATAAAATAAGCGCGGGAAAAGCCAAAGATTATGGTCATCTGTTGGCTATCCGTGACTAAGGTATCGATAGATAAGCCACCGTCGACATGTAAAATTGGGATAATGAAAGGTTGCTGTCCATCAGGGCTGACCACGCGGCCCACAATATATGCCGCTTTATTGCGATAAAACACTGACTTTAGGATATCAAAGCGGATTTGATACACCGGATGTCGACCATGCAGCGACTGCGCCACAAAAGTCTTCACAATTAAGCGGATATCGCGTTCAAGATCGATAAAAGGCACGCTAAAACCAAAACTTGCGACAATAGTTTTAATACAGCTGCGCAGGCCATCTTGCGCGGGAAAATAGCTGTCATAAACGGAGGCAATAGGCGCAGGCAGCTGTTGCTTGCTGAGGGTTGATTCGACAAAAATATTTTGATTATGGAAATACTTGCGCTCGAATAACTGGCAAAACACCGAGTTATAGAAAGTTTCGGCAAGTTCAGCTTGTGGGTGAAAACGCAAAAATTCCATATATTCAGCTTTGACTTGCTGCCATAAACTTTCATCAAGTTGGTTGGCGGGCAATTCTTGGCAAAGTGTTTGAATAGCTTCATGCACACGTTGATCGTAAAACGAAATCCGGTCCGAGCTATCTTGCAAAAAACCAGTCCAATCGGCCTGGCCAAATCGCAAGCCAGCTTTAGCGGTAATTTGTTGAAATAACCGAAAATGTCGACGAAAACCTTTTAAAATCACCTCGGCAATATGCTGCGCTGGTGTCATCTTACTACCTTAAAGCCGACTGCAAACTTAGCTTAAGTTCTACCTGATGCGACCCGTAAATGCAATAACCAAGCGCTGTCGATGACAGGGGCTGGCTAAGCACTGACTGGTTTTCTGCTGCCTATGTACGCTAAGTGACTAAGAACAACTTTCACGATGAAGCGGACAGGCGTATAGTCGATGTATTGGCTATTTTGTGCGCAACTTTGAGGGGCTGCTGATGTTAGTGACATTTCATAGCAAAGATTATTATCCAATTACGATGTTCGGCGAACCGGCATTAGAACTCATTCGCTTAATGGGCGTGACCAGTCGCGTGCCTGGCGCAATTTATGCTGAAGACGTGCCCCAAGCATTTTGGCAATTGCAAGAAGCGTTGTCGGAACAGCCTGTGGTCATCGATCCACAAGTTGAGCCATTGCATGAAACCCCGATAAGTCTTCGACAAAGGGCCATCCCTTTACTCGAAATGTTGCAAGCTGCAGTGAAATCTCAGCATTCAATCCATTGGGATTAGCCTAATCAGCATCCTCGACAGCTTGAGCAGGTTCCGTCTCTAGTAACCAACCGCCATCATTGGTCTTCTGCTCATGTGATTCTTTTCGTTGCTGCCGCCCATATCAGCAACGACTTTGGGATAGATCTGCAGTTAATGTTCATCGGGTTCTTTTCACCAGTTTTACCTGTTTTCAGGTAAAGCCGTGTCGGGTGACGTCATTTCAGGTAAGGTCGGCAAATATTTCGGCGAAACACGGGGTTGTTCTATGCTTTTGGCGAATTTTATCAGCATAGGCTCCGACCAAGGCGCGCCAATTAAACTAATACCAAGTGGCAATTCGCCATCAAAACCTGCGGGCATCGTCAAACTTGGATAACCAGAAATTGCGGCTGGACTTGAAGTACCAAAGTTAAATTGGTCGCCTTTGACATGGTCAATCGGCCATGCAGGGCCATATGCCGGGGCAATAATCAGATCTGCTCTTGCTAATTCGGCATCAATTAAGCCTTTGGCTGCCGCTAGATTACGACTGCGGGCTTGATGATAAGCTGATTTTTGAGTCTCTAAATCGATAGCTTTTGCCTGTGCAAAAAATTCTTGACCATAAAAAGCCAATGCCTTTTTGCCCTTAGACTGGTTAAAGGCAAAGATTTTTGCGATGGTATCGACTGCATTTGGAGCCTGGTAATCGAGTAACCACTGGTTCAAATCGCGTTTGTACTCATAAAGCAGAACTGCAAATTCATCTTTGCCTGCTTGTTCATCTAACTCAAATTTTTTGCTGCTTTGGACAGTGATACCTTGCGCTTTTAGTTTTTGTTCGATTTGGTCAAGCATGTGACGCACCGCAGGATATTCGAGATCATACTGACGGATAAGCACCACCGATTTAATTTTTCGCTCGGCCGATCCGCCAAGTTTGTAAAATTGTTTTGCTTGTGCAGTTGCCAAGGCATCAAGCAGAATTTCAGCATCAGCAACAGTGCGAGTTATCGGGCCTGCGGTGTCTTGCGAATTGGCTATTGGGATAATACCAGCGCCGGAAATGGCACCTGATGTCGGTTTTATACCGACCACATTATTAATGGCTGCAGGGCAGGTAATAGAACCATCGGTTTCAGTACCAACTGCGACTAGCGTTAAATCTGCCGCTACGGCCACTGCCGAACCGGAGCTGGAACCACATGGGGTTCTGTCTAACACATAAGGGTTTTTGGTTTGGCCGCCAAGTGCTGACCAACCACTTGCAGAGCCATTGCCACGAAAGTTCGCCCATTCCGACAAATTGGTTTTGCCGATGATGATGGCTCCAGCATCGCGTAATTGTTGCACTAATTGCGCATCTTGTTTGGTCAGAAAACCTTTAAGTGCCAATGCACCGGCCGTGGTGGGTAAGCCGTCATTGCTGGCGATGTTTGCTTTTAATGCCACAGGAATTCCGTGTAATGGGCCTCGGACTTTGCCAGCTTTACGCTCGGCATCGAGGCGTTTCGCAAGTTTAAGCGCATCGCGATTCATGTCATTAAAAGCACGCAGATTTGGCCCATGGTGATTTTTTTGTTGAATTTGTACCAGATAATACTGGGTTAATTGCTCTGCACTGAGTTTACCTTGCTGCATTTGTTGCTGTGCGTTGGCGATAGTCAGTTCGCTAAGCTGGGCATTTGCGCTTAATGCAGTTTTAGCATTCGTTAGCGCGGTGTTGGCTAATGCTGGGTTGGCTAATACGAGTTCACTTGTGCCAAATAAGGTCGTGCATAAACACAGAGACAACAACTGTTTTGACATGCGGTTCGCTCAACTTTTTAGGTTCATCGAATAAAGGTTGAACATAACACTAGCACAATTTTTTGCCGAAAATTAAGCGACCAACACACTGATTTTAAGTACGATTGTCGCTAAAAAATTCGACTAATGATTCTGAAATAAGCAGCTGATGTATGCACAAGACATTGGAAGATTGCGGCCGCTATTGGTGCGGCCGCGGGAGTTTAGAAGGTAAATCGTGAAATCTTACTTTCCAGATTTTGTGCCAGATGTTGAATTTGGATTGCGGTTTTTGCGGTAACTTTAGTGGCTTGGCTGTTTTCAAGTGACATCGCGGCAATGGCTTCAACTTTTTGCGCAACTTCAGCTGATGCCGCAGATTGATCGCGAAGGGTGCCGGTCATATGCATGATGGTTTGTTCTACTTCGTGCGAGCGGTCGCTAATGCTGGAAATTGCCGATCCGGCTTCGCCTGCAAGGGAAACGCCGTCTTGCACCAACGTCATACCAATTTCCATGTTGTCGACCACCACTTTGGTTCCGGTCTGAATGCGTTCAATCATCGCGGTAATTTCCCGCGTAGAAACTGCGGTCCGTGCAGCTAAATTTCGAACTTCATCAGCAACCACCGCAAAACCTCGACCGGATTCACCCGCTCGAGCGGCTTCAATTGCCGCATTTAAGGCCAATAGATTGGTTTGATCAGCAATAGCGCGAATAACGCCGACAATACCGGAAATTGCTTTGGCATCTTCGCCAAGCGCTTGCACGCTCTGTGACGCTTGCTGCACAGTGTGTGCGATGTTTTGCATACTATGCACGGTGTTGTTAATAACCTTTGCGCCTTGTGCTGAAACTTTGCCTGAGAGTTCTGATTGCTGACGCGCGTGCTGGGCATTTTCTGCCATATGGCTAATGCTGACTGACAATTGCTCCATTGCTGCCGCCATCGAATTCGAAGCACTAGTTTGCTCATTGGAAGAGTTGGCCAATTGTGAACTGGCCGACGCGACATCATCAGCTACCGACAACATCGCGTGAGCACTTTGCTTAATTTCTAGCATCATGCTGGCAAGTGACTTGGTAAGGCTAATTGCGCTACCGGCAACTCGGCTTAGTTCATCAGAACCGCGCTCATGAATTTGCAGGCTGAAATCGCCAGCTGCTAATAACGCCATATCTTGCTCAAGGCTGCTAGCGCGGCGTGTTAAATCTGTCGCGAAACCAGCAATCAACCAAGCGACCGCTAATAAAACCGCGATACCTGCCAAAGATTTGATGAGCAAGGCGCGTTGTTCTGACGCAAGTCGAGCTTCCAAGCTGCTTGCCAAATACTCCATGGCAAAGTGACTTAGTTCGTCGATTTGCTGACGGATGTTATCGAGTTTGGCTAATTGTTCGGTGATTTCAGTCGCGGAAAATTTGCCACTCAACAAGCCTTGGTCAAGCTGTTCACTCAGTTGCTTAAAATTGCTATGCGGTTTTTGCCATTGTTCTGCAAGTTTCGCTGCCGTGGTCGGGGAGACATCACTCGCCAGTTCGATGTCGTTGTCAAAGCGCTGCGATAGACGAGGGAGTTCACGTTCTAAAATACTGTCGATACGGCCCATACGCTTGGCGTCGATTTTACCGCTGGCCAATGTTGAAACTAAGCCTAATCTGAGTTGCTCAAACTGCTCGTTGATCGCCGGAATGGTGTCAACGGCACTAACCATAATATAATAAATTTCGGCGTCTGGATCGAGAAGTAAGCCGGTATCCCCAGCAATGTGGTGGCGAAATTCGTCAATCATCGTTGATATTTGAATATGTGCTACCGCATTACTATTGCTGTCTAACTGTTGCCATTTTTCAGCAAGATCTTGCCACAACGTTTTTATTGACCTCAGTTTATCGCGCCATTGCTCAGCATCCGAAGAATGCGCTTTATCATCAAGACGTTCCAGTTCAGTAAGGACATTACTTGATACTGTGCTAATGCGTGAGACTACAGTTCGATCGCCATTGATAAACTGTGAGGTGAGGATGCGATGCTGATTGACGTTGTCGAGTAATGGCGAAATCTCGGCGATATAGTTTTTACCTTTTAATTCCATTTTGTCGCGGTTAATTGCGCTGACATCATTCTGTAGCGACAACACCAACAGTAATACACCTGGGATTATCGATGCGAAGAAAATTAATAGGAATTTGTTGCGAAAATTAAGCATTCTGGACAAGCGGATCGCTGGAGCGATAACAAAATAGAACATGCATACCTCTGGATAAAGCTAATTTCACAATTGAACATTCGTCGCTGATACGCTTTGCAGATCCTGTGCACAATCAATCCATCTAAGCCGCGCAAAAAGTGCTTAATGCATTTAGTCAGATTATGCCAAAATTATAAGTAAGCCTACTGTTTTAGCAAATAATTAATATTTTTTGTTGGCGCTTAGGTTCAGATGCATAAATTTAACCATCTGATTTACTTAATTATATTGTTCCATATATCGGTATTTTCTTGTTTAGTAAGTGTCAATATTCACTTCTTAAAAAGACAAACCCCCAGCGATTGCTGGGGGTTTCTAGCATTTTATAAAACGCTCGCCAACGTGCTTAGACTTGCAAGAAATCTAAGATGCCTTCGGCAGCTTTGCGGCCTTGTGCTATTGCTGTGACCACTAAGTCAGATCCGCGCACCATGTCGCCACCGGCAAAAATCTTTTGCTGGTTGGTTTGCAGTGGATACGGACTTTCTTCACTGGCGACAACACGACCTTTGCTGTCTAAGGCAACCCCTTGGTCAGCCAGCCATTTCGGTGGGCTTGGTTGGAAACCAAAAGCAATGACCACTGCGTCGGCTTTGATCACTTGCTCAGAGCCTGCAACCACTTCTGCGCTGCGGCGACCTTTGGCATCAGGTGCACCTAACGCGGTAGAAACAACTTCCACCCCACAGGCGTTGCCGTTGGCATCCAAAGCGATCCCAAGCGGTTGTACGTTGAACATAAATTCAACGCCTTCTTCACGAGCATTTTGCACTTCTTTGCGTGAACCCGGCATGTTGGCTTCATCGCGACGATATGCACAAATTACCTTGCTGGCGCCTTGGCGAATCGCGGTGCGTACACAGTCCATCGCGGTATCACCACCGCCGAGCACTACGACATTTTTACCTTTCAAATCAACAAACTGATGCTCGGTTTGCCAGCCCATTAATTGGTTAATGTTGCCAATTAAATACGGCAGCGCCTCATAAACACCTGAAGCCTGCTCATTGGCAAGACCACCCGCCATTGGCGTGTAGGTGCCAAGTGCTAAGAACACCGCGTCGTATTCTGCCAGCAGACTGTCGAAGCTAATATCGACACCGATGGTGGTGTTTAAGCGAAACTCAATGCCCATCGTGGTGAAAATTTCACGGCGAAGTGCAAGCACACCTTTTTCTAACTTAAATGGCGGAATACCAAAAGTGAGCAAACCACCGATTTCTGGATACTTATCAAATACCACAGGGTTGACGCCATTACGGATCAGTACGTCAGCACAAGCAAGGCCCGCCGGACCTGCACCAATCACCGCCACGCGTTTATCGGTTTTTACGACAGCCGATAAATCAGGACGCCAGCCCATTTCAAAGGCTTTGTCAGTAATATATTTTTCGATGGAGCCGATAGTGACAGCGCCAAAACCTTCGTTAATGGTGCATGCACCTTCACAAAGTCGGTCTTGTGGACAAACTCGACCACAGACTTCCGGTAAGCTGTTGGTTTTATGTGCTAATTCAGCCGCTTCAATAATTTTGCCATCATTGGCGAGTTTCAACCATTGCGGAATATAGTTGTGGACTGGACACTTCCATTCGCAATAAGGGTTGCCGCAATCTAAACAACGATCGGCTTGTCCTGCGGCTTGGGTATCGGTCATTGGCTGATAAATTTCAACAAATTCAATAGTCCGAGCGCTTAAGGACTTCTTTGGCGGGTCAACCCGCTTTACATCGATAAATTGATAAACATTCTGTGCCATAGGTCCCCCTTACATCGCCTGAACTCGTAGCTCTGCTGACGAGCGGGCGCGGTGGCCCAGCAAA
>Ga0187843_10000873_pt1 | contig 19745 bp, 23 predicted proteins | sample SpaLakP09_SKY_43_FD_134516 | JGI IMG/M metagenome (GOLD analysis project Ga0187843, IMG submission 134516) | Oligotrophic lake water microbial communities from Sparkling Lake, Wisconsin, USA - SP09_SKY_43 | ecosystem: Environmental > Aquatic > Freshwater > Lake | place: USA: Sparkling Lake...
CGCGGGATGCCTTGAGCGTGGTGGTGCTACCGGTGGGCGCAGGTGCTGCCAAAGCGCCGCGCCTGTTGCACCAAGCCGATGTGCAGCGCAATCCTGCATCGCTTATGAAATTGGTCACCACCAGCGCGGCGTTAGACCTCTTGGGGCCGGCCTACACCTGGCGAACACCGTTAGCCATCGACGGCGTGGTGCGCGAGGGCGTGTTGCAAGGCAATGTGTATATACGCGGGCAAGGCGACCCGAAAATAGGTGTCGAGCAGATGTGGCTGATCTTGCGCCGCTTGCAAGGCATGGGCATTCAGAAAATTCAGGGCGATATCGTGCTTGACCGCAGCGCATTTGACGTGCCGCACCAAGACCCTGGCGGCTTTGATGGTGAGCCTTTGCGTCCCTACAACGCGTCGCCTGACGCGCTGCTGTTGGGTTACAAATCTTTTTTGCTGCACTTTGTGCCCGATGCCGTGAACAAAGTGGCGCGTGTACATGCCGAGCCGCCATTGGCTGGTGTGCAGGTACAAAACAGTGTCGCCATGTCTGGCGCCGAGTGCAACGACTATCGTGCAAGCCTAAAAGCCGATTTTCAAAATCCTTTGCGCATTACTTTTGCGGGCACTTACCCTTTGGCTTGTGCCGACAGGGTATGGCCGGTGGCGTATGCCGATCCGCCGCAGTTTGCCGCGCGCGCGATTCACGGCATGTGGCTGCAACTCGGCGGGCAACTCAGTGGCGGTGTGCGTGACGGCAATATGCCAGCCAACCTCAAGCCCCTGTGGATGCATGAGTCGCCCAGCTTGGCAGAGGTGGTGCGCGACATCAACAAGTTCAGCAACAACGTGATGGCCGAGCAACTGTTTTTAACCCTGGGCTTGCAACAGCGCGGTTTGGGCAACGCGGCCAACAGCAAAGCAGTCATCGATGCATGGTGGCGCGAGCGGTTGGGCCAAGAGCCGCCGCTTTTAGATAAGGGCTCGGGATTAAGCCGCGAGGCACGCATTTCGCCACGCGCCATGGCTGACTTGTTGCAATGGGTTTGGCTGCAACCTTTTATGCCCGAGCTGATGGCTTCGCTGCCGCTCACCGGCGTTGACGGTACCATGAAGCGCAGCAAAAGCAGCGCCTCGGCACATCTGAAGACCGGCAGCTTGCGCGACGTGATGGGCATTGCCGGTTATGTCGATGGCCCACTTGGCCAGCGCTATGTGCTCGTCGTCATCGTCAACCATGCCAACGCCAACCAAGCCCGTCCTGTGATCGATGCCCTTATCGACTGGACCGCAGGCAAGTGAAAATTAATCGGGGTCAGATCCCAATTAAATTCAGCGACCACACCCTAGGCGCTGGCTTGGCGGTGTTTGCCGCCAGTCTGTGGGGCGTTTCGGGGGCATGCGCGCAGTATGTTTTTGAGCAAAAAGGCAACAGCATCGACTGGTTGGTAACGGTGCGCTTGTTGATAGCCGGTGTTTTGTTGCTGGTCTATGCCAGTCTGCGTCACCCATACCAATGGCTGGTCATTTGGCAAACGGCGTATTCAGTCAAGCAGTTGATGGCTTTTGGTGTGCTGGGCATGTTGGGCGTGCAGTACACCTATTTCGCGGTGATCGAGCATTCCAACGCCGCAGTGGGCACGGTGCTGCAATATCTGGGACCCACGGTCATAGCAATTTACCTGACAGTTGTGCACAAGCGCTGGCCATCGCGGCATGAGCTTGCGGCCATCTTGCTGGCTTTGGTGGGTACGGTGCTGCTGGTTACCCATGGCGAATTAGGCGTTTTGCAGATCAGCACCGAGGCCTTGTTGTGGGGCCTGTCTTCAGCATTGGCTTTGGCGTTTTATACCTTGCAACCGGTGGAATTACTTAAGCGCCATGACTCCGCCGTGGTGGTGGGCTGGGGCATGCTCGTTGGGGGATTGGCTTATTTGGGCTGGAGTCAGCCTGGGTCTGTGCCCGGACATTGGGACCTTGGGACTTGGGCCGCGGTGGTGTTCATCGTGGTGATGGGTACCTTGGTGCCGTTTTATTGTTATTTATTGGCGGTCAAAAAAATCGGCCCACAACACACCAGCTTGTATGCCTGCGCCGAGCCCTTGTCGGCGGCGCTGGTGTCGGTGTTGTGGTTGGGCGTGGCCTTTGGATGGCTGGATGTGCTGGGATCGCTGTGCATTGTGCTGACCATTTACATCTTGTCGAAACAATCGGGGTCAAATAATCGGGGTCAGACCCCGATTAATTAATTGGGATCTGACCCCAATAAACCAATAAAACCAATAAAACAATCAATGCGCCGCGCGCTGCAGTCGGTCGCGCACACCGTCCCAGGCCGGCCCAAGGGGGGGTGCTTCAACCCAAATCTCATGCGCGCCAGAGGCGTCTAACTCGCGCAAGCGTGCAAACAATTCGTGGGCGCATTCGGCGGGATTGGATGGCATCAGCGCTTGCTTGAATGCCGCGCTGTTGGGCAAAGCAAAGCGGGCCCACACAGCCACTTTCACTGTCGCGTGGGGCAGTTGTTGCCGAATGGTTTCAGCACTCAATAAACGTAAAAGTGCATGCGGCGCGTAGTGGGAAGCCAAGCTACCGGGTGCAGCAGGTGCTTCATTAAGGGTGCTATCTGGCGCATTGCTTGGGATTGCCACCACCTCACCAGCGGCCTCACTCAAAGCCGACAGCAGCAGCATGCCGGGGCGCAAAAGCACAGGCGCGGTGCGGCTGCAGTCGACGATGGTCGACTCAATGCCTACATCACAAGCGCCGCCGTCGAGCACCAACAGCGAAGGAAAAGCTTGGCGCACATGGGCGGCAGTGGTCGGGCTGACACGGCCAAATAAATTCGCGCTCGGTGCGGCCACGCCCTGCACACCCAAGCCAAGCACTTCGTGCAGCAAAGCCAGTGCCATCGGGTGCGAGGGGCAGCGCAGTGCAATCGTTGCGTGAGCACCCGACGCCGCATCGGCAACACCCGGCAAGCGCGGCAGTATCAACGTGAGGGGTCCCGGCCAAAAAGCAGCCATTAACTTCTGTGCGAACACGGGCACCTGGCTGGCGAACTTGGGTACTTGGAAGGCGTCAGCCACATGCACGATCAGCGGATGATTCGCCGGCCGGCCTTTGGCCTTGAAGATAGCGGCCACCGCCGAGGAGTTCATGGCGTCAGCCGCTAAACCATAGACCGTCTCCGTGGGCAAGCCAATCAAGTCCCCACGGGCCAAGGCCTGCGCAGCATCGCGAACCTCGGCTGAAACCGCCTTCACCACGCGGCGATACCCAACAACGCAGCCGCTTGCAAAGCCACTTCTCGCGCTGTCTCGGGCGTGGCCGCAGTGAGGGTAAGGTGACCCATCTTGCGCCCCCTGCGGGCCTCAGTTTTGCCATACAAATGCAAATGTGCGCCGGGCAAAGCCAGCACTTGCGACCAAGGAGGTTCGCTGGCTGAGGCGCCGTTAGCAAACCACAAGTCACCCAGCAAGTTCAGCATGACGCTCGCGCTATGCAAACGCGGCTGCACCAGCGGCAAACCTGTCATGCAACGCACTTGCAACTCGAACTGCGATACATCGCAGCTGTCGATGCTGTGATGACCGCTGTTGTGCGGGCGCGGCGCAATTTCGTTAACCACCAAAGGGCCCAAGGCATCGCGGTCCGCGCCGTCTTGCAGCAAGAAAAACTCCACACACAAAACGCCCACATAGTTCAAGCCGCGCGCCACCTCAGCAGCCGCATGCAAAGCCTGTTGCTCGGTGGCCGCAGGCAATGCGCGTTCAAATACTTCGGTGACCGCCAAGATGCCTTCGCGGTGTATGTTCACTTGCAGGGGTAAATGCACCATCTGCCCGTCAAAGCCACGCGCCAGCACCACCGAGCATTCAGCGGCCAAGGGCAAACGCTTTTCCAAGATGCAGACCGCGGGGCCAGACAGTTGAAGCTGCTGCCAAGCGGCAGGCAAGTCGGCCAATGACGTCACCCGCACTTGCCCTTTGCCGTCATAGCCCAAGCGGGTGGTTTTCAAAATGCCAGGCAGCAGATGACTAGTTACCTGCTGCAAGTCTTGAAGGTTGTGCAAAACCACGTGCGGCGCTACAGGCACACCGCAGGCGACAAAGTGGGATTTTTCAAGGGCACGGTCTTGTGCACCGATACCGGTTCGGCGCTGGGGGCACACGGGAGACTTAAGCCAAGTTGGCGCAAAGCCTCGGCAGGCACGTTTTCAAATTCGGTGGTGATAGCTTGGCATTGGGAAGCCATGTGCGCCAAGGCAGTGGCGTCCAAATAGTCGGCACACACATGCACATGGCTGATCAAGCCAGCTGGGCTGTTGGGGTCGGGGTCGAGGACCGCAGTGCGAAAACCCATAGCCTGCGCGGCGTGGCTCCACATGCGACCCAGTTGACCGCCGCCCAAAACGCCCAAGGTGACGCCGGGCAACAAGGGCTTCACGCTGAAGGGGGCAGGCGCATATCGCGGGCAGCCTCGGTTTGTTTGTGACGAAAGGCTTGCAAAGCAGTTTGCAAAGCGGGGTTGTCATGCGCCAGCATGGCCACTGCAAACAAAGCCGCGTTGGCAGCCCCTGCTGCGCCAATGGCGAAGGTGGCCACGGGTATGCCTTTGGGCATTTGCACAATGCTGTGCAGCGAGTCCACGCCTTGCAAATGTTGGCTGGCAACCGGCACGCCTAACACAGGCACCGTGGTTTTGGCTGCCAGCATGCCAGGCAGATGCGCCGCCCCGCCCGCGCCAGCAATGATGGCCCGCAAGCCCCGCGCATGGGCACCCTCGGCGTAGGCAAACATATCGTCGGGCATGCGGTGGGCGGAGAGCACGCGGGCTTCAAAGCCCACGCCAAAGTCGTGCAAAATTTGCGTGGCATGCTGCATGGTGTCCCAGTCAGAGCCAGAGCCCATGACCACACCGACAAGAATTGGGTTCATAAAAAAAGCAGTGAACTGCGGGTAAGCTTGCGGTTAAGAGAAAATAGATTTTATTCCCCTGGAACACTGCCCCATGATTGATGTGACCGTTGCCAATTTTGAAGACGAAGTGATCGCCGCTTCCACCCAAGTACCCGTGCTGGTGGACTTTTGGGCCCCGTGGTGCGGCCCATGCAAATCGCTGGGGCCCGTTTTGGAAAAGCTGGAGGTGGAATACGCAGGCCGCTTTAAGCTGGTGAAGATCAATTCCGATGACGAACAACCCCTCTCCCAAGCCTTTGGCATTCGCAGCATCCCTACCTGTGTGTTGATGATAGGCGGCAAGCCCGCCGATGGTTTCATGGGCGCATTGCCCGAGGGCAAGTTGCGCGAGTTTTTAGACAAACACCTGCCAAGCGAGGGTGAGTTGATTGCCCAAGAAGACTTAAGCGAGGCCGAAGCTTTGCTGGCGCAAGGCGACACCGGCTCGGCCTTGGCCAAGTTGCAAGAGGCTTTGGCTATCAACCCCGCCAATGACGACGCGCGTTTTGATTATGTGAAATTGCTCATGGCCATGGGTGAACTCGAGCAAGCCCAATCTGCACTCGCGCCCGCTTTGGCGCAAATTCCGCTGCAACTGCGTTTTGATGCGTTACGTCACTGGTGGGAGGCCTTGCATTTCGCCACCACCGACGAGCGAGCGCACTGGACCTTGCCGCAGTTTGACGACTTGATTGAGAAAAACAAACGCGACTTCGATACCCGCATGGCCAAAGCCCGTTTGCTGATGGCCGCTGCCGAGTGGACCGCGGCTATGGACGAGTTGCTGGAAATTGTGATGCGCGACAAAGCTTGGAATGAAGAAGCTGCGCGCAAAAACATCGTGGCTATTTTGGAGTTGCTCACCCCGCCTAAATCCAAAGGTGAGCAGCCCGTGCCTGGCAAGTCTGCCGGCGGCATAGAGCTCACCGGCAAGACCGCCGCGCTTGAAGACCCGCAAGCCGAGCTGGTGTCTAAATACCGCCGCCGCTTGAGCATGGCTTTGAACTAGTCGTACTCATTTATTTGCCCACAGTTTAAAGGGCACATACCGAGAGGCGTTTAAAAAATCCTTGTCTGATGAGAGCAGGGTTAAATCGTACCGACCGCAAAGTTGAATCAGCAATGCGTCGATAGTGCCAATTTGCACGCCCGACCGGCGGCAAGCATTGCGCACCTCGGCGGCGGCCACATGGTCTTGGCGGTCTGGTTGAATCAGGGGCAACGCGCCGAAGCGATCAATGATGGCCTGTTTGTCATTGGGGCCATTAAAACCTTGCAACAACTCTTGCAATACCAAGCCCGTTGTCACGACCACGTCAGAACCTTCAATCGCCTCACGCAGTGCAATAACCTCGTTGGTGGCTACCTCGACATCGCGACGAAGCGCTAAGGACCAAACACTGGTGTCTACCAACAGCGTCATGACCTTGAGCGCTCAGCTTTATAGTCGTAAGTGGCGTCCCATTCAAGCTTGCCAAACAAAGTTGACATGCCTTTTTGCTCACGCCGAGCGATGAATTCTTTCAGCGCCAAGGTCACAGCGGCTTTCTTGGTGGACTCACCGCTGACAGCGACCACTTTGTCCAAAAGTGCTGGGTCTAAAGCAAGATTTGTAGCCATGTGGATCTCCCTGTGTAAGAGTTTACACATCATAATAAGTTGAGATTATTTTTTATGGAGGAAAGCGATGAAACGCCAATGGATAAGTTCAGGTTCCACATTTGAAGAGCAAATAGGCTATTCACGCGCTGTCGTTGCGGGTGATTGGGTGTTTGTGTCTGGTACCACCGGCTTTGACTATGCCGCCATGACCATTTCTGACGATGTGACAACGCAGACCGAGCAGTGTTTGCAAAACATCGCCACAGCTTTGGCGCAAGCTGGTTGTACCTTAGACGATGTGGTGCGGGTGAACTATGTGTTGCCCAACGGCAATGATTTTGAAGCTTGTTGGCCATTGCTGCGCAAGCATTTTGGCAAAGCCAAGCCCGCTGCCATGGTGATCACTGCAGGCTTGCTAGACCCGCGCATGAAGATTGAAATTGAAGTGACTGCGCTGAAAAGCACATAGCAATCACAGTCTCAGTCGCGCAACCTCGCCCACGCTTCCTGGTATTTATCGGCGGTGAGCGAAATCACCTCAGCCGGCAGCGCGGGTGCAGGCGCTTGCTTGTTCCAAGGCGCATCGTTCAGCTTTGCCGTGTCCAGCCAGTCGCGCAAATACTGTTTGTCAAAGCTCGGCGGGTTGACGCCTTCGCGGTAAGCGTCGGCCGGCCAGTAGCGGGATGAGTCGGGCGTGAGCACCTCGTCCATCAGCACCAAGGTGCCCTCGGGGCTCAAGCCAAATTCGAATTTGGTGTCAGCAATGATGATGCCTTTGGCCGCGGCAATGTCGTAGGCCGCTTCATACAAAGCGATGCTGATGCTGCGAATGCGCTCTGAAAGATCTGCGCCGATCATGGCTACGGTTTGTTCGAAAGAAATATTTTCGTCGTGCTCGCCCATCTCGGCCTTGGCCGCCGGCGTGAATATGGGCTCGGGCAGGCGCGAGGCGTTCTTTAAACCCGCCGGCAAGGGCACATCGCACACCGATTGGCTCTCTTGGTATTCCTTCCAACCGCTGCCAGCCAAATAGCCACGCACCACCGCTTCAACGGGAATAGGTTTCAAGCGTCGCACCAGCATGGAGCGTTGCGCCACAAAAGGTTTTTCTGCATCCGACACCACGCTCTCAGGCGCGTCGCCTGTGAGGTGGTTGGGGCAAATATGGCCCAGCTTGTCAAACCAAAACAGCGCCATTTGCGTCAGCAGTGCCCCCTTGCCGGGGATGGGCTCGCCCATCACCACATCGAAAGCGCTGATGCGGTCAGACGCCACCATCAAGATGCGATCATTGCCCACCGCGTAGTTGTCGCGCACTTTGCCGCGCGCCAAAAGGGGCAGTGAGCCAAGGGTGTGGGTGTGCAGGGTGGGGTTCAATGCACCACCTGCGCCAACAAACCTTGGCCGTATTTGGCCGCCATCATTTGCAGTGGCGTGTTTTTGATTTTGGCGCCTTGGCCTTCGCAGCCAAACTCGATGTAGCGCTGTTTGCAAATCAGCTTGGCCGCTTCGCGTGCGGGTTTGAGCCATTCGCGGGCATCAAATTTATCCGGGTTCTCGTGAAGAAATTGACGTACGGCAGCGGTCATGGCCAAGCGGATGTCGGTATCGATATTGATTTTGCGCACACCAAACTGAATCGCTTTTTGAATTTCAGCCACGGGCACGCCGTAGGTTTGCTTTATCTTGCCGCCAAACTTATTGATGGTGGCCAGCAGGTCTTGCGGCACGCTGGAGGAGCCGTGCATGACCAAATGCGTATTGGGAATGCGCTGGTGAATGGCTTTGATGCGGTCGATGGCCAAGATGTCGCCGGTGGGCTCGCGGGTGAATTTATAGGCGCCGTGGCTGGTGCCGATAGCGATCGCCAAGGCGTCTAGCTGAGTGGCTTGAACAAACTGCGCCGCCTCTTCGGGGTCGGTAAGCAACTGCTCGCGGGTCATGGTGGCGTCCGTGCCGTGGCCATCTTCTTTGTCGCCCTTCATGGTCTCCAAGGAGCCCAAGCAACCGAGTTCGCCTTCAACGGTGATGCCCAATTTGTGCGCCATCTCCACCACTTCGCGGGTCACTTTCACGTTGTAATCAAAGCTGGCGATGGTTTTGCCGTCACCTTCCAAGCTGCCATCCATCATCACCGAGGAAAACCCCAGTTGAATCGCGCCTTGGCAAATGGCGGGGCTTTGTCCATGGTCTTGGTGCATCACCAAAGGCACATGCGGATAGGCCTCCACCGCGGCTTGAATCAGGTGTTTGATGAACGACTCACCCGCGTATTTGCGTGCGCCTGCACTGGCTTGCAAGATGACGGGGGCGCCCACTTCATCAGCCGCCGACATGACGGCTTGGACTTGTTCCAAGTTGTTGACATTGAATGCGGGAATACCGTATTGGTGAACTGCCGCATGGTCGAGCAACTCACGCATAGAAACTAAAGCCATCGCTTTTCCTAGGGTCAGTACAAAATAATATTTTAAAGCTAAGCCTCTAAAGGCCAAGCGCGCCTAGACAACGCGGCAGATCTTCAGCATATTGGTGCCGCCTGGCGAGCCCATGGGCTCGCCACAGGTGATGGCATACACATCGCCCGAATGAACAATGTCTCGGTCTTTTAAATGCGCCTCGGCTTGGGCCAAAGCGGTGTCCCGATCGGCGCTGGTGTCCATCAACATCGCGCGCACATTGCGGTACAGCGCCATGCGGCGTTGCGTGCTGAGCTGGGTGGTCAAGGCGTAAATCGGAATGCGGATATGGTGGCGGCTCATCCATAGCGGTGTGGAGCCCGACTCGGTAAGAGCCACGAGGCCTTGGCACCCAAATGGTGGGCGGTGAACAGCGCGCCCATGGCAATGGTTTGGTCGATGAAAGAAAAAGTTTTCCCGGTGAAATCGTTGTCAAGCCGAGTTTCTTCGGCCTCTTCGGCGGCAAAACAAATCTGCACCATTTGTTGAACGGTTTCCAAGGGGTATTTGCCCACCGCGGTTTCGGCGCTGAGCATCACCGCGTCGGTGCCGTCGAGTACCGCGTTGGCCACGTCGCTCACCTCGGCGCGGGTGGGCACTGGGTTGGTGATCATGCTCTCCATCATCTGGGTAGCGGTGATAGCCACTTTGTCCATTTCGCGGGCCATTTTGATCATGCGTTTTTGCAATGCCGGCACGGCGGCATTGCCCACCTCAACCGCCAAGTCGCCGCGAGCGACCATGATGCCGTCGCTGGCGCGCAAGATCTCTTCCAAATGCGGAATGGCTTCAAAGCGCTCGATCTTGGCAATCAGCCCAGGCTTGTGCTTGAAGGGCTCGGCCGCCACATTGCAGAGCTGGCGCGCCATTTCCATGTCGGTGGCATTTTTGGGAAAGCTCACGGCCACATAGTCGGCTTGAAAAGACATGGCGGTTTTGATGTCTTCCATGTCCTTGGCGGTCAGCGCCGGCGCAGTCAGTCCGCCGCCTTGCTTGTTGATGCCTTTGTTGTTGGACAACTCGCCGCCCATTTTCACCGTGGTGTGCACTTGCTCGCCTTTGACAGCGTCGACTGTCAGCACAATCAAGCCGTCGTTCAGCAGCAGCAAGTCGCCGGCTTTGACATCGCGGGGCAGCTCTTTGTAGTCCAGTCCCACGCCTTGCAAATCACCCAGTTCGGTGCGCGAGGCGTCGAGCACAAACTTGGCGCCAGTCACCAGCATGACTTTGCCATCCGTAAATTTGCCCACGCGAATTTTGGGACCTTGCAAGTCGGCCATGATGGCCACGACTTTTCCCGCGCGCTGGGCTGCTTCGCGCACCAAGATCGCGCGATCCACATGGTCTTGGGCTTTGCCGTGGCTGAAGTTCAAGCGCACCACATTGACACCCGCGCGAATCATCTCTTCAAGGAGGGCGGGTTCGCTGGAAGCGGGGCCAAGGGTGGCAACAATCTTGGTAGCGTGTTTGGGCATAGGGCGTCTCTGGTTAACTTCGCTGAACTATTCTCCCATGCCAATATGACGCCACATGTAGAAAAAACCGGCCCTTGAAGTTGCAGCGCTAGTGGGATGCACAAAATTTGTCAGCCTCGCTCAATCCCTTGTCCTGGCGCCACCCATACATTGTGTCCATGACCCCATTGAACACACTTACTTCGTCGCAAATCGATGGCTTAAAGCCAGCTTTTCTTAATACCTTGGTCCAACAGGGTCAAGTACGCCGATACCGCAAAAACACCTTGCTTATTCAAGGTGGGGACGTGGGTGCCTGTATTTATGTGGTGCTCGACGGGCAACTGCGCGAGTTCGCCATGTCTCAAGACAGCAAGCCACGTGAAATTACCCTTTCTATAGCTGTGCGCGGCGATTTATTGGGTTTGCTCGCCATAGAGGGCGGACCGCACTGCGCCAGCGTCATCACCTTGGGACCATCGGTGTGCGCGGTGGTGGGCGTTGACAGTGTGAGGCAGTTGTTGCAGCAAGACCCCATGCTGTCCATGGCTTTGTTAGAAAGAACTTTGCAGCGCTTGCGCATGGCCACAGAAACCACCTGTTTGGCTTTGTTTTCCGATGCCTACAGCCGCTTGAGCGCTTTGTTGCAAAGACAGCAGCAGCCTGCACATGCACCCATGACCCATGCCCAAATCGCCCAACACATAGGCTGCAGCCGGGAAATGGTCAGCCGCATCCTCAAAGAACTGGTCCAAGGCGGCTATGTGGTGCGCGAACCCGACAAGCTTTACCGCGTCTGTCGGCGTTTGCCCGCACGTTGGTAGGGGTAAGTCAGGGAAAAGCTTGAGTCGTTACAATCGAAAAGTATGACAAACCAAGAACAACCCATCCATCTGACTGAGCCCATGCCGCACCGCAAGGTGATTCGCGAGTGGCTGATTCCCCTCTCCAACCGAGTCACTGCGCGCGCCTTGATGCTGCTGCTGCTGGATTTTTCTGTGTGGGGCGCTTTGTTGGCCGGCACTGTTTACTTCGAAGCCGTTTGGGCCAAGCTGTTGTGCGGCGTGGCCATGGGCTTCACCATCGGGCGATTGTTCATTATTGGGCACGACGCTTGCCACCAAAGCCTCACGCCACACCGAGGCCTGAACAAATGGATTGGCCGCATCGCCTTTTTGCCCTCACTCACCACTTTCAGCTTGTGGGACATTGGCCACAATGTGGTGCATCATGGCTATACCAACCTCAAAGGTTTCGACTTTGTGTGGGCGCCGCTTACCCAAGAAGAATTTTCTAAATTGTCTTGGCGCGGTCGTTGGCTTGACCGGGCTTACCGCAGCGGTTGGGCCCCGGGCCTGTACTACATGATCGAAATTTGGTGGAAAAAAATGGTTTTCCCCACTGCCAAAGAAATGCCAACGCGCCGTCCCATCTTTGTTAAAGACAGCCTGTTGATTTCAGCTTTTTCCCTGCTGTGGGTGGCGGGCACGGTGACCGCCGCACTTGTTACTGAGCAGTCCATTGCCTTGTTGTTGTTGTGCAGCGTGCTGGTGCCATTTTTATTTTGGTGTGCCATGATTGGTTTTGTGGTCTATGTGCACCACACCCATGTCAAAGTGTCTTGGCATGACGACCGAAGCGCTTGGGCCAAGGCTCAACCCTTTGTGTCCACTACCGTGCACCTTACCTTCCCTTTGAAAATTGGCGCACTCATGCACCACATCATGGAGCACACCGCCCACCATGTGGACATGAGCATTCCGCTGTACCACCTCAAGCAGGCGCAGGCCAAGCTCGAAACATTGCTGCCAGGGCGCATCATTGTTCAGCCCTTCTCTTGGCGCTGGTACTTTCAAACCGCACGCGACTGCAGGTTGTATGACTTCACCCGCCAATGCTGGACAGATTACAAAGGGCGGGCTACCAGCCTGCCCGCCATGAACCCCGTCTGATTTAAGCCGCGCGCTTCATCAATATTTCAAATGCAGGAAGGGTTTTACCTTCCAGCACCTCTAGAAAAGCGCCGCCTCCGGTAGAGATATAGCCTATTTGCGGCTCGATACCATACTTGGCAATGGCGGCCAAGGTGTCGCCACCGCCGGCAATACTGAAAGCCTGCGAGTCTGCAATGGCATGGGCCACCACTTTGGTGCCGTTCTCGAAAGCCGCAAACTCGAACACGCCCATGGGCCCATTCCACACAATCGTGCCTGCTGCCTTGAGCTGTGTGGCCAAACGCTTGGCGGTGTCGGGGCCAATGTCCAAAATCAAGTCGTCGTCGGCCACCTCGGTGGCTTGCTTCACCGTGGCGACAGCGTGAGCACCAAAGCTTTTGGCGCAGACCACATCGGTGGGAATGGGCACCTCGGCGCCGCGTGCTTTCATGGCTTCAATCACGGCTTTGGCTTCGTCCGCCAAATCGGGTTCGGCCAAAGATTTGCCAATCTTCATGCCGGCAGCCAGCATGAAGGTGTTGGCAATGCCGCCGCCCACAATCAGTTGGTCCACGTTGTTCGCCAGCGCTTGCAAAATGGTCAGCTTGGTGCTGACCTTGCTGCCCGCCACGATCGCTGCCAAGGGGCGCCTAGGGTTTGCCAAGGCTTTGGTGATGGCATCAATTTCCGCCGACAACAAGGGGCCTGCGCAAGCAATGGGCGCGAACTGCGCGATGCCGTAAGTTGTGCCTTCGGCGCGGTGGGCAGTGCCAAACGCATCATTCACATAGATGTCGCACAGCGCGGCCATTTGGCGCGCCAAGTCTTCGCTATTTATCTTCTCGCCCTTATTAACGCGGCAGTTCTCCAGCATCACCACTTGGCCATGCGCCACTTGTACACCGGCCACCCAGTTGGCCAGCACGGGCACTTCGCGGCCCAGAAATTCGCCCAAGCGCTTCGCAACAGGTGCCAAAGAGTCTTCAGGCTTGAATTCGCCCTCGGTGGGGCGGCCCAAATGGCTGGTGACCATCACCGCCGCGCCTGCGGCCAGCGCCATTTGTATGCAAGGAACGGATGCGCGGATGCGGGTGTCTTCGCTGATCTGGCCTTGGTCGTCAAACGGCACATTGAGGTCGGCACGGATAAAGACGCGTTGGTCTTTGGCACGCCCTTGGGCGCAAAGATCGGCAAAGCGGATGATGTTCATGGGCTTGTCTCTTTATTGTGTTATTTGCGGGCATTCTAGGTGGGCATCTTGCCCCGTGCAAGCCGCACGGACTGGGGAGCTTTTGCCAGCGAAGAGCGCAGCAAAAGACTCACCATTACGGGCGGCTTTGCTACCAGCCTAGGCCAATATGCAGCGGCAAATACACCCCCATACCCACGATGATGGTCCCTAGCACCGATTGGCCTTTGCCTCGGCGGTAGGTGTAATAGGCCACGCCGGCCGCTGCGCCCAATAGACGTGCATCCAGCCATGTGCTGACCAGCTGCCCATGTGTCACCAAGACCTCAGGCACCACCACGGCCGCCAGAGCGGCGATGGGCGCGTATTGCAAGCCGCGCTGCGCCCAAGCAGGAAAAGGCAACTCGCGGTTCAAGATAAAGAAAAAGCAGCGCGCCAGCACCGTCATGGCGGCCAAGCCCAGCAAGGTGAGGAGTTCAAACACATCAATCATGTGGTGGCCTTGTCCATACCAGCAGTTTTTTCAATCACCAAGCACATGGCCACAGCCGCAGCGATGGCCACCAAGATATTCAAGCGCAAGGGCAAGGCATAAGCCGCAATCGCCGCTGCGCCCGACACCACCAAGGACACGGTGCGCATGCGTGAACTGGCCAGCGAGCACAAAATGCCCACCAAAGCCAACACACCCGCAAAGCCCAAGCCCCATTCCAGCGGCACTTGGCTGGCCAACACAATGCCCAGAATGCTGGCGATTTGCCAGCCGGCCCAAGTTAAAAAACAGTTGCCACACAGGTAGGCCATTTCGGCGCGTTGACCGGCGGCGTCTGTGGCGGGGGTGGGGTGGTTTTGCACAAACTGCACATAGTTCAAATCAGCGATCAGGTAGCCAATGGTCAGGCGCTGCCAGCGCGGCCACGCCATCAAGTAGCCCCGCAAATGCAGACTGAACACCGCAAAGCGCAAATTGACGCAAAACGCGGTGGCCAGCACCACCCATACCGGCGTGCCCACCGCCATCAAAGGCGTGACGGCCAGTTGCGCACTGCCGCCATACACCAGCAAAGTCATCCATGTGGACATTACCGGCCCCAAGCCGGCTTGCACCATGGACACGCCGGTCATCAAGCCCCAAGCCCAAATGCCAGGCGCGACTTTGAAGGCGTCAGCCATGCCGGTGCGAAAAGCGGGATGGCGAAAATTGGCGGGGTCTAGAAACATGGGCGAGGTTTCACTGGCCGAGGACTGCGCCTTGCCAATCCGATTGGCTGCGCAAGAGTTCGGCAAAGGCCAATCGTTTACCTCCGGGTTTTTGTAACTGCAGCAAGCGCAGCACACCCTCGCCGCAGGCCACGTCCAAGCCTTGCTCGCTGGCTTGCACCACAGTGCCCGGGGCAAGATGAGCGGCTTGGAGCAAAACTTGCGCCGACCAAATTTTCAAGGGTGTGCCATGGCGCAAAGTGTGTGCGCCAGGAAAGGGGTCGAAAGCGCGGATACGCCGCGCCAACACCGAGGCGGGCAGCGACCAATTGATCAGCGCTTCTTGCTTGTCGATCTTGGCGGCGTAAGTGAGGCCGTCTTCTGTTTGAGGGATGACAGTCAAGTGTGGCAGTTGCGCCAAGGTTTGCACAATGCCTTTGGCGCCCAAGTCGGCAAGCTTGTCATGCAAGCTGGCACTGGTTTCATCTTCAGACAAAGCCAAGGCTTGACGCCACCACACGGGGCCGGTGTCCAAGCCTTCTTCCATTTGCATGATGCATACGCCGCTTTGCGCGTCGCCGGCTTCGATGGCGCGTTGAATCGGCGCGGCACCGCGCCAGCGCGGCAGCAAAGAAGCATGGATATTCAAGCAACCCAAGGGCGCGCTGTGCAGCGCCCAAGGGGGAAGCAACAAACCATAGGCCACCACCACCATGGCGTCTGCTTGGGATTGTGCTATGGCCGCTTGGGCGGCAGCAGCTTCGTCGGGGTATTTGCCGTCTAAGCGTAAGCCGCTTGGCTGGCACACGCGCATACCGTGTTCAAGCGCATATTGTTTGACGGCGGAGGCTTGGAGTTGCATGCCGCGACCCGCGGGGCGGTCGGGTTGGGTCAGCACCAAGGCGATGTCGTGGCCGTTGGCGTGCAAAGCAGCCAGCGCCTGTTGGGCAAAGACCGGCGTGCCGGCAAAGACCAAGCGCATCGCTTAGCGCTCGAGTTCGCGTTGGGCTTTAACCAGCTTGCCGCGAATGCGGGTGCGTTTGAGCAAGGACAGGTATTCGACAAACACCTTGCCCATGAGGTGATCCATCTCGTGTTGTATACATACCGCCATCAAGCCGTCGGCCTCATAGGTTTGCATTTCGCCGTGTTCGTCTAAGGCCTGAATCTTCACTTGCGCAGCGCGCTCAACCGCATCAAAAACCCCAGGCACCGACAAGCAGCCTTCTTCGCCTTTGATGCGCTCCTCACTCTTCCACAGCAGCTCGGGGTTGATCATCACCAAGGGTTGGTTGTGCTCTTCGGAGACATCCATCACCACCACGCGTTCGTGCACATCCACTTGGGTGGCGGCCAAGCCCACACCTTTGGATTCGTACATGGTCTCGATCATGTCGGCCGCCAAAGTGCGGATGCGCTCGTCCACCACAACCACGGGCTTGGCGACGGTATGTAAGCGAGGATCGGGGAAGGAAAGAATAGGAAGTAATGCCATGGGGCTGTATTGTCGCTTTTTTGGACGGCAAGGTTAAGTTTGGCTAAGGAATAAGCACAGCGTTGCTCGCCCCATGGTTGAGGCGTGACTTTTAAGCTGATCTCCCCCTGTTTTGGAGACCTCGCTATGACCTATTCTCAAACGCCCTCAGCCAAGCATATTTTTCCCCAAGCAAATGAGGCGCATTGGCCGCTGGCCATGCGCTTGTTGCTCACCCCAGGGCTGGGCGCACGCGGCGCGCGCCAGTTGTGGAATATGTGCGGGTCCTTAGCGGCCATTTGGGCAGAACCTGTGGCCAGGTTGGCGCAAGAGCTGGGCCAAGAGTTGGCTGTGGCGATTCACAGCGAACCCCCCGGATGGGCGGCACATTGTGAGCGAACCCAAGCTTGGTTGGAAGACGCGGGTCAAGGGGTGTTGCATGCGGTGTGAAGTTGGGACGATGCAGCATTTCCCCAAGACTTGATGGCCTTGCCCGACGCGCCGCTGCTGCTGTTTGCGCGCGGCCAACTGCATCGCCCTTTGGGGCCGGCCATGGCGGTGGTGGGCAGTCGAAACCCCACCCACCAAGGGCGCGAAAACGCCCGCGCATTTGCCTACAGCTTGTGCGCTGGGGGTTACACTGTGGTCTCGGGCATGGCCATGGGCATTGATGCCGCGGCACATCAAGGTGCCATGCAAGTCATGGAGACCGCGAATTGCCCAACAGTCGCTGTGGTGGGTACGGGTCTGGATTTGGTCTACCCGCGCCAGCATCTTGGTCTGTCGCAGGACATTGCCGCTTGCGGCTGGGTCATCAGCGAGCTGCCCTTGGGCAGCCTTGCCAAGGCCCACCATTTTCCGCAGCGCAACCGATTGATTGCGGGCTTGAGCCAAGGTGTCTTGGTGGTTGAGGCCGCGCTGCAATCTGGCTCTCTCATCACGGCGCAACAGGCTTTAGACCAAGGCAAAGAGGTGTTTGCTATTCCAGGCTCGATTCACTCGGCGCTGTCACGCGGCTGCCACGCCTTGTTGCGCCAAGGCGCCAAGTTGGTGGAAAACATCCAAGACATTGCCGAGGAAATGCCGCCTATCAGCGGCTTGACATTTAAGCCTTTGAAGCCGAGCTTGCCCGCGGTCTTGCAAGACCCCCATGCATTCGCACTGTGGCAAACCTTGGATGTGCTGGTCATGCACTGCCATTTGCCGGTGGCGCAGGTTTTGGCCTTGCTTCAACTCATGCAAAACCAAGCCTGCGTGTCCATCACCGCCGCCGGAACTTACCAACGCTTGCACCAAAGCAGCATCAATTAACTGGGCGCAAGGCGGTGCGATATTGCTATACAAATAGGCAGGTAAAAAGGCGAGAAGAAGGGCTTTGAAAACAAGGTATATTCTTGCCATATGTTCGATGTTCTTGTGTATGTGTACGAACACTACTGGCGAGGCGAGGCTTGTCCTGAGTTGCCCCTTTTGGGACGCAAACTCAGTGCGGCCGGCTTTGATGCCGATGAAATAGAGCAAGCGCTGTCTTGGCTCGCTGGACTACACACCGCTGCGCAAAACGCAGAAACCATACGCATTGACGCACCTAAAACCGCTTGGGAAATCGCCTATGTGCAGTCGCCCACCAGCATGCGGGTGTATTCCATTTCAGAGCAACAACAACTCGGCTCCGCAGGATTGGGCTTTATCACCTTCATGGAAGGTGCGGGTGTTTTGCCGCCGCAAGTGCGCGAAATCGTGGTCGACCGCGCCATGGCGGTCAGCACCCATCCCATCAGCTTGGATGATTTGAAAATCATTGTGTTGATGGTCTATTGGAGTGCAGGCATCGAACCAGACGCCTTGGTGCTCGATGAGTTGTGCGATGACGTGAGCGACCGTATCGCTCACTGATTATTTAAACCACGGCGCCCGCATTGGGGTCGTTGGGGTCTTCGTCAGGACCGTCTTTTTTCACCGATTTAATGAGGTCTTCGCGGCGAATACCCAACCACATGGCGATGGCCGCGGCAACAAACACCGACGAGTAAATACCAAACAAAATACCAATCGTCAGCGCCAAAGCGAAGTAATGCAGCGTGGCTCCACCAAACAGCAACATAGACAAAACCATGAGCTGGGTGCTTCCGTGGGTGATGATGGTGCGGCTGATGGTTGAAGTAATGGCGTTGTCGATGATCTCAACGGTGTTCATCTTGCGGTAGCGGCGAAAGTTCTCGCGCACCCGATCAAAAATCACCACCGATTCGTTCACCGAATAACCTAGCACCGCCAGCACCGCAGCCAGCACGGGCAGCGAAAACTCCCACTGAAAGTAGGCGAAAAAGCCCAAGATGATGATCACATCATGCAGGTTGGCAATGATGCCAGCCACTGCGTATTTCCATTCAAAGCGAATGGCCAAATAAATCATGATGCCAATGACCACACAGGCCAGGGCTTTGAGGCCATCAATGGCCAACTCGTCGCCCACTTGCGGCCCGACAAACTCGGTACGTCGCAACTGTGCGCTGGGGTCCATTTCTTTGAGGCTGCCCATGACCTTGGTGCTGAGCTCGGCCGCGTTGCTGCCTTTGGCCGCAGGCATGCGGATGAGCACATCACGCGAAGAGCCAAAATTTTGCACTTGGACATCGTTGATGCCCAAAGCGGCGATGCGCTCGCGCATGGGGTCAAGTGCCACGGCTTGGGAGAAGCTCACCTCCATCAAGGTGCCGCCGGTGAATTCCACCGACAAATGCAGACCTCGGCTGAAGAGGAAAAACACCGCCAATAAAAAGGTGATGAACGACACGGCGTTGAGCACCAAGGCATGGCGCATGAACGGAATATCTTTGCGGATTTTGAAAAATTCCATGGCAGGCTTTCTTTAATCGGCTTTGGCTTTGGCGATCACTTCTTGGGTGGCCGTGTCGGGTTTCCAGACTGTGCCAATCGAGACGGTTTGCAAACGCTTTTGACGGCCATACCAAAGATTGACCAAGCCGCGAGAGAAGAACACCGCTGAGAACATGCTAGTGAGAATGCCTAAGCAATGCACCACCGCAAAACCACGCACAGGCCCAGAGCCAAAGGCCAACAACGCCAAACCGGCAATCAAGGTGGTGACGTTGGAGTCCAAAATGGTCGACCATGCGCGGTCGTAGCCCATGTGAATAGCGGTTTGCGGGGAAGCGCCATTGCGCAATTCTTCGCGCACACGTTCGTTAATAAGTACGTTGGCGTCAATCGCCATGCCCAAGACCAGTGCCATGGCCGCCATGCCTGGCAGGGTGAGCGTGGCTTGCAGCATCGAGAGCACCGCTACCAGAAGCAGCAAGTTGATCGCCAGCGCAACGCTTGAAATCACGCCGAACAAAGCATAGTAAATGCACATGAAGACAGTAACAGCGACAAAGCCCCAAGTCACGCTGTCAAAACCTTTGGCGATGTTTTCAGCGCCCAAGCTAGGGCCAATCGTGCGCTCTTCGATGATTTCCATGGGC
>Ga0187843_10000874_pt1 | contig 19716 bp, 17 predicted proteins | sample SpaLakP09_SKY_43_FD_134516 | JGI IMG/M metagenome (GOLD analysis project Ga0187843, IMG submission 134516) | Oligotrophic lake water microbial communities from Sparkling Lake, Wisconsin, USA - SP09_SKY_43 | ecosystem: Environmental > Aquatic > Freshwater > Lake | place: USA: Sparkling Lake...
ATAGCAAACATCAGGTGTTGACGGGGGCTTGCCACCGCAGACCAGACGTCGGGCTCCGCGGTTGCGGGCGCCGGGTGTGGTCACGGTGTACTCGTGGTAATAGCCTCTGGCTTTGCTGGGCAGAATGCGTTCGCGATTGCCAAAAACGGTGCCGTCCTTGCCGTGGGGAAAAGGCCCTCCGGCAAGAATCAGGCGATGCGTTGTTTGGGCTTCGCGAGGCAGTGCTGACAGCGCCACCGTCTCCAGACCGGACGCCAATTGCTTGGTGTCCTTCGCCTGCAACTGGGCGCTGACCAGAAGCGAGGCTGCCAAAAAGGCCGCCAAGCCTGACTCGCGCCAAGTGGGCCATCGCAGTGGCCGAGAGAGCAAAGACACGGGTTTACCCTGTTCCTGAAAGCGATATGGTACCGAATAGGCCCGAAAAGCTCAAGCCGGCATCTGCCCTGAACGCACAGGCTGACTCGTAGTTAGTGTGCGCACACAGTCATCGAATGCCGCAAACTATCTAAGAATATCCCCCTTGATTTCCCAGGGTGAGTTCTTACAAACTTTTGTAAACCGGGTGATCCAAGGGTCATATGCGCACTAAATTGGTGCGCATATGACCTCGCTGCGGCTGACCTCAGCGTGCCGCGTTGGCGTCGGCCACCGTCAGGGCTGTCATATTGACGATGCGGCGCACCGTGGCCGACGGGGTCAGCACGTGGATCGGCTTGGCCGCGCCGAGCAGCACCGGGCCGATGGCGATGCCGCCGCCGGCCGCCGTCTTCAGCAGGTTGTAGCTGATGTTGGCCGCGTCGATGTTGGGCAGCACCAGCAGGTTGGCCTCGCCGGTCAGGGTGCTGGTGGGCATCAGCTCCTTTCGGTAGGCGGCGTCCAGCGCGGTGTCGCCGTGCATCTCGCCATCCACCTCTAGCCAAGGCGCCTGGGCCTGGATCAGGGCCAGAGCAGCGCGCATCTTTTGCGCCGAGGGGCTGTCGCTGGAGCCGAAGTTGCTGTGCGAGAGCAGGGCCGCCTTGGGACGCAGGCCGAAGCGCATCAGCTCCTCGGCGGCCATGATCGTGATCTCGGCCAGCTGTTCGGCGGTCGGGTCGTAGTTGACATGGGTGTCGACAAGGAAGACCTGGCGGCCCGGCAGGATCAGGCCGTTCATGCAGGCAAAGGTCTTGACCCCAGGGCGCTTGCCGATCACTTGGTCGATGTACTGCAGGTGCATCGCCGTGTTGCTCCAGGTGCCGCAGAGCATGCCGTCGACCTCGCCCTTGTGCAGCATCATCGCGCCGATCAGGGTCAGGCGGCGGCGCATCTCGATCTTGGCCAGTTGCTGGGTCACGCCCTTGCGCGCCGTCATCTGGTGGTAGGTCTGCCAGTAGTCGCGGTAGCGCTCGTCGTGCTCGACATTGACGATGTCATAGTCGCGCCCCTGCTGCAGGCGCAGGCCAAAGCGCTCGCAGCGCTCCGCGATCACCTCGGGCCGGCCGATCAGCGTCGGGCGGGCCAGACCTTCGTCGACGACCACCTGCACCGCGCGCAGCACGCGCTCTTCCTCGCCCTCGGCATAGGCGACACGCTTGTTGGCGGCACGCTTGGCGACGTTGAAGATAGGCTTCATCGTCGTGCCTGAGGCGTAGACGAAGCTCTGCAGCTTCTCGCGGTAAGCCTCCATGTCCTTGATTGGACGGCTGGCCACGCCTGACGCCATCGCGGCCTCGGCCACGGCCGGCGCGATCTTCATCATCAGGCGCGGGTCGAAGGGCTTGGGGATCAGGTATTCGGGGCCGAAGCTGAGGTTGGCGCCGGCATACGCTGCGGCCACCACTTCGCTCTGCTCGGCCTGGGCCAGCTCGGCAATCGCGTGCACGGCCGCGATTTCCATCTCGTCATTGATGGTCGTGGCGCCGCAATCGAGCGCGCCGCGGAAGATGTAGGGGAAGCACAGGACGTTGTTGACCTGGTTCGGGTAGTCGGTGCGGCCGGTGGCCATCACCGCATCGCTGCGCACGGCCAGCACTTCCTCAGGCAGGATTTCCGGGGTCGGATTGGCCAACGCGAAGATCAGCGGGTTGGCGGCCATGGTGGCCACCATGTCGGGCTTCAGCACGCCGCCGGCCGAGAGACCCAGGAAGACGTCCGCGCCCTGGATCACGTCGCGCAGGGAGCGCGCCTCGGTCTTCTGCGTGAACTGGGCCTTGTCCGGGTCCATCAGCTCGATGCGACCCTCGTAGACCACGCCGGCCAGGTCGGTGACCCAGATGTTCTCGCGCGGCAGGCCCAGCTTCATCAGCAGGCCCAGGCAGGCGAGTGCTGCGGCACCGGCACCCGAGGTCACCAGCTTGACCTGCTTGATGTCCTTGCCCAGCACTTTCAGGCCATTCAGGAAGGCGGCGCCGACGACGATGGCCGTTCCATGCTGGTCATCGTGGAAGACCGGGATCTTCATGCGCTTGCGCAGTTCGCGCTCGACGTAGAAACAGTCCGGCGCCTTGATGTCTTCGAGGTTGATGCCGCCGAAGGTGGGCTCCAGAGCGGCGATCACGTCGACCAGCTTGTCGAGGTTGTTCTCCTGGATCTCCAGGTCGAACACATCGATGCCGGCGAACTTCTTGAACAGCACGCCCTTGCCTTCCATCACCGGCTTGGAAGCCAGCGGCCCGATGTCGCCCAGACCCAGCACGGCGGTGCCGTTGGTGACCACGGCGACCAGGTTGCCGCGCGAGGTGTAGCGGAAGGCATTGGCCGGATCGGCGACGATTTCCTCGCAGGCGTAGGCCACGCCGGGCGAATAGGCCAGGGCCAGGTCACGCTGGTTGATCAGCTGCTTGGTGGCCGCGATCGCGATCTTCCCCGGCGTGGGGAACTCGTGATATTCAAGGGCGGCACGGCGCAGCTCGGCGCGTTTTTCTTCGGACGTGGACATGATTCGGTTTCTCTTTGAAGCCTGAAGCGCGGGCAACGATTGTAGGAGCGAGGGGGGAGTGTCCACCGATGCGGGCCTTGGCGCGTACGCGAAACTGCGCATCTGCCCACTGCCGAGGCAAAGGATACTGCCAGCCGACACACACCATGCTGCCGCCTTCCGAATCCGCGCCCCCGCCTCCGGCGATGACCCTCCTGCCCCGGCGCCCATGGGGCTGGCGGCGCGCGCTGCTGTGGGGCGCACTGGTAGGCCTGCTGCTGGTGGCGCAGTCGCTGCTGGTGGCGCTGACCGTCAGCTACGAGGCGGCCAAGGCGCAGGAGCATGTGGACCAGGTGGCAGCCGAGGTGGCGGCGCGGGCCAAGCAGATGGCCGGCCGTGACCTGCAGGGCATCCAGGGCCTTTTGTGGGAGGACCCGCGGCACAGCCGCTGGCGCGACGACGCGGCCGAGCTGCTGCGGCGGACCAAGGCGCTGCTGCGCATCGAGTACCGCGACGCCCAGCGCCGCATCGTCTTCGCCGCCGATTCGCCCTATGTCACGCCGCTGTTCCAGCGCATCACGCGTGAGCAGATCCAGCTGGAGACCGAGCTCGCCTGCGTAGCTGCGCTGCGCCAGGGAACACAGCTTTATTCACGCAGCTATTTCGTGCCGCTGGCCGACGGCGAGGGCTTAGAGGTGGCCGATCTGTGCCTGCCGCAGATGCGCGCCGGCCAGGTCAATGCCTTCATCGTCGCCACCGTGGGCCTGCGCCAGCTGCTGGAGGAGTCGACCACGCAAGACCTGGCACGCGGCCACGAGCTGAGTTTCGTCGAGGGCGACGGCACCCGCCTGGCGCGCGCGGGCCTGACGCGCGGCGCCGGCTTCTACCAGGCCGAGCGCCTGGTGGATCTGCCCGGCCTGACCCTGCAGCTGCGGGTGGACAGCGCGACCGGCCAGCCGCGCCTGATTCCCAACCTCGCCACCGCGCTGGTGCTGGGCCTGTCTCTCGCGTTGTTCGCCGTGGTGCTGCTGCTGGCGCGCGACGGGCGCCGCCGCGCCTTTGCCGAGCACAAGCTGGCCGAGGCGCTGGCCTTCCGGCAGGCGATGGAGAACTCGCTAATCACCGGCCTGCGCGCGCGCGACATGGACGGCAACATCAGCTATGTGAACCCAGCCTTCTGTGCCATCGTCGGCTTCGAGCCCGCCGAGCTGCTGGGCCAGGCCACGCCGCCCTACTGGCCGCCCGAGTTCATCGAGGAATATCGGCGCCGCCACCGCGACCGCAGCGACCGCTGGCGCCGTGACAGCAGCGCAGGTGGTCAGGATGCGCGCCAGGGCTTCGAGACCGTCTTCATGCGGCGCGGCGGCGAGCGCTTTCCGGTGCTGATCTTCGAGGCGCCGCTGCTCGATGCGCAGGGCAAGCAGACCGGCTGGATGAGCGCCGTGCTCGATGTTTCAGACCAGCGCCGCATGGAAGAGCTGTCGCGCCAGCAGCAGGAGCGCCTGCAGGCCACGGCCCGCCTGGCCACCGTCGGCGAGATGGCTTCGCTACTGAGCCATGAGCTGAACCAGCCGCTCTCAGCAATCGCCAGCTACGCCACTGCCGCTTTGAACCTGCTCACCCGCGAGGCTGACGACCCGCAGACCCCGGCCATGGTGCGCCAGGCCACCGCCCGCATTGCCGAGCAGGCCGAGCGCGCCGGCCGCGTGATCAAGAGCGTGCACGACTTCGTGCGCCGGCGCGATCAGGCGCGCGAGCCGATCGGCGCCGATGCGCTGATCGACGCCGTGCTGCCGTTGGTGCGCCTGCAGGCGCGCAAGAGCGGCACGCGCATCGATGTCGAGACCCCCAAGCCGGCGCCGCGCGTGCGCTGCGACCGCACGATGGTCGAGCAGGTGCTGCTAAACCTCACCCGCAACGGCATTCAGGCGATGGACCCGAGCACGCCGCTGGGCGATCGGGTGTTGCTGCTCAAGATCACACAGACCGACCGGCGCTGGGTTGGCTTCGCCGTCATCGACCGCGGGCCCGGCATCCCGCCCGAGGTCGGTCGCCAGCTGTTCACGCCCTTCTTCACCACCCGCAGCGAGGGCATGGGTCTGGGCCTCTCCCTGTGCCGCACGGTGGTGGAGCAGCATGGCGGGGCGATGGACTACATCAACCACGAAGGTCCGAGCGGCGGCTGCGAATTCCGCTTCACCCTGCCGGCCGACGAGCCCGCTTCAGGAGATTAGCCTTGAACTCCAACACCCCCGTCAACCGCCACCTGCCGATGGTCTACCTCGTCGACGATGAGGACGTGGTGCGCGATGCGCTCGCCTGGCTGCTGCGCTCGCGCCGCCTGCTGTCCGAGGGCTTTGCCAGCGCCGAGGCCTTCGAGGCCATGCTGGACGCGCGGCCCGACCGTGGGGCCGAACAATCGCGCAGCTGGCCAGATGCGCCGAGCTGCATCTTGCTTGATGTGCGCATGCCCGGGATGAGCGGACTGGCCCTGTTCGAGCGCCTGATCGAGCGCGGCCTGGCGGACGCGCTGCCCGTGATCTTCCTGACCGGCCATGGCGATGTGCCCACGGCCGTGGCGGCGGTGAAGCGTGGCGCCTTTGATTTTGTCGAGAAGCCCTTTTCCGACAACGCTCTGGTCGACCGGGCCGTGCAGGCGCTGGCGCACAGCGAACGCGCCATTGCCGCACGCCAGCAGCACGGCCAGCTGGCCCACCGCATGGCTGAGCTGACCGAGCGCGAGCGCGAGGTGATGGGACTGGTCATCCAGGGCCTGCCCAACAAGCTGATCGCCGATCAGCTCAACATCAGCGTTCGCACAGTCGAGGTGCACCGCGCCCGCGTGTTCGAGAAGATGAATGTGAAGTCGGCGGTGGAGCTGTCCAACCTGCTGCGGGAAGGCTAAACGGCCAGGGTGTAGACCTCGGCCGCCGCACGCTCCCCCGCGCTGTGGCCGGCCAGGCCGCGATCCCATTCGGGGCCCTGCGCGCCCCGCACCGAGCTCAGGCCGCCGGTCATCGAGCTGGTCTCCTCGGCGCTGGCATCGAACTCGGCAACCTGCTCATGGCTGGCCGAGAACAGCCGCGCTAGCGCGACGCCGCCCGAGTCGATCAGCACCAGGTAGCGTGCCGGTGGACGTAAAGGGGTCTGCTTGTGCTTGGAGGGCGACTCCATCCCGAATCCTTGGCTCATGCGCTTACCCCGTGGTGTTTGAGTCTTGGGAATGAAGACTAACACTGCGCAGGCTCAATCGCCCAGGTCAATCAGGCCTGCCAGCCGCACGCCAGCCAGGGCCGCCGGGAGCTCGTAGTCCGCCAGCACCCAGGCGCGTTCGGCGCCTTCAGCGGCCTCGGACAGCAGCTCGCTGAGCAGTCGGCTGGAGCGCGCATCGAGCGCCGCATAGGGCGTGTCCAGCAGGGTCAGCGCCGCACCGCTGGCGGCAGCGGCCACCAGGCCGACCTTGCGGCGGCTGCCGGCTGACAGCATGAACAGCGGCTTGGCGATGTGTTCGGCCAGGCCAAAGCCTTCGATCAGCGCGGCCGCAACGGCCGGCTGCCAGTTGCTTGAAAAACGCTGCCGCCGTTGATCCAACCAAGCTTGGGCCTCGACCGGGTCATGTTCGGCATCGGCCGTGTGCTCGAAAAAGCAGTCGGCCGGCCGATCGCCGGCCAGCTGGCGCAAGAGCCTGGTCTTGCCGCGGCCCTCGCCGCCGCGCAGCAGGGTCAGGCCTGGAGCGATTGTCCTGACGCTCACGCGAGGAACAGCGCCGTCGCGCGTTCGCGCACCCGCGTCGGCACGCTGCCGGCCAGCGCCACGGCTGCCTGCCTGTCGCTCAGCAGGCGCTTGAACACGGCACGCACCTGCCGCCCCGTGACGGCCTGCAACTGGTCCAGGCCCTCCTGAGCATCGCGAAGGCGGCCGAAGGTGAACAGGTCCTGCGCGGCAGCCTCCAGGCGGCGGGCAGGCTGCTCCTGGGCGCGCAGCAGGCGCACGGTCAGCTGCTTGCGTGCGCGCTCCAGCCCCACGGCGTCAATCGCTGTTTCAGCATGCTGGCGCAGCAGCGCCTCCACCGCGACCAGGAACTCCTCGGCCTGGGCCGGGGCGGTGGCGCCTTCGATGAAGAACTGCCCCGTCAGCGGCAAGATATCGGCCGTGCACGCCGCGTGATACGCCAGCCCGCGGCGCTCCCGGATCTCGTCCAGCAGGGGCGAGCTCATGCCCTCCCCCAGCAGCGCGGCCGCCAGTACATAGACCCAGTGTTTGGGGTCGGTCAGCACCGGCGCGGCAAAGCCCAGCACCACCTGGCACTGGCCACTGCCGGGCATGCGGCGCGCCTTCAGGCCGCCTTGCCAGGCAGGGGCTGTGACCTGGTTTGGTTGGCCCGCCGGCATGGCGCCGAAGGCTGCTTCGATAGCCCGCACAAAGGGCTCGAGCTCGATCGGCCCGGCCGCAGCCACCACCACATTGCCGGCCGTGTACTGGCGTGCTACATAGTCCAGCAGCTCTGTGCGGCTGAAGCGGCGCAGATTGGCGCGCCGACCAATGACCGGCTGACCGGCTGGGTGCGTGGGCCCGAAGCTGGCGCGGTCGAAGAGCTGGAAGGCCTGGCTCACCGGGTCCTCCTCGAACTCGGTGAACTCCTGCTCGATGACGCGCCGCTCGCGCTCCAGCTCATCGGCCGGGAAGCTGCTGTTCAGCACGATGTCGGCAAGCAGCGCCACAAAGGCCGGCAGGTCCTGTGGCAGCCCTTCGATATGGAAGGCCGTGTGGTCCTTGTCCGTGTGCGCATTGACCTCGGCACCTAGCCGTTCCGCATCGAGGTTGATGCGCTGGCAGTCGCGCGTGGCCGTGCCCTTGAAGGCCATATGCTCGACCACATGGCTGATGCCATTGAGTCGTGCGCTCTCGTGCTGGCTGCCAGTGCGGACGAACACGCTCAGGGACACGGTCGCGCGCCAGGGCATGGGGATGGCGACGGCGCGCAGGCCGTTGGGAAGGGTGGTCAAGTGGGGCATGGCCCGGATCCTACCAATTGGGATTTGGGCCGGTTTGCCGTGAAACTCCGGTCAGGCACTCAATCGAAGGAGAAAGTCTGATGCGTTTCAAAGGATTGGCGGCATTGCTCTTGACCGCCTGCGTGTCGACCTCTGCCCACGCTGGCCCCGATGAAGTCCGGTTCGCGAAGCTCATTGCCCTTGCAGATCAAGGCAATGCCCTGGCGCTGTACCACGCCGGGATGATGCTCAACAACGGCATCGGCACGCCCAAGCAGCCGACGCAGGCGTTCAAGCGCTTCGAGTCGGGAGCCGAGAAGGGCGACCCGCTGGCCGCCTACAAGCTGGGTTGTTATTACACGGGCCAGTTCGCGGGTGTTGTTCCACTGAACGCCGAAGTCGCCCTGCGGCACAAGCGGGTCGCGGCCGAGGCAGGCTATGTGCTGGCCCAGCTGGATGTTGGCACGATGCTGCGCCAGCGTGGCGAGGTGCTGTCGGCCCGGCAATGGTGGGCCGCAGCCTCGAAGCAGGGCGATTTCCAGGCCAGCTTGCTGCTGGCGCGCAGCCATGCGGAGGACTCGCCGCGCGACCCCGCCCAGGCCTATGCCCTGGCTCTGGTGGCCAAGGCAACGCACGGCAAGCCAGCCAAGACTCTCGATGAAAAGCTCGAGGAATTTCGCGCTGGCTTGAGCGAGGAGGAGCGAGCCAGCGCGGAGCGGCAAGCCCGGAACTGGGTGGAAGGCCCGTCGGACTTGAGCAAGCGGGCGAAAGGTGGCTTCGTTGAGGCGCAGCGGCTGTTGGAAACCCAGAACTGATCAAGCATCGCGCGGTGACTGAGACAATGCCTCCATGGGTGAATTCGATCTGATCAAGCGCTACTTTCAGCGCGAGACTACCGCGCCGGGCGTGTCCTTGGGCATTGGTGACGACTGCGCAGTCCTTACGCCGACGCCGGGCATGCAGTGGTTGGTGTCCTCCGACATGCTGGTCGAGGGCCGGCACTTCCTCGCCACCGTCGCGCCCGAGCGCCTGGGCCACAAGGCGCTGGCGGTGAACCTCAGCGACCTGGCCGCCTGCGGCGCCACGCCGAGGGCCTTCACCTTGGCGCTGGCCCTGCCGCGGGTGGACGAGGCCTTCCTGGCCGGCTTTGCCCAGGGCCTGTTCACCCTGGCGGATGCCCATGGCATTACGCTGGTGGGCGGCGACACGACGGCCGGGCCGCTGAACATCTGCATCACGGTGATGGGCGAGGCTCCGCCGGGGGCCGCCCTGCTCCGCAGTGGCGCGCGCGATGGTGACGACATCTACGTCTCGGGCACCCTCGGCGATGCGCGGCTCGCGCTGGAAATCTTCCGCGGATCTTTGAGCCTGCCCGGCGAGCAGTTCGACCAGCTGCGCCGCGCGATGGAATGCCCGCAGCCGCGCGTGGCCCTGGGCCAGGCCCTGCGTGGCGTGGCCACGAGTGCCATCGATGTGTCCGACGGCCTGATCGGCGACCTCGGCCACATCCTGCAGCGCTCCGGCGTCGGCGCCCACCTGGACGTAGACGCGCTGCCCGCCAGCGCCATCCTGGCCGCCCAGCCGACCTCTCTGCGGCGCGAGATGGGCCTGGCCGGTGGCGACGACTATGAGCTGGTGTTCACCGCGCCCGCTGCGGCGCGCGAAGCTGTTCAACAGGCTGCGGCACAAAGCGCCACATCGGTCACGCGCATCGGCCACATCGAGGCCGCGCTGGGCCTGCGCCTGGTCGATGCGCAGGGTCAGGCCTTGCCTTTGATCCTGCGCAGCTTCGATCACTTCAAATCATGAGCGAGAAGGACAGCGACATGGCTCCCCGCCGCGCCAGCAGTCGCTTCATGCTGGGCCACCCGGCGCGCTGGATCGCGCTGGGTTTCGGCAGCGGCCTGTCGCCGAAGGCGCCGGGCACGGTCGGCACCCTGTGGGGCTGGCTGACTTTCGTGCTGTTGCATCCCTGGATGACCGATGCCCGCTGGGCCGCGCTGATCCTCGGCGGCACGTTGGTCGGCTGGTGGGCCTGCACCCTGTGCGCACGGCACATGAACACGCCGGACCCGGGGGCGATCGTCTGGGACGAGATCCTGGCCTTCTGGTTGATCCTGTGGCTGATCGCACCGAGCGGCTGGCTGGGCCAACTGATCGCCTTCGGCCTCTTCCGCTACTTCGACGCCGCCAAGCCGGGGCCGGTCCGCTGGGCGGACCAGCTGTTCAAGGGTGAGCGCGGCAAACCCGTGGGATGGGCCCAGGGTTTCGGGATTCTCTTCGACGATTTTGTCGCGGCCGGATGTACCCTTCTTGTCATCGCGCTGTGGCGCACAAGCTTGGGGTGATGCCATGTTGTTTCCCGAAGAGCACGAACTGATTGACCGGATCGCGTTGGCGCTGATTCAGCGCAAGGAGCGCATGGGCACGGCCGAGTCTTGCACCGGCGGCCTGATCGCGGCGGCCTGCACCGAGATGGCTGGCTCCAGCCAGTGGTTCGAGCGCGGCATCGTCAGCTACAGCAACCAGGCCAAGAACGAGCTGCTGGGCGTGCCCGCCGCGCTGATCGAGCTTCACGGCGCCGTCAGCGGCGAGGTGGCCCAGCACATGGCTCGCGGCCTGCTGGCCCATGCGCCGATCGACTGGGCCCTGGCCGTCACCGGTATCGCCGGTCCCACCGGCGGCAGCGCGGCCAAGCCGGTCGGCACCGTCTGGCTGGCCCTGCTGCATGCCGGTGAGCCGGTCAAAGTCTGGCAGGAGTTCTTCGCCGGGGATCGCCACGAGGTGCGCATCGCCACCCTTCGCGCCGGCTTGATGGCCCTGTGCGAGGCGCTGGAAGACAAGGCGAGCTGATGAGTGTGTTGCTGGCGGGCAGTTGGGGTGATGACGAGCGCGATCTCTGGCTCGCGCTGCTGAAAGAGGCCTTGCCGACCGAGCGCTGGGTGTTGGCGCCGGAACCCGAGGTGGAGGTGGCGGTGGTCGCCAACCCGCCACCGGGCAGCCTCACCGGCCTGCCGCAACTGCGCCTGATCCAGTCCGTCTGGGCCGGCGTCGACCGCCTGTTGCAAGACCCGACCCTGCCGGACTGCGTGCCGCTGTGCCGCATGGTCGACCCGGCCATGAACGAGGCGATGGTGCAGACGGCGCTGTGGGCAGTGCTGTCCCTGCAGCGTGGCTTCTTCGACCTGCAGGCTCAGCAGCAGGAACGGCTGTGGCGCCAGCCGCCGCAACCCCGCGCGGCTGACTGGTCCGTGCTGGTGCTGGGCCAGGGTGAGTTGGGCGGCCGGGTTGCGCGCGCACTCGAAGGCCAGGGCTATGCAGTCACCGGCTGGCGCGCGCGCGCGGGTCCACCCGAGCCACAGCTGGAGCGGGCCGACACGGTCATCAATCTTTTGCCGCTGACCCCCGCCACGCGCGGCTTCTTCAATGCCGAGCGGTTGGCGCGCATGAAACCTGGCGCCGGCCTGGTGAACCTGGCGCGCGGTGCCCATGTGGTCGAGGCCGATCTGCTCGCCGCGCTCGACGCCGGCCGGCTGCACCGCGCCGTGCTCGATGTGTTCGAGCATGAGCCGCTGCCGCCCGCCGATCCGCTTTGGTCTCACCGAAAAGTGACGGTGCTGCCGCACTGCGCTGCACAGACCGATCCGCGCAGCGCCCTGGCCCTGGTGCTGGCCAACCTGCGCGCGCTGCGCGAGGGCTCACCGCTGCAACACCGTGTCGATCGATATCGTGGCTACTGAACCGCTGCTTTACCCGTCGGACACGGACCTGCCCCAGGTCGAGGCGCAGTCCGATCCTTCGCCTACGCAGCTCGCGGAGCTCGCCTGGGGCCTGCGCCAGCGGGACACCACCCGCGCGGTGGTCCTGGCCCAGCGAGCCGAGGCGCTGCTCCAGCCACAGGCGCAGCCGCGCCTGTGGCTCGTGCGGGCCGAGGCGGCGCTGATGGTGCTGGATTTCGAATCCGCGCTGGCCCTGCAGCAGCAGGCCTTGCAGTGTTTTGCCGTGGTGGGTGACGAGCTGGGCTGTGCCGATGCGCATTGGCTGGCCTCCAGCATCGCCTCCGATCGAGGCGACGTGGACGGCGTGCGCAGCAGCGCGCTGGCTGCCCTGGCCTGCGCCGAGCGCGCCGGAGACGCCGCACGCATGCTCTTCCTGAAATCAGCGCTGGGTCGCGCCGAAGCTTTTCGAGACATCACCGCGGCCCGGCGCGAGTGGGCCGGCAAGCTGCCAGCCGATACCAGCAGCCTGGACGCCGGCACCGCCGCCGCCGTCGAAGACCTGCGCGGCCTGTTGGCCGGCATGGGCAGCGATTTCCTGCCCGCCGTACGCGCCATGAACCATGCCTACGAGCTCTCGCAGCGCAGCGGCCAGTTGCGGCGGGCCATCGCGCTGGCCAGCAATCTGGGCCGCGCCTATTGGGGCATCAGCGATTTCGAGGCGGCGATGGCCTGGCTGACGCGCGGCCTTGCCCTGGCGCGGCGGGCAGGTTGGCCGGCCTCGATCGCCCTATGCCAGGCGCAACTGGGAGAGACTCTGCGGCGCCTGGGCCGCATCGGCGAGGCCCGCGCGGCGCTGCAGGAGGCCCTGCAATTGATGGCTGGCCAGCCGGTCTCTCGCACTGTGCTGCTGGCACTCAACTACTTGGCCCACACCGAGCAGGATGACGGCCGCGGTGTGGCCGCGCTGCAGGCCTTCGAGGCCCTGCTGGAGCGCGCTCGCGAGGCCGACGCGAAGGATCTGAAGATCGACGCCCAGCTTGGCCGCGCCCAGGCGCTGCTGTCCCTGGGCTGGCCTGTCGAGGCGCGCGTCGCCGCCATGGCCGGCCTGGCGCTGGCCGCCGGCCAGGCTGACAAGACCGTCGACCTGCAGTGGGTGCTCGGCGATATCGCCTTGGTTGAACCGGGGTCACCCACCGAGGCGCTGCGCTTTTACCGGCTGGCGCTGGACGCGGCCTATGCCGTGCAGGCCTTCGTGCCGCCGCCCCGATTGATGGAAGCCTGCGCGCGGGCCCATGCCGCCCTGGGCGAGTTCGAACGTGCCTACCAGTTCAGCCTGCGCGCCAGCGAGCTGCGCCAGCAGCACTTCACCGCCGAGGCCAGCCAGCGCTCGCTGGCCCGGCATGCGGCCTCTGAGGCTGCGCGTCTCGAGGCGCTGCGCGGCACACAGGAGCTGCTGCTGCAACTGGGTGAGATCGGGCGCGAGATCACCGCCGAGCTGGACAGCGAGCGTGTGCTGGCCGCGCTGGAGCGCCATGTCCACGCGCTGCTGAGCGTCGACAGCATGGCCGTCTATCAGCTCGACGATGCGGGCGAGCAGCTGATCTGCGTCTTCGGCATGGAGGAGGGCCAGGCCTTTGCTGACCCGCCGATCCCGCTGGACAGTCCGCACAGTTATGTGGCCTTGAGTGCGCGCGAGGGGCGCGAGCTGCGGCTGGCGGGCGCGCAGCCGCCGGAGTACGGGGTGCCCGGCAGCAGCGAGATGCAGTCGGTGCTGTTCGGGCCGTTGCGCGTGGCGGAACGGGTCACAGGCGTGATGACGGTGCAGGCGCTCCGGCTCGATGCCTATGGCGAGCGCGAGGCGCTGGTGTTCCGCAGCCTGTGCGCCTATGCGGCCATCGCGCTTGAGAACGCCCGCGTATGCCAACGCCTGCGCGAGTTGCAACAGCGCATGATGGCGCAGGAGAAGCTGGCCGCGCTGGGCGCGATGATGACCGGCGTGGCGGATGAGCTGGAGACGCCGATCGGCAACAGCCTGCTGATCGCCAACACACTGCTTGGCAGCACGCGTGGGTTCGCGGAGAAGCTTGCTGGCCAGGCCCTGCGCCGCTCCGACGAGCAGCATTTCGCGCTGCAGATGATCGAGGGCCTGCAGGTGCTGGAGCGCGACATGGCCAGCGCCAGCGCACTGGTGCGAAGCTTCAAGCAGGTATCGGTGGACCGCAGCTCGGAGTAGCGCCGACGCTTCAATCTGGCGAGATCTGCGAGCAATGTGGCAAGGGTGGCAGCATCCTTGTCGGCTGCGCACCGGGGCAAGGCAGCCGCTTCACGTTGGCGCTGCCGCTGACCGCGCCCTGAGCGTCTTGCAGAGCTTCAGTTCAATTCTGCAATCGTCGTGTCTGCAGGATAGTCCCCGAGTTCAGGCACCTGCCAGGTCTGCAGCCAGGCGACGAATTGCTCATGTGGCATCGGCTTGCCGATGAAGTAGCCCTGGCCTTCATCGCAGCCGTAGCTGGCCAGCAGCTGCCAGGACTCGGCGTTCTCGATGCCCTCGGCCACCACGCGCAACCTCAGGTTGTGGGCCAGCTCGATGGTCGAGCGGATGATGCGGCGATTCGGTTGCTTGTGCTTGAGCTCCATGTCGCGGACGAAGCTCATGTCGATCTTCAGCTCGTCGACTGGCAGGTCGCGCAGGTAGGCGAGCGAGGACTGGCCGGTGCCGAAGTCGTCGATCGACAGCTTGAAGCGCGCGTCCTTGAGGCGCTGCAGCGTGCCCAGCGCGTGCTGGGCGTCTTCCATGATGGCGCTCTCGGTGATCTCCAGGCAAAGCGCGTTCTGGTCCAGCCGGTGCTTCTCCGTCAGGGCAATGATCTTCTCCGGCAGTTCCTTGTCCATCAGGTCCTGGGTGGACAGGTTGACGCTCAGCGGCAGATAAACGCCCTGGTCGGCCGCCATGCGCCAGGCGCGCGCTGCCTCGGCCACCACCCATTGCGTCAGCTCGCGGATGAAACCGGTGCGTTCGGCGAAGGGAATGAACTTATACGGCGCCTCCAGGCCACGCTCGGGGTGCTGCCAGCGCACCAGCGCCTCGGCGCTGATGATGCGGCCGTTGCGCAGGTCGACCTTGGGTTGCAGGTACAGGCGCAGCTCGTTGCCATCGATGGCCTGGCGCAGCTCGCTGCGCAGCGACAGCGACTCCTGGCTGCTGTCGTCGAGCTGGCTGCTGTAGACCAGGCTGTCGCAGTTTCGCTTCTTGGCCGTCTGCATAGCCAGCTCGCCGCGCGAGAGCAGCTGCAGCACGTCGGCGCCGTGCAGCGGGTGCAGGGCCACGCCGATGCCGGCGCCGGTTCGCAGGTCGACCTTGTGGCTGCCGATGTGCAGCGGGATCTCGAAGTCCTGCAGGATGTCCTCGGCAAGCGCCATGGCGGCCTGCGCGTCGGCACCGGTCAACAGCAGTGCGAACTCCTCCACGCCCACCCGCGCGAGCAGTCGGCCCTCGGTTGCGCCGAACTTCTGCAGCCGATCGCGCACGCCCTCCAGCAGCTCGTCACCAAAGGTGTGGCCGAGCACCTCGTTGACGCGCTTGAAGCGTTCCAGGCCAAGCATCAGCAAGGCGAAGGAACCGCCTGCAGCCACCTGCTTCTCCAGCTTGTCCTGCAGCTGCGATCGGTTCGGCAGGCCGGTCAGCTTGTCCCAGTAGGCCAGGCGTTCGGCCTTCTCGGTCTGCTTGCGGATACCCTGGCGCATGGCCTCGAAGTGCTCGGCCAGGTCACCAACCTCGTCGGCCGAGTCGCGCACGATGGGGGTGTCGTAGTCGCCCTGGCCGAGTCGGTTGGCGGCCTCGCCCAGGGCTTTGATGGGGCGGCTGATGCGCCGCGCCAGCAGCACGCTCAGGGCAGCGAAGACAACGACGCCCAGCACCGTCAGCGCCAGCAGGATCAGCTGCAGCGAGCGGTAGGGCGCGATCGCCGCATCGAAGGAGCGCAGCAGCACGACGCCCAGGCGGTAGTTTTCCCCCTGCTCCAGCGGCGCGAGGCGGCCACGCCATTGCTCGCCGGCCACGTCGGCCGGAAACAGCGCCTGGCCGGCAGGAATCTGCTCGGCGAGCCGGCGCTCCTCGCCCACTTCCAGGCTGCTGACCAAGGGGGTCCAGCCTGCCGAACCGCCATCGCGCACTACCACCACCCCCTGCAACTCGGACAGGTTGCGCAGGTCCTGCAGCGCCGCGCTATCGAGCAGGAAGCCCATCAAGATCCAGCCCACCGGCGCCGGCGTGCGCACCTGCACGGCCACCACCTGGTAAGCGCGGCCGTCCAGCAGGGACAGCTGCACGTCGTCCGCCGCGGCCGGCTTGTCGCCCTGTGCCACCCGGTTCTTGAGCAGATCGAGAAAGCGCGGAGCATCGTCGCGGGTGGCGGCCACCAGCTTCAGCTCCGTGTCGAAATACGCCACCACGCTGGCGCCGATGCGCTCGCCCTGGTTGGCCAGGGCGTCCTGGATCGTCTCGACCGTGCCGGTTTCGGCCACCGGCAGGCCGATCGCCTGCTTGAAGCCGTAGTCCTGAGCCAGCAACACGGCTGCGTCGCTGCGCTTGGCGGCCTCCTGGGTCAGCAGGCGCCGAAACACGCGCTCGCCGGTCTTCAGCTCGGCGGCGATCGAGCGGTTGGCATTGCTCTCGATGCTGTTGCGGATCAGGGCAAAGCTGGCCAGTTGCACCACCAGCAGCAGGCCCAGGAAAAGGCAGACGATGCGGCCTTCCAGCCGACGCAGATTGAGGAAGGCAGGCAGCTTCATTCGCTCAAGGAGACCGCACTCTGGCCACTGGCAGCGGTGACGGTCAGTGCCTGGCTCTGCAGGGTCGGCGTCTTGCGGCTGATGTGCCAGGCCTTCAGCTGGTGCTCGCCGACCGGCAGGTCGAGGCGGGCGATGCCGGCGGCGTCGGTGCGGGCGAATAGGGCCGTGTCGACGACGATGATGTGCGAGGTCATGCGGTCATGGATGTTGCATCCGAGTGCGGCCACGCCGGGTTTTTCGAACACGACCGGCTCGGCCGGCGTGCCGGTGTAGAGCTTGGTCTCGAACACCTTGATTGGCGAGAAAGAGTAGACATGGTGGCGCACCGTGTCGAAATTCGGGAAGCTGACCGATGTGCCGGTCTGCACCACCAGCAGCTGAGGCGTGAACTGGCGCTCACGTTGACCCATTTCGGCCTTCGCACCGCTGGCCTTGGCTGCGCGGCCACGCACCTCGACGGCCACCACCGCGTCGACCAGCGGCTGTCCGGCGGCGTTCTTGACCTGCACGGCCCAGGGCACGGCTTGGGCTGCCGCCACGCTGCACAGCAAACTAAAGCCCATCCACCACGATTTCATCGCCGACATCCTGCGCTCCCGTCAATGGCCTGCCACGATATCGCGTTTCATCGGTGCCAGAAGTTTCAGCAATTCGTTCTTCGCCCCGACCTGGACCTGCGTGCGATCCAGTTCCCCACGCAGGATGTCGACCAGCGCGTCGAATTCCGATGGCCGTATCTTCAGATCCTGATGTGAGCGCGCCATCGTCTCGCCCTCGTAGGTGCAGCCCCCGCCGGTGATCGCGCAGATCTGCTGGGCGAGGCTGGCCTGCACGACCGACAGCTTGACGCCGTCGAAGCTGCGGCGGGTGCGCGGGTCGGTCGATGATCGCTCCAGCGTCCGGTTCACGACTCCCGCCACGGTCGCCTGGCCACCCAGGCGCTCATACAGCGAGCCCTGGGGCGCGCTGGCGCAGGCCGTGAGGCCGAGGATGCATGCGAAAACCTGCAGCGAACTGTGCAGGCGGGCGGGGTTGAACGTCATGGGTCTTTCTGGGGTGGACCGTCGATCCGGCTTCAGTGCCGGGGCTTGCCGGCCGAATGAGGAGGGACGCGAACCGCTGTGTTGACTTTATCGTCAGCGCCGGCCATCCCTTGAGATCCAACTCGCCATGACATCCGCAACCCGCCTCATTTCTCACGCCAGCCTCGTTTGCGCAGCGCTGGCTCTCGGCATGGCATCGGCCAGGGCCGGTGATCGGGTGCTCGCGTCCTCCGGCGTCAGCCAGATCGAGGGGGCGGCCGGCGGCGGCTTGAGCCCCTGGGCGGTGATCGCCGGGGCGGGCAGCCGTGACCAGATCGGCGCCGCCGCGTTCGCCACCCATGTGCACACCCGCGGCGGCTATGGGCTGGACGTGGCCGGCGCCGCGGTCGGTTTTTATGACCGTGTGGAGCTGTCGCTGGCGCGCCAGCGTTTCGGGTTGTCGGACACGGTGCCGGGCGAGCGCTTGGGGCTGGACGTCGCCGGCCTGAAATGGCGGGTTTTCGGTGATGCGGTCTTTGATGCCGACGGTTGGCAGCCGCAGGTATCGCTGGGCCTGCAGTACAAGCACAACCGCCGCATGTTCGTGCCGTCTCTCCTGGGTGCGGTGCGCAGCAGCGACACCGAGCCCTATGTCTCGGTGGCCAAGCTCTGGTTTGCTGCGGTCGGCGGCTACAACCTGCTGACCAATGTGACCCTGCGTGCCACGCGGGCCAATCAGTTCGGCCTGCTGGGTTTTGGCGGTGACCTGGGCGCGCGCATGCGGCTGCAGCCGGAGGCCTCGATCGCTCTGCTGCCGCGCGACAACTTGGCGCTGGGCTTCGAGTGGCGCAGCAAGCCCAGCCTGCTGAGCGCCGCGCCGGAAACCCGCGCGCTCGATCTATTTGTCGCCTGGTGGCCGATTCGCGAGCTGAGCCTCACCGCGGCCTACCTGGATCTCGGCCGGATCGCCAACAAGACCGCGCAGCGCAGCGGCTACGTGTCGGCTCAGGTGCAGTTCTAGGCTCGCAGCGCCAGTGGCTTGCCGCGAGCAGCCGTCGTTTCCGCCAGCATCAGCGCCAACCGGCGCAACCCGGCCCAGGCGTCGACCGGCCAGCCGGGATTGCGCAGCCCCTTGACCAGGCCGTCACAGACCTGCGCGGCCGTCACCAGCGGCGCCAATTCGGCGCTCGACAGGCCTGGCACGATGCGCTCGAACAGCCGCTCCTTTGGACCCCAGACCCGGGCCTCGCGCAGCGCCATCGGCAGCGGTTTGCCCGCGTCCACTGCGTCGCGCACCCTCTTGAGCGCGCGAATGTCCTCGGCCAGGCTCCAGTGCACCAGCACGGCGGCCTCGCCCTCGGCTTCCAGGCCATCCAGCATGCGCAGCACGCGGGCGACATTGCCGCCCAGCACCGCCTCGCTGAGCTTGAAGACGTCGTAGCGCGCCACGTTCAGCACCGCGCCCTCGATCATCTCGAAGCTCAGTTCACCGGCCGGGTGCAGCAGGGCGAGCTTTTGCAGCTCCTGGTGCGCGGCCAGCAGATTGCCTTCGACCCGGTCGGCAAAGAAGGCCAGGGTGCGCTGACCCATCTCGCCTTCCTCCACCCGCTGGCCCTGCGCTGCCAGGCGCTGCGCGATCCACTGCGGCAGCCCGCGGCGCTCGACCGGCTCGACCCGCACCGTGGCCCCGGCGCCGTCCAGCGCCAGGAACCAGGCGCTGTTCAACTGCGTCTTGTCCAGCCGCGGCAGGGTGACCAGGGTGACCACATCTTCGGGCAGGCGCTCGCAGTAGCGCTGGATCGCCTCGGAGCCGTCCTTGCCGGGCTTGCCCGAGGGGATGCGGATCTCGATGAACTGGCGCTCGGCAAACAGGCTCAGCGCCTGCGCCGCGCCAAGCACCGGGCCCCAGTCGAAATAAGCGCCGGCAACGGTGAAGACCTTGCGCTCGCCATAACCGTCCATCCGCGCTGCCTTGCGGATCGCGTCGGCGGCCTCCTGCGCGAGCAGGGGCTCGTCACCGTAGACGGTGTAGATGGGCTTCAGGCCCTTGGCGAGCTGTGGAGCGAGGGCGTCGGCGCGGACCTGCATATCGTCAGGACGGCAACTTGACGGCCGCCAGCCGGCGCATCACCTGGTTCACCGCATCGGACTGCATCGCCCGATACAGCTGTGCCTCTTCCTGCTCTTTGGCCAGGGCCTGGGTTTCGGTGTAGTTCATTTCGCGTGTCATCGACAGCTCGGTGCGCGGCAGCAGCAGCTCGCCCGAGGGCGTGCGCAGCAGGTAGTCCAGGCGC
>Ga0187843_10000879_pt1 | contig 19685 bp, 13 predicted proteins | sample SpaLakP09_SKY_43_FD_134516 | JGI IMG/M metagenome (GOLD analysis project Ga0187843, IMG submission 134516) | Oligotrophic lake water microbial communities from Sparkling Lake, Wisconsin, USA - SP09_SKY_43 | ecosystem: Environmental > Aquatic > Freshwater > Lake | place: USA: Sparkling Lake...
GCGATGTTCTCGGCGATGGTGCCGAAGAACAGGAAGGGCTCCTGCAGCACCAGGCCGATGTGGCGGCGGTAGTCGGCCACCTTCACGCGGCGCAGGTCCACGCCGTCGACGCGGATGGAACCCTCGGTCACGTCGTAGAAGCGGCAGATCAGGTTCACGAGCGTGCTCTTGCCCGAGCCGCTGTGGCCCACCAGGCCCACCATCTCGCCGGGGCGGATGTCCAGGTTCAGCGAGCGGATGATGGAACGCGAGCCGTAGCGGAAGTTGACGCCCTGCATAGCGATCGCACCGGTGACGTTCTCGAACGGCTGCGGGTTGACCGGGTCGGGCACGTTCGACACATGGTCCAGGATGTCGAAGATGCGCTTGGCGCCAGCCGCTGCCTTCTGCGTGACGGAGACGATGCGGCTCATCGAGTCCAGCCGGCCGTAGAAGCGGCCGATGTAGGCCAGGAATGCGGTCAGCGTGCCCACCGTGATGCTCTGGTGGGCGATCAGCCAGATGCCCACGCCCCACACCACCAGCAGGCCCATCTCGGTCAGCAGCGCGACGGTGGGCGTGAACAGGCTCCAGGTCTTGTTGAGCCGGTCGTTGACGTGCAGGTTGTTGGCATTGGCCTCCTTGAAGCGCCGCGCCTCGCGCGACTCCTGCGCGAAGGCCTTGACGACGCGGATGCCGGGGATGGTGTCGGCCAGCACGTTGGTGATCTCGCCCCAAACGCGGTCGATCTTCTCGAAGCCGGTGCGCAGCCGGTCGCGAACGAGGTGGATGAGCCACGCGATGAAGGGCAGCGGCACCAGCGTCGCGAGCGCGAGGCCCGGGTGGATGCTGAACAGGATAATGGAGGTCATCGCCAGCATCAGCACGTCGGTGATGAAGTCCAGCGCGTGCAGCGACAGGAACACGCTGATGCGGTCGGTCTCGGAGCCGATGCGCGACATCAGGTCGCCGGTGCGCTTGTTGCCGAAGTACTCCAGCGACAGGCCCAGCAGGTGTTCGAACGTCGTGGTGCGCAGGTCGGCCGCGATCCGCTCGGACACCAGCGACAGCAGATAGGTCTTGGCCCAGCCCATGGCCCAGGACACCAGCGCTGCGCCCAGCAGGCCGCCCAGCAGCAGCGTGACGAGGCCGGGGTCGATGGCCTGACCGTTCTGGAACGGGATCAGCACCTTGTCCATCAGCGGCATCGTCAGGTAAGGCGACACCAGCGTCGCGCCGGTCGCACCCAGCATCAGCGCGAAACCCAGCAGCAGCTGCCCCTGGTAGGGCTGCGCGAAGCGCCACAGCCGCAGCAGCACCCAGGTGCTGGGCGGCTTGCTGGATTCGCCGAAGTCGAAGTCCTCGCCCTCCTCCTCGTCGATGCGCACCGGCTCGCCGGCGCGGCGCTGCTGTTCGCGCTCGAAGGCGTCCACCAGCTTGACGGCCGCCGGGTTGCCGGCCAGCGTGAAGCGCCAGCGCGCCAGCCTCTTTTCGGTGTCAAAAAGTTCCAGGAAGGCCAGGCCGCCGTGGTCGCTGAGCTTGAGCGACAGCCCGGGCGCGAGCGCGAAATCGCTCCACGCGCCGCTGGCGGGTTCGAACGCCAGCAGGTGTGCATTCGTCAACGCGATCAGGCCCTGGCCGAAGTGCCCGTGGGCGTCCAGGTCAACCTCCAGCGTGGCCACCACGTTCTCGCCAGCAAGGAGCCGTCCATGAAGGGCGGCCGTTTGAGGATGAGGCGATGGGACGGGAAGTTGATCTGGCATGTTGTTCTTCGCTCTTGGAGGCGGACCCAATTCTCCCCGATGACTTCGGCGCACAATTCCACGCGCCAGCCGCGCCTACCGCCTACCCCATGAGTCAACAAGAAGTCATCCGCCAAGACATCCAACTTCTGCGCGTCAACTACCTGCGCGGGCCCAACATGTGGACCTACCGGCCGGTGCTGGAAGTCTGGCTGGACCTCGGTGAGCTGGAGGATTTCCCCAGCAACCTGCTGCCCGGTTTCAACGACCGCCTGACCGCCGCCCTGCCCAACCTCATCGAGCACCACTGCGGCGTCGGCGAGCGCGGCGGCTTCATCGAGCGGCTGCGCGACGGCACCTGGATGGGCCACGTGCTGGAGCACATCGTCATCGAGCTGCTGAACCTGGCGGGCATGCCCACCGGCTTCGGCCAGACGCGCTCCACGTCCAAGCGCGGCGTCTACCGCATGGTTTTCCGTGCGCGTGACGAGCAGGTCGCCCGGGCGGCGCTGGCCGAGGGCCATGCGTTGATCATGGCCATGATCAACGACCGGCCCTTCGACGTGCCCGCCGCCGTGGCCCGCGTGCGCGACAAGCTTGACGATTGCTACCTCGGCCCGTCCACGGCGGCCATCGTCGCGGCAGCGACGGACCGCCGCATCCCGCACATCCGCCTGAACGACGGCAACCTCGTGCAGCTGGGCCACGGGGCGCGCCAGCGCCGCATCTGGACGGCCGAGACCGACATGACCAGCGCGATCGCCGAAGGCATCGCGGGCGACAAGGACCTGACCAAGACGCTGCTCAAGGCAGTGGGCGTTCCGGTGCCCGGCGGCCAGGAGGTCAAGACCGCCGCCCAGGCATGGGAGGTCGCGCAGGACATCGGCCTGCCGGTCGTCATCAAGCCCAGCGACGGCAACCACGGCCGCGGCGTCACGCTGGACATCTCGACCGAAGCTGATTGCGAGGCCGCCTTCAAGCTGGCCGATGCCGAAGGCTCTTCGGTGCTGGTGGAAAGCTACATCCGCGGCAACGAGCACCGCGTGCTGGTCGTCGGCGGCCAGGTCGTCGCCGCCGCGCGCGGCGAGGCGGCCTGGGTGCATGGCGACGGCGCACACACCATCGCGCAGCTGGTCGATCTGCAGATCAACACCGACCCGCGCCGCGGCCTGACCGAGGACTTCCCGCTCAACCGCATCGTGCTGGGTGAGGACGCCGTCGTGCTGCTGGACCTGCAGCGCCAGGGCTTCACGCCCGAATCGGTGCCGCCCCAGGGCAAGGCCGTGCTGATCCAGCGCAACGGCAACGTCGCCATCGACTGCACGCCCGACGTTCACCCCGAGGTCGCGCATGCGGTGTCGCTGGCCGCCCGCACCGTGGGGCTGGACATCGCCGGCGTGGACCTCGTCACCGAGGACATCTCCAAGCCGCTCGCCGAGACCGGCGGCGCCATCGTCGAGGTCAACGCCGGCCCCGGCCTGCTGATGCACCTGAAGCCCGCCGGCGGCGCGCCGCAACCGGTGGGCCAGGCCATCATCGACCACCTGTTCGCCGAGGATGAGACCGGCCGCATCCCCATCGTCGGCGTGGCCGGCTCGACGGGTGGCCCGCAGATCACCCGCCTGGTCGCCTGGCTGCTACACCTGAACGGCCGCCACGTCGGCCTGGCCTGCAAGGACGGCCTGTTCCTCGGCACGCGCCGCGTCGAGAAGCGCGACAGCGCCCGCTGGGACGCCGCCCACCGCCTGCTGATGAACCGCGGCGTCAACGCCGTCGTCGTCGAGAACAGCCCCGCCCCCATCCTGCGCGACGGCCTGGCCTATGACCGCGCGGCCGTCGGCGTCGTCACCGACCTGGGCGGCATCGACGCGCTGGCCGAGTTCGACGTGCAGAACGAGGACCAGCTCTACAAGGTGCTGCGCACGCAGGTCGACGTCGTACTGAGCGACGGCGCCGCCGTGCTGAATGCGGCCCACCCGCGACTCGTCGACATGGCCGAGCTGAGCGACGGCGAAGTCGTCTTCTACGCCGAGGACGCCGGCCTGCCTGCCATGCAGCAGCACCGCGAGCGCGGCGGCCGCGCCGTCTTCCTGCGCGGCGGCGCCGCCGTGCTGGCGCAAGGCCCGGCCGAGACGCCCGGCGCCAACATCGACGCGCTGCTGCGCCGCTTCGGCGCCGGCGCGACGGACGCCTCCACGCTGCTGGCCGCCGTCGCGGCGGCCTGGGCGCTGGGCATCTCGCCCGAGCTGATCGCCGCCGGTCTCGACACTTTCGTCCCCGAACTCCACCTGGCCTGAAGCCTTCACGGCTTCAGCAGAGCTGAACTCCAAAACAAAGCACCGCCAAACAACATGGACGTTTCCCGCACCCGCGCGCTGCGCGGCCCCAACATGTGGAGTCGCCACACGGCGATCGAGGCCGTCGTGCATTGCGCCGAGGCCGAGCGCTCGCTCGAACGGCTGCCCGGCTTCGAGGCGCGCCTGCGCAAGCTCTTCCCCACCATCGGCGCGCTGCGAGCAGACACCTCGCTGGCCCAGGTGCTGGAGCAGGCCACGCTGGCGCTGCAGGCCCAGGCCGGCTGCCCGGTCACGTTCAGCCAGACGCACGTGACGCCCGAGGCCGGCACCTACCAGATCGTCATCGAGTACAGCGAGGAAGACGTCGGCCGGCTGGCCTTCGAGCAGGCCGTCAAGCTCGTCAAGGCCGCGCTGGACGGCGGCGAGTTCGACGCCGACGCCGTGCTCGGCGCGCTGCGCGAGCTGGACGAAGACATCCGCCTCGGCCCCTCGACCGGCTCCATCGTCAACGCGGCGCAGGCGCGTGGCATTCCGTTCCGCCGCCTGACGCAGGGCAGCCTGGTGCAGTTCGGCTGGGGCGCCAAGCAGCGCCGCATCTGGGCCGCCGAGGTGGACGCGACCAGCGCCGTCAGCGAGTCCATCGCGCAGGACAAGGACCTCTGCAAGCGCCTGCTGCAGTCCGCCGGCGTGCCGGTGCCCATCGGCCGCCCGGTCGAGTCGCCAGATGACGGCTGGGCTGTCGCGCTCGAGATTGGCCTGCCGGTCGTCGTGAAGCCGCAGGACGGCAACCAGGGCAAGGGCGTGACCGTCAACGTCGTGGACCGCGCTCACTTCGACATCGCCTACAAGGCCGCCGACGAAATCGGCCAGGTCATGGTGGAGAAGTTCCTGCCCGGCGGCGACTACCGCCTGCTGGTCATCGGCGACAAGCTCATCGCCGCGGCCCGCCGCGACCCGCCGCACGTCATCGGCGACGGCCAGCTGACCGTCAAGCAGCTGGTCGACAAGGTCAACAGCGACCCGCGCCGCGGCGACGGCCACGCGACGTCGCTGACCAAGATCCGCTTCGACGACATCGCCGTCGCGCGCCTCACGCAGCAGGGCCTGACGCCCGAATCCGTGCCCGAGAAGGGCCAGCGCGTCATCCTGCGCAACAACGCCAACCTGTCCACCGGCGGCACCGCCACCGACGTGACGGACGACGTGCACCCTGAAGTCGCGGCCCGCGCGATTGCGGCGGCCCAGGTCGTGGGCCTGCATGTCTGCGGCGTGGACGTGGTGGCCGAGAGCGTGCTGCGCCCGCTGGAGGAGATCAACGGCGGCATCGTCGAGGTGAACGCCGCGCCGGGCCTGCGCATGCACCTGAGCCCCAGCTTCGGCAAGGGCCGCAACGTCGGCGAGGCCATCATCGGCCACCTGTTCGGCACGGGCCCCAAGGCCGAGGACGGTCGCATCCCCGTCGTGGCCGTCACCGGCACGAACGGCAAGACCACGGTCACGCGCCTCATCGCCCACCTGTTCGCCAGCTGTGGCCTGAAGGTCGGCATGACCAACACGGACGGCGTCTACGTGGACGGCCGCCAGATCGACAGCGGCGACTGCTCCGGCCCCAAGAGCGCGCGCAACGTGCTGATGCACCCGGACGTGGAGGCCGCCGTGCTGGAGACCGCCCGCGGCGGCATCCTGCGCGAAGGCCTGGGCTTCGACCGCTGCCAGGTCGCCGTCGTCACCAACGTCGGCGCGGGCGACCACCTGGGCATGAACTTCCTGCACACGGCGGAAGACCTGGTGCTGGTCAAGCGCGTCATCGTGCAGAACGTGGCGCCCACCGGCTACGCGGTCCTGAACGCGACCGACCCGCTGACCGCGCAGATGGCCTCCATCTGCCCCGGCCAGGTCATCTACTTCGCGGCCGACCGCCACCACCCGGTCATGGCCACGCACCGCGCCCAGGGCAAGCGCTGCGTCTACGTGGACGGCGACCAGCTTGTCGCCGCGCAAGGCGTGTGGCGCGAGAGCATCCCGCTGCGCGACATCCCGCTGACGCGCGGCGGCGTGATCGGCTTCCAGGTCGAGAACGCGATGGCCGCCGTCGCCGCCGCGTGGGGCGTGGGGCTGGACTGGGACACCATCCGCCGCGGCGTGGCCAGCTTCGCCAACGACGCCGACAACGCGCCGGGCCGCTTCAACGTGATGGACTACAAGGGCGCCACCGTCATTGCCGACTACGGCCACAACGGCGACGCGATGAGAGCGCTGGTCGGCGCCGTCGCCGCGATGCCGGCCAAGAAGCGCAGCGTCGTCATCAGCGGCGCAGGCGACCGCCGTGACGAGGACATCCGCGTGCAGACCGAGATCCTCGGCGCCGCCTTCGACGACGTCATCCTCTACGAAGACGCCTGCCAGCGCGGCCGCGCGGCCGGCGAGGTCGTCGCGCTGCTGCGCGCCGGGCTGGAAGGCGCGTCACGCACGACGCACATCGAGGAGATCGTCGGCGAGTTCATCGCCATCGACCGGGCACTGGCCCGCCTGCAGCCGGGCGACCTGTGCCTGGTGCTGGTGGACCAGGTGGAAGAGGCGCTGGCCCATCTGGCCAAGCGCATCGCCGAAGCCTGATCAGCCTGTCGAGCGCTTGCCCCCGGCGCCGCGGTGCGGGCCGGGCTAGCGGTACTTCGCCAGCAGGCGCCCCAGTTCGCCGTCGGCGACGAGGCCCTGGATGGCCTTGTTCAGCGCCGTCAGGCTCACCGGGCTGGTGGGCGACAGGGCGCACTGCGCCAGCACCTCCGACACGACCAGCGGCGGATGCAGCGCCAGCGTGAACTGACCCATGCGGCGCTGGTAGTCCAGCACGCGCCGGCCCGTCAGTGCGTGCTGCACGCGGCCCAGCTCCAGCTTGCGCAGGTTGGCCACCGCATCGGGCGCGTCGTCCCGCACGAAACCGTCGCGCAGCAGGTTGGCCATCTCAGGGTAGACGTAGCCTCGCACCGCGCCGATGGGCTGGCCGGCCAATGCCGTCAACCCGGCCGGCGCGGGCGCCGAGGCCGCGGTGACGAGCAGGGCCTGGTCGGGGATGAAGGGCCGGCTCCATGCGAAGTTGCCGGGCAGCCAGTCGCTCTGGTAATCGCACAGCAGGTCGCCCTCGCCGCGCTGCAAGGCCTCGGCGAGGCGCTTGCGCGGCACGGGTCGGGCCACCACGTCGCGGCCCAGGCGTTGGCCCAGCGCGCGACCAAGGTCCAGGTGCAGGCCTTCGACGACGCGGTCACCGTCCAGCTGCGCCTGCGGCATCAGCGCGCTGGTCTCCACCAGCAGCACCAGCGGCCGGGGCGGCTGCGCGGGGACGAGCGCGCACGCCAGCAGGCCGGCAAGGCCGGCCAGCGTCCATCGTGTCCAGCGTCCCCATGCCCTCGCCATGGCCGGCATCATGCCGCGATCGTGAGCCCGCCCGCGCCGGCAAGGCCATTGCCTGCCACGGCCGGCGTGATCAGCGCACGAAAACCCGCCCGCGCTGCGCGTCACAAGCCACCCCGCCGCCGCTAGACTGCCCCGATGAACTCCCTGCCCGCCGTCGCCCTGGCCCTCGCGCTGGCAGCGCCGCTGGCGCAAGCCCAGACCCCACCCGGCAGCGTCGTCCCCGGCGCAGCCCCCATCCCTGCGGACGACAAGCTCTACCAGGCGCTGGGCGGGCTGGACACCATCCGGGCCTTCACGGACGACTTCTACGACAGCATGCTGAAGGACACGCGCATCGCGCCGTTCTTCGACGGCATCAACCAGAAGTACCTCAAGCACGCGCTGGCCGACTACTTCTGCGTCGTGGCCGGCGGCCCCTGCGTCTACGACGGTGTCAGCATGAAGGACGCCCACGCCCACCTCGGCATCGGCAAGGGCGACTTCAACACGCTGGTGGAACACCTGCAGCGCGCCATGGACCGGGCTCACGTGCCCTTCGCCACGCAGAACCAGTTGCTGGCCCGCGTGGCCTTCTTCCACCGCGACATCGTCACCCGCTGAGCCGGCGCGCGCATGGCTAGCGGCCGGTCGGCGTCGGCGCAGGCGTGGGCAGGGCCTTGGGTTCGCTCACGGTCACGCTGCTGGTGACCGGCCGGATGGCCCGGTAGGCCGAGCGCTCCACCGACTCGACGAGCTTGCCGATCAGCAAGGAGCCGTTCATCTGGCTGCCGACGTCCAGCGCCGTGGAGTCGGGGTCGGCGTACTTCGTGTGGTCCTCGTGGCGCTCGCGCTTGAGCAGCGTCATCGTCCTGGCGTCGAAGCTCAGGCGCTCGAAGACCATGTAGGGCGCCACGAAGGTGGAGGCATGCGCCGTTTCTCCGGTCCGGGGGTTGACGGTGCGGTAGTCGCCGTCGGCCTCGCTCGTGACCATGCCGGCCGCCTCGCCGTTCGCCATGCCGTCCATGTCGAAGTCCTGGCGCGCGAGGGGCTGCACGAAGACGCCGACGCCGCCGAGCCCGGTACCCAGGCCCTGCCCGTCCAGGTCGCCGTAGGCCGGCACGATGACCTCGATGCGGTCCCAGTCCTGCCGCTCCGGCAGGCCGGACAGGTGCTGGAGCAGCGCCGCGAGCACGAGGCCCTGGCGCTCGCCGGCACGGGCCTTGGCGAGCCGGTCCGCCAGCTCGGCGGGTGCATCCCATTGCAGCAGCACATGCCGGGCGTCGGGCTCGTCCTCCGTCAGCGCCTTGTCCAGGCCGCGCAGCACCGCGTAGTTCAGCGCCTGGCTGGACAGCTGCAGCGTCTTGCGCGTGTAGGGCTCGGCCCGGCCGCTCGACAGCTTGAGCTGGCGCACCACGTCCACACGGTCGCCGATGGCGGCGACCAGGGCGACGGTCTTCGGCGGCAAGGGCGCGTCTGTCGCCGCGGCAGCGGCCAGCGGCAGGACCAGGGCGAGCAGGATGGCGGATCTCAGGGGTGTCATCGGCGGGTCTCGGAGGGCTGCGGGCTGGGCGGTCAGCGGGTGCGGGTCACTTCAACGCCTGGTTGAGCACGGCGGCCAGGCGCTCGGCGGCCAGGCGGACGCGCGCTTCGGCGTACGGGCGCTTGGCATCGAGGTAGGCGCCCCCGACCTTGTGCTGCCACCCGCCGTCCTCGTCGCGCGGGTACAGGCCCTGGGCGTTGATGCCCTTGCAGGATTCGACGGCCCAGTCGGCCGGGCTGCCCAGGGCCTCCGGCGCGACGGGTGCCATGCCGCCCTGCCGCAGCTGGGCGGCGTACCTCTCGGGCGAGAGGATGGCCGATTCGAGCTCGTAGTAGTCCCAGACGGTGTGCAGGTTGGTGGGGATGGGCCCGCCCGCCACCTGCTTCCTGGCGCCGCGCCCTTCCGGTGCGACGGCGGTGCGCAGGCTGACCTGGTACTTGTTGCCGCCGGCGTCGTCGCCACCTTCGGACATCTGGCGCGCGCCGGCATGCAGCGGCTGGTGCACGTCGCCGATGAAGTGGACGAGGAACTTCAGCGCATCACGGCGCGCCTCGGGCGGCTGCGCGGTGTCGGCAAGGATCTGGCGCTGCGCGTCGATGGCCGCGATCACGCAGTTGCCGCCCGGGCAGTCACGCGGCGGCTGGTAGTCGCAGCGTTCGGGGTCGAGGTCCACGTAGTGCCACTTGGATGTCTTGCGGGCGAGGTCTGAGTCGCTGCCACGCAGCTCATCGGCCCAGGACGCCACGCCGGCGAGCGTCGGAACGGGTTCCCCCTGCAACAGCTGGGCAACCTGCTGCTGTGCGGCGGGCGTCAGCAGCGGTTGCGCCAGGTCGCCGACCAACCAGTGGCCGAGGTGGCTCCAGGCGAAGGCCGTGGGAGTGACGACGAGGGCCCCCACGGCGGAAAGGGCGATCAGGGTGCGGCGGAGCCGCTGGCGAGAAAAGTTCATGTTCATGCAGTCCAAATAGAACAGCCCTGTCGCGAAGGCAGGGCTGCATGTTCAGAGCGAAGGGGCCGGCAGACGCCCGACCCCGAGGCAGTGGCCCGTTAGCGGCTGCCGAGTCCGGTCAGGTTGTCCGAGTCGAGAACGTCGTACTCCACGGTGGGGTCCCACCAGGGATCAGCCGCCGTTGCAGTCGGCACGCTGCCCTTGCCGATGCCGGCCTTGCGATGCAGCGTGTGCTTGATGGCCGGAGTCGCCGTGCCGCCCCAGCTCAGACCGACCGTGGGACGCTTGCCCAGCACGCCGAAGCTGTCGATCACCGCGCATGTCGTCACGCCCGACGTGTCGCGGGCGCAGGCCCGCGGAGCCGTGCCCGTGTCGGCCGTTGCAGACTTCAGCAGCAGCACCACGTCGTCGCCGTTGAAGGCGGTCACGTCGGAGGTGCCGGTCGGATTGTCGTTGCGACCGGTGATCAAGCCGGCGACCGAGGTGAGTCCCGTCAGGGCGGCCTGGTAGTTCACGATCAGTTTCGTGCCGCCGGGGGCCAGCGTGCCGCTCAGGTGCAGCGCCGCCGTCGGCGTCGCTCCCGTCGCGACGGGGGTGGTGTAGGCCGGGCCACGACCGTTCGACCACAGCTCCACCACGTAGTAGCTCAGATCGACGGCATGTCCGGTCGGGTTGTAGATCTCCAGCGCCTTGTTGTTGCTGGAGCCCGAGATGTATCGGTTGATGAACAGCTCAGGCGTGTCGATCGTGATGCTGCCGCTCTTGGCAACCGGCTTGCTGCCGGCCGGGCCGGTCAGCGTCATGGTGATGGTGTAGCTGCCGGTGGCCGCGTAGGCGTGCGACAGGGTCGTCGAGGTCACGTCGGCGGTGTCTGTCGTGAGGTCGCCCCAGTCCACACTCAGCCCCGTGCCATTGGTGGCCGTGATGCCGGTGATGGTGACCGCCGTTCCCGTCACGCCGCTGGTGGGCAGCGTGGCGGTCAGTGCCAGCACGGCCGGGTCGACGATCGTGATGCTGCCCTTCTGCTCGGCCGAGCTGCCGTTGTTGCCGGCCAGCACCATGTCGATGGTGTAGCCGCCGGACGTGGCGTAGGTGTGCGTCAGGCTCGTCGAGCTGGTCGCCGGTGTCTCCTTCGCGCCGTCGCCCCAGTCCACCGACAGCGCCGTGCCGTTGGCGGCGGCGATGCCCGTGACGGTGTAGGGCACGCCTGCCGTGCCGGTGGCCGGCAGCGTGGCGGCAAGCGTGGGTGCCGGGCTGACCACGACGGTGCCCGTCTTTTCGACGGCAGGGCCCCAGCCGAGGACCGCCATGTCGATGGTGCACGACCCGGCCTTCACGCAGGTCGCGGTCGAGGCATAGGTGTGGGTCAGGCTGGTCGGGATGGCAGCCGGGGCGTCCTGCGTGCCGTCGCCCCAGTCCACCGTCAGCGACGTGGTGTTGGCGGCCGTGATGCCGGTGATGGTGATCGGCACGCCCGCCGTGGCCGTCGTCGGCAGCGTGGCGGACAGCGTGGGTGGCAGGTGGGTGTCGCCACCGTCGCCGCCACCGCCGCACCCGGCCATCGCAGCCAGCACCATCGCTGCTGCACCGGCCATCCAGAGATTGATCTTCTTCATGAGGGGATTCCTTACCTCACCGGCGACGTCGCCGGCACATGTTGGGTCTGCCCCGGCACAAGCTGGCCGGGAGCGCTGTCTGACGGAGGGCCTCAGTTGAACGACGCGCTGAGCGTGAGCATCACGGCGCGCGGGGCCAGCAGGTTGTAGGTCGAGGCGCTGGCGTACAAGGCCTTGCCCGTGTTCGAGTCGATCAACTGGCCCGCACCCGATGGGTTGTTGGACAGGAAGTTGGTGGCGCTGGCGAAGGTGACGGCCTTCTTGTTCGTCAGGTTGGTGACGTTGAGCTTGAGCTTGACCTTGTGCGCCCAGGACGCCACGTCGCCGAAGTTCCAGCCGGTGTTGAGGTTCACCGTGGCGTAGCCGGGGGCCTTCTCGGTGTTCACCCAGTCGGCCCAGAACTCGCTGCGGTACTTGGCGTTGACGCTCATGAAGAACGGGCCGTTGCGGTAGTTCACGCCCAGCGCGAAGGTGTTCTTCGGGATGTCCACGAAGGCCTTGCCGGCGGTGGGATAGGTGCCGTCACCTAGCGCGAAGGTGTCGTCCATGATGGTGGACTTGGTGTACGCGTAGGACGCGTACAGGTTCAGGTTGCGGTTCAGCTTGTAGGCGCCCTCGGCGTTGACGCCGCGCTGGTGCAGCGTCGGCACGGCCAGGTAGACGGTCTGGCCGCTGGCGCTGTCGAAGCCGTTCACCTGCTTGTTCTTCAGGTTGGCACCGTAGACGTTGACACTGCCGGAGAAGGCGCCCTTGTAGAAGCGCCAGCCCAGGTCACCGTGTCGGCCGTCTCCGGCTGGTTGACGGCCAGCTTGTCCAGCGCGGCCTGCAGCTGCGCCGGCGTGTAGCCGCTGAACGCCACTTCGTTCGGGTTCTGCTCGTAGAAGGTGCGGACCGCGTCGCTTTGCGTGATCACGCCGTTGACGGGCGCGCGGAAGCTGCGGCCGTAGCCGAGGTAGACCTGGTTGGCGCTGTCGAACTGGTATTTCACGCCCGCCGACGGGGTGAACTTGTTCCAGGTGTGGGCGCTGTCACCGCCGTACTGGTTCAGGTAGGCCAGGCTCGCGGACGCGGCGTGTGCGCCGTAGTGCTGGTAGCCGTAGCCCTTGCGCTCCACGCTGGTGTAGGCGCCCGCCACGGTGACCGTCCACTTGTCGCCTGGCGTCCACTCGTTGCTGACGAAGGCGCGCTTGAGCGTGGTGGTCGTGTAGTCGAGGTAGTTGTACTGCGGCCCGCCGTCCTTGACGTAGCTGATGAGGTTGTTCTCGCCCCAGATGTCGAGCGGGTTGCCGGCGGCATCCACCGGGGAATAGGTCTGGCTCTGTTCCTGGCGCGGCCGGTCGAACCAGACGCCGTAGGTCAGCGTGTCGTTGTCCCCGAAGTCCTGGATCAGCTTGGCGATCACGCCCGGGCGCCAGGTCTGCGAGCCGGCATAGGCGTAGGTCATGACCTTCTTGCCGTTGGTGACGGTGCCGTCGCCGTCCAGGTCGTAGTTGACGTAGCTGAAGCGGCCCACGTTGGCAGCCGTCGTGTTCTCGGTGAAGGTGTAGCCGGAGCCACCGCCGCCGGAGCCGTACTGGAAGTACGGGATCACCGTCAGGTGCAGGGACGGCGTCAGCGTGAACTCGCCGTCCAGGCTCAGCATGTAGTCCTTGAACGGATTGACGTGCAGCTTGTAGTAGTTGGTGTTCGACCCGGTGTAGGTGGTGTCGTAGTTGGCGAAGTAGTTCGACGCGGCCGTGGCCTGCGTCTCGAACTGGTAGCCGCCCGTGCGGATCAGGTGGTTGTACTGCAGCGACGCCGTGATCGAGTTGCTGCTGTTGATGGTCAGGACGGACTTGCCGTCCACCTTCCAGACCTCGGCATTGCCCTGGCCGCGCCAGAGGTCCGTGCTGTTGTGGGAGTAGGACAGCCACGAGCGCAACGGGCCGGTGTCACCGGTCTGCACGCGCACGAATTCGCGCCGGTAGCTGCGGCTGCCGCCGGAGAGTGTCGTGTCGAAGCTGAATTTGTGCGAGGGGTCGATGGTCGACCAGGCGATCGAGCCGCCCGCTGCGCCCGCCACTGCCTGGTCCACGTCCGGGTAGCCATGCAGCACGGTGATGTCGTTCATGTTCTCCGTGTCGCCGTACTCGGTCGGGTAGACACGGTAGTTGCCGCTGTCGTTGACCGGTGCGCCGTTCACCGTGACGCCGATCTGGTCGTTGGTGAATCCACGGATCTGGTAGTTGGCGTCGAACAGGCCACTCGGGTCGTCGGTGATCGCGACGACGCCGGGGATGGTGTCGATCAACTGGGCATAGGTGGCGCTCGGCGCCGCTTCCTCGATGGCGGCGCGGGTGATGGTGGAAACGGCCTTGGGCGCGACCTGCACGGACATCAGCCCGCCGCCGATCTGCTGCCGCCCGTTGATGGACACCTTGTCCAGCAATTCGATCGTGCTCTTCGTCGCGTTCGCGTTCGTCGTGTTGGACGTCGTCGACGCGTTGGCGCGCTGGGGCGCCTTGTCCGGCGACGCCGGGGCATCCTTCGCGGCGTCCTTCGCCGGCTCGCCCGCGGTCTGCGCACGCGCCGCACCGGCCGCCACCATGGCGGTCACCGCCACGCTGAGCGCCGTGAGGGCAAAACGGCCAAATTTCTGATGAGTCATCCCGATCACTCCTGTCAAGCGCGCAGCGCTTCCTCGCAAAAAAAGCCGCCCTGCCCGGGTGGCCGATTCGTACTACTTAGTAAATTATTTGCGGGTTTTATGACAACAGCTATTGCGGGGAATACCGATGACGCACGATGTTGTGAATTTGCGCCAGATTGCCGTGCCACGACATCGAGCCCGGCAGGGAAATAAAACTTCACAGACAGACGACAGCCGCCCATAGGAATGGGGTATTTCCCGACAGGGGCGGCCGGGGGCGGCCTGAATGAGCGCAGCTGGCACTGGCCCTGCCACTGAAGCCGTGCGGCGCGCAGCCGGTGATCGAGCCAGGAAAACCCCGTTCTATCAGCCGGTTAGGCCGGCCGGACCGTGCAGCAACAATGGGGCAGAACCCGTGCAGACCAGCGCTCTTTGCACCTATATTGGTAACCACCCCATCTACGGCGCCTCATGATTGTGCGAGCCGCATGGTTATCGTGCAATTCACCTGCCTGCTGCGCCATCGGCATATCTGTGGCGCAACCCGCCTATTTGTTGTGCAGTTTGCTTCGTTAATGAGCAGTAGGTATTTCGGCCATCGGAGCCCACGGCACCCGCCACGCCGCACGACGTGATGCGCCGCATGCTGCTGACGTTGCTGATCACCGCCGCGAGCCTCTACGTCGCGGCGCTCGCCGTGCTGTGGTGGGGGCAGGAGAAGCTGCTGTTCGCGCCGGATCGGCTGCCCGCCGATCACGTCTTCCACTTCGGCAACGACGTGCACGAGGTCAGCATCACGCGCCCCGACGGCGCACGGCTGAACGCGCTGCACCTGCGCCTGCCGGCGCCACGCGGCATCGCGTTCTACCTGCACGGCAATGCGGGCGACCTGCAGTCCTGGTTCGGCAATGTCGACGTCTATCGCCGCGCCGGCTACGACCTCTTCATGCTGGACTACCGCGGCTACGGCAAGAGCACCGGCCGCATCGCCAGCGAGGCCCAGCTGCGCGAGGACGTGCGCGCCGCCTGGCAGCAGATCGCGCCGCTGTATGCAGGGAAGGTGCGCGTCATCGCCGGCCGCTCGCTGGGCACCGGCCTCGCTGCGGGCCTGGCCGCCGAGATCCATCCGGAGCTGACCGTGCTGATCTCGCCATACCGCAGCATGCGGCGGCTGGCCACCGAGCTCTACCCCTGGGTGCCGGGCGCGCTGCTGCGCTACCCGCTGGATACCGAGGCGCTGGCGCCGCGCCTCACCGGCTCCGTGCTGCTGCTGCATGGCGACCGAGACACGCTGATCCCGCCGGCCCACAATGCGGCGCTGCAGGCCCTGCTGCCGCACGCGCGCTTCATACCCATCGAAGGCGCCGGCCACAACGACCTGCAGCACTTCCCCGCGTACACGCACGCCGTGCGCGACGCCCTGGACGCCGCGGCGCAGCGGTGAGAACTCAGCCCCATGACAGCTGCAAGAAACACCATGTCATGCGAGTCCACTAGGCTGTCGCGACGATGTCGTCCGCTGCAATCACACCCTCACCTTCCCTGTCATCGCGGCTGCGCGCCGCGGTACCGCTGATCCTGCTGGCAATGTGGCTGCTGCTGGGCGCGCCCTGGCGCCAGGTCGCCCTGCCCGACGAAGGCCGCTACGGCGGCGTGGCCTACGAGATGCTGAGCAACAGCGACGCGCTGACGCCCACGCTGTTCGGCCTGCCCTACTTCCACAAGCCACCGCTGATGTACTGGATCGACATGGCGGCGATCCATCTGCTGGGCCCCGTGCCGCTGGCGCTGCGCGCGGCACCGCTGTTGGGCGCCTGGCTGCTGGGCCTGGCGCTGTGGATCGAGGCGCGCGCCCGCTACGGGAGCGACGTTGCGCGGCAGGCGCTGGCCTGGCTGGCCGTGCTGCCGCTGTTCTACCTGGCCGGCCAGTACGCCAACCACGACATGCTGGTGGCCGGCTGGATCTCGCTGGCCATCGTCAGCGTGCGCCGCGCCTTCGATGCCGAGCGCCACCGCCTGGCCTGGCTGTGCGGCGCCTGGGCCGCGATGGGCTTCGCGCTGCTGTCCAAGGGACTGATCGGCGTCGTGCTGCCGGGCCTCGTGGTGTTGCCCTGGCTGGTGGTCAAGCGGCGCTGGGCCGACCTCCGCTTCGCCCTGCATCCGCTGGCGCTGGGCGTGTTCGCCGCCATCGCGCTGCCGTGGATGCTGGCCATGCAGCAGCGCTTCCCGGGCTTCTTCGACTACTTCATCGTCGAGCAGCATTTCCGCCGCTACACCGAGGCGCGCTTCAACAACGCCCAGCCGTGGTGGTTCTTCCTCGCCGTGCTGCCGCTGGCCACGCTGCCGCTGAGCCTGCGGCTGCCGGCGGCGCTGCGGCGCGTCGGCTTCGACCTGTGGTGGATCATCGTCATCGTCGCCTTCTTCTCGGCACCGCGCTCCAAGCTGGTGGGCTACGTGCTGCCGGCGCTGCTGCCGCTGGCGCTGCTGCTGTTCGAGGCCTGGCGCGGCCGGCGCGGCGCGCGCTGGGCGTGGGGCCTGAGCGCGCTGCTGTGCCTGGCCGTCGTGCCCGCCGTGATGCGCTGGAGCAAGCCGGACAGCGCCGACGTGGGCGCCGCGCTGCGCGCCCGCCTGGCACAGGGCGACCGCGTGCTGGTCACCGGCGACCCGTTCTTCGACCTGCGCCTGCAGGCGCGCCTGACCGCACCGCCGGCCGCGCTGGCCGACTGGGACGCAGTGCGCGCGCAGGGCGGCGACAACTGGAAGCGCGAGCTGCTGGACGCCGCCCGCTTCGCCCCCGAGCACGGCGACCAGGTGCTGTGGACGCCCGGGCGCCTGGCCCGCGAGCGCTGCGCGCCGGGGCGCATCTGGCTGGTGGCCATGCCGGAAGACGCGCTGCCCGATGCACGGGCCGTGTTTACCGGCCGGCGCGGCACGCTGTACGAGCTGCCCAAGCCCGCCAGTTGCTCCTGACCCTCAGCCCAGCGTGACGCCGAACTCGGCCAGGTCCTGCGGGAAGGCGTCGCTGGCGAGGTAGGCCATCTCGTTGGCCCGCGCCAAAGCGATGGCGTCGCCCGGGTCGGGGTCGCCCAGCGCCGGGTGGCAGAAGAGCAGTGCGCCGTCCGGCGCCTCGCGCAGCCAGCCGCGCACCAGCGCCCGGTAGTCGGCACGCGGGTCGAACCCGTAGACACCCACCAGCGCCGACGCGGTGGGCAGGCGCTGCGCGCGCAGCTGTTCGGCCAGCGCACGGCCGCCGCAGGCCTCGATGACGCGGCGCTTGAATGCGAAGCCCGGCCCCGGCACGCGGCCGGTGTTGCGCACCGGCAGCCGCAGGCCCTGCGCGGCAGCGAGCACGAGGGGCCGCACGCCGGGCAGCGCGTGCACGTGCTGGTGGCCGTCGATGAAGGCCGGCCCGCGGCCCATGACGTCGACGAAGCGCTGCAGCTGAGCCTGGAACTCGTCGGCCAGCGCCGCCGGCAGACGGCCGAGGTGGGACTGCACGAGCAGCGCGCCGAGACCGGGGAAACGCGGCCAGTGCCGGCGCAGCGCGGCGCTCAGCGGCTCGCCCTCGGTGAGGTTGAAGTGCAGCCCCGCGGCCGCATCGACTTCGTGCAGCGCCTGGCCGGCGTGGGGCCAGCTTGGCGACGTGACGAGGCAGCTCAGCGCCGTGATGCGGCCCCGCGCCGCCAGCGCGAGGATGCCGCGGTCGATGGCGGCGCCCTGGCCGTAGTCGTCCGCGCAGACGGCCAGCCGGCGCGTGGCAGTCATGTCGGGTCGCCTGTGTCCTGCGCGACGAGATAGACCGGCCGCTGCTTGACCTCGTCGAAGATGCGGCCCACGTACTCGCCGATGATGCCGATGGACAGCAGCTGCACGCCGCTGAAGAACATCAGCCCCACGACGACCGTGGGCCAGCCCGGGATCGGGCTGCCATAGACGAAGTGCTCGATGATGATCCAGCTGCCGTAGCCCAGCGCGCACACCGCAATGACGCCACCCAGCGCGCTCCAGATGCGCAGCGGCAGGTTGCTGAACGCCGTCACGCCGGTGAAGGCCAGCCGCAGCAGCCGGCCCAGCGAGAAGTGACTGCGCCCGCCGGCGCGCGCCTGTGGCGTGTAGGGCAGGAACTCGGTGCGGAACCCCACCCAGGCGTAGAGGCCCTTCATGAAGCGGTTGCGCTCCGGCAGTGCGTTCAGCGCGGCCACGACGCAGCGGTCCATCAGGCGGAAGTCGCCCGCGTCCGGCGGGATGTGCAGCGTCGTGAACGCATTGACGAGGCCGTAGAACAGCCGCGTGCCCAGGCGCTTCAGCGGGCCTTCCTCGTCGCGGTTGGCGCGCACGGCGCAGACCATGTCGGCGCCACGCAGCCAGGCGGCACGCATCTCGGCGACGAGTTCGGGCGCGTGCTGGCCGTCGGCATCCATCAGCAGCACGCAGTCGGCGTCGGCCAGCGCCAGGCCGGCGGTCAGCGCGGCCTCCTTGCCGAAGTTGCGCGACAGCCGCACGTAGCGCAGCGGCAGGCCGGAGCGGATGGCCGCCAGCGCGACGGCGGGGGTGTCGTCGCGGCTGCCGTCGTCGATGAGCAGGAGGCGCCAGCGAGGCGTGAGCGCACTGAGCATGCGCTGGAGCTGTGCGAACAGCGCGGGCAGATTGGCGGCCTCGTTGAACGCCGGCAAAACCACGTCCAGGCTGGCACCGGGATCTCGGGTCACGGCAGTCATGCGCCCATTGTCAGACAGCGGCATGACAGCCGCCTTGTGGCTGACTGACCGCAGGCTTTCCCGGGTTGGCCATGCTCACCACCCGCTGCACATGCTCGCGACCGGCCTACAGCGAGGCCGGTCGTTTCGGGCGCTATCTACTCCCAGGCGGTGAAGCCTGGTCGGGCGCAGGTGTCAGCCGACGCGGCAGACCTTCAGCATGTTGGTACCGCCGGGGTAGCCCATCGGCTCGCCGCAGGTGATGGCGTAGGTGTCGCCCGGCATCAGCACGCCGCGCTCGACGAGCAGCTTCTCGGCCGCAGCCAGCGCCTCGTCACGGTCCTTGAACTCGGGCATCAGCAGCGGCGTCACGTTGCGGTACAGCGCCATGCGACGCATGCTGACGAGTTGGCTGGTCAGGCCGAAGATGGGCACGTTGATGCGGTGGCGGCTCATCCACAGCGCCGTGGAGCCGGACTCGGTCAGCGCCAGGATGGCCTTGCAGCCGAGGTGATGCGCCGTGAACAGCGCGCCCATCGCGATGGACTGGTCGATGCGGCCGAACTGGCGGCCGGCGAAGTCGGTGTCCAGCGTGACGAACTCGGCGCGCTCGGCCTCCAGCGCGATGTTGGCCATCTGCTCGACAGTCTCGATCGGGTACTTGCCAGCGGCCGTCTCGGCGGACAGCATGACGGCGTCGGTGCCGTCCAGCACGGCGTTAGCCACGTCGGACACCTCGGCGCGCGTCGGCACCGGGTTCACGATCATGGACTCCATCATCTGCGTGGCCGTGATGGACACCTTGTCCAGCTCGCGGGCCATCTTGATCATGCGTTTCTGCAGCGC